>Ga0078972_1010884_pt1 | contig 16641 bp, 16 predicted proteins | sample YelNatPaOPGAMG01_FD_67568 | JGI IMG/M metagenome (GOLD analysis project Ga0078972, IMG submission 67568) | Hot spring thermophilic microbial communities from Obsidian Pool, Yellowstone National Park, USA - OP-RAMG-01 (SPADES assembly) (version 2) | ecosystem: Environmental > Aquatic > Thermal...
CCTCCGGCAGCTCCCCACCCCGTGTTGCCACGACGCAGTAGCCTTCGGTTACAGGCCGGTGAACGTTCGGCCTGACGGGGACTTGCACCCCGCTATGTGGACGCCTTCACAGGCGCACGAGTGCGGCGGCTTTGACGCCGCGTTGGCCTGGGATGGAGGTCCTCGCCGCGGCCACAGCGTGGGTCGGGGGTCGGTGTCTCGGAAGCTCTTTGCAGATAAAATGCGGCGATTTGGCTACCAGAGGCTGTCCGGCGCTTGCCCTGGGCTAGCGTCACGCCGCCTCGCTGGGGCGGCCCAACGCTGGGCTGTTTGCGTCCGTCCGGTTGGCGAAGTTGTGGCTCCATTACTCGGAGCGACACCCCGGCCCAGGCGGCCAAATCCGACGCACTAGATCCGAAACAAATCCCAATGCACAAAACACCAAGGTTCAAACGGGTGCGCAACCTGTGGCGACGTCCGTACCGTAGCCGCGAGAGCACATCGGCTTGGCCTTGGGTCACGATAACCACGGGGAGCATCGGCCGCTGGCCGGCTGCGTCTTCGGTCCTCAGTCACTCCGTCTCCCGATCCCCATGCCCCATGCTCCATGCCCCATGCCCCCTGCCCACAAGCTTCCACTGCGCGCCGGGTGGGGCCGCTGGATCGGCGTGGGTGGACCGCCGGTGTCACCGAGAAGTAACAGATTTGCCATCTGATTGTCACATGAAGCTGCCAAAGTGCCATGCAGAAGAGCGATGGCGGCGGTGTTGGACCCAACGGTCGAGCAAGACATTGCCCGGATTCGGGCTGGGATAGCCCAGATGGGGGCTTTGGCCCGGCGGGCCGTGAGCCAGGGGTTGATGGCGCTGCGGCAGCGCGACCCCCAAGCCGCTTATGCCGTCATTATCCGGGACCAGCGCATCGACGAGCTGGAGAAGCAGATTGACCAGTGGTGTTTGGACTTTCTGCTCCGGCACCAGCCAGCAGGCCAGTTGTTGCGCCTGGCCTATAGCGGCCTGAAGGTGAATGCTGAGCTGGAACGGGTGGGCGATTACGCCGAAAGCATTGCGCGGCAGGGCCTCAAACTGATGGGGATGGAAGTCGGGCTGCCGCTGGAACGGTTCGAGCCGATCGCCCAGCTCTCGGTGCAGATGCTGCGGGATGCGGTCCAAGCGTTTGTGGATCAAGACGCCGAGCTAGCGAGCAAGGCCATGGCAATCGAGCCCACTGTGGACGACCTCAAAAGCACGCTCAACAAAGAGTTGGTGAGCCTGTTCAGACAGGACAAGCTGCCTTGGGAGGCGGTGAATGCCTGCTTGATGATTGCCCGACGCCTGGAACGGGTGTCGGACCAGGCCAAGAACATTTGTTTGGAAGCCATTTACGTGGCCACGGGCCAGCAGCTCAAGCACCCGACAGCCGGGGTGTTTCGGGTCTTGTTTGTGGATCAAGACCACGGGCCGTTGAGTCGGATGGCCGAGGCCATCGGCACAGCCCTTGGCCGGTCGGAGTGGGTCTTTAGCAGTGCTGGCCTTGCACCCCGGCCCTTGGATGAGCGGGCAGCGCGGTTCATGGCCCAGAAAGGTCTGCCGCCCGGCCAACCACCCAAGAAGCCCGACCAGATCCCCAATCTGGACTTTTACCAGATTGTGGTCTGCCTGCGGCCGGGGCTGTGCTCGCAGTTGCAGTTGCCTCCAGCTAAGCGGGTGGAACTGGAGTGGGAGGTGCCTGATCCAAGCCGCTGCGGCGGGTCGGAGGCTGAGGTGCAGGCCGCCTATGAAGCAGCATACCAGACCCTGCAGCGGGAGATTCGAGACTTGATCCAAGCGGTTTTGGGCTCCGACAATGTAGCTCACGAGCAGTCAAACCCAATGAACCTTTAACCCATGAACCCTACTATGAAAATGCTGATGTGTATGACCCTGCGTTGTAACCTAAACGTTGCGGTGGCCTGCAGCCTGGCGACTGTTCTGTTGGTGGCCGGGTGCGGCCGAAGAGAGACTGACGAAATTGTCCGGGTCAGTCGCCAATCCAGCTCTGGCACGTATGAATTCTTCCGCGAGCACGTGCTCAAGAACAAGGATTTCAAGCTGGGCTCGCGCGACATGAATGGCTCCAAGGAAGTGGTCGAGCTGGTGGCCAACACCCCGACGGCCATCGGCTACAGTGGCATGGGCTACGCCACCCCACGGGTCAAGATGCTCAAAGTGGCCGAGAAAGCCGGGGCCCCGGCTTACCCGCCCACAGTGGAAAACACGATGAACAAGACCTATCCCATCGCTCGATCGCTGCACCTGTACACGCTGGGCGAACCCCAGGGAGCAGTGAAAGCCTACATCGATTGGATCATGTCCGATGAAGGCCAGAAGATCGTCCAGCAGGTCGGTTATGTGCCGATCCCGCCGGACAAACGCACCAAGGCACCCAAGCCCCCCGAGCTGCCGCCGGGCCAAACGGTCACCATCCAAAACAAAGGCTCCGATACCATGGTTAATTTGGCTCAAGCCTGGGCCGAGGCTTACCACAAAATCGCCCCCAACGTGAAGATCGAGGTGGCCGGCGGCGGCTCAGGCGTGGGCATTGCCGCCCTGATCAAGGGCGCCGTGGACATTGCCAACAGCAGTCGCGACCTCAAGCCCAGCGAGATCGAACAAGCCAAGAAAAACACAGGCAAAGAACCCAAAGAATTCACTGTGGGTTACGATGCGCTGGCCATTTACGTGCACAAAGATAACCCCATCGAGGAAATCACCCTCGAGCAGTTGGCCGAGATTTTTGGTGAAGGTGGCAAGATCACCAAATGGTCGCAACTGGGCGTGCAATTGAAGAGGTGACCCGTACTGGCCTGCAACCGGCTTGGCATCGCTGTGCCAGCGGCCCATCTGCCCGACTGAGGCAGCAGGCCGGCCCAGTGCGACTGAGCCGGATGCATTTGAGCTGGAACACAATTCAACCTCAGGCGCTCCCAGTGGGTGCGGTCACTCCGCCCGCCACGGCCGCATGAAGCTGCTGGCCAAGCGAGCCCCCACGGTAGCAGGACCGGCTAAGCCGGAACGACCCGCCCGGTCATGGTGGGCTGTGGTGACCGAACGGGCGCTGGAGGTGCTGATGCGGTTGGCCGGGATCAGCGCGATTGTTTTCGTGCTGGCCATTTTCTTTTTTGTCTTCCGGCAGACTCCGCCGGTTCTGTACACCGACAACTTCAAGGTCACCCAGTTCCTGTTCAGCAGCGAATGGTATCCCACCTCGGCGACCAATGTCCGATACGGCATTCTGGCGCTGATCGTGGGCACGGCCTGCGTCAGTGGGTTGGCGATGTGGATTGCGGTGCCGTTCAGCCTCGGGCCGGCCATTTTCATTTCGGAGTTTTGCAGGCCGAAACTGAAGGAAGCGCTCAAGATCGTCATCGAGTTGCTGGCCGCCATCCCCAGCGTGGTTTGGGGCTTCATCGGGCTGACGGTGACCAGCCGGCTGATCATGCACCTGACCGGCGCGCCGGTTGGGGTGAACGTGCTCAATGGTGGGGTGATCCTGGCTCTGATGTGCGTGCCCATCATCACCTCGATCTCGGAGGACGCCTTGAAAGCCGCGCCAGACACCTACCGCGAGGCTTGTTGGAATGTGGGCGCCACCCGCTGGCAGACCATCCGCCGGATCGCGCTGCCCAACTCCATCAGCGGCATCTTGACCGGGGTGATCTTGGAAGGTGTGCCGCACCGCGGGGGATACGGCGCGGATCATGTTCACCGGCGCGGTCTTCTTCAAAGCAGTCGAGCGCGGCGACCTGTTCCCGTATCAGTTGACCGACCAGTGTATGGCCTTGTCAATGCACCTGTTTGTGCTGGCGACACACAAGTGCCCGGGGTTAAGGAATCCTTGCCCTACGCCACTGCAGTGGTATTGGTGTTGCTGGTGCTGAGGATCAACACCACCTCCATCTCGCTGCGCGTGTGGCTGCGCGCCTGGAAGAAATGGTAGGGGTAATGGCTGATCCAGCCCTCAAGTTCGGTGCGCGCTTGCATCCAGGGCCGCAGCTTGCTTTGCCTACGGGCAAAGCGCCCGAACCGTAAATCGTGAACCTGACCCATGGCTGCCGACAAACACGTCGAAGTCCAAGACCTGCGCCTGGCCTACGGCCCCAAAGAGGTCCTGCATGGCATCTCGTTCGATGTGTACCGCCATGAGATCCTCGCCATCATCGGCCCGGCCCAGTCGGGCAAGACCTCGCTGTTGCGGTGCATCAACCGGACGATTGACTTTGTGCCCAACGCCCATGTGTCCGGCATCATCAAGGTCGATGGCCAAGACGTGCGCAAGGTCAAGGACGTGTTTGCACTGCGGCGCAAGATCGGCATGGTGTCCCCGCTGCCGGTGGGCCTGCCGCTGTCCATCTATGACAATGTGGCCTTCGCACCGCGGTGCGCCGGCTTGACCAAAAAAAGCGAGCTGGACGCCATCGTCGAACGCTGCCTCCGCCAAGCTGCACTGTGGGACGAGGTCAAAGACCGGCTCCACACCCTGGGCACTCGCTTGTCCGGCGGCCAGCAACAGCGCTTGACCATCGCCCGGGCGTTATCGCACCAGCCGGAGATTCTGTGCCTGGACGAGTTCAGTATCGCCATCGACCCCGTGACCACCATGCGCATCGAAGACGTGCTCAAGCAGTTGCGCCAAGACATCACCATCATCTTGGTCACCAACCTCACCCAGCAGGCCCGGCGCCTGGCCGACCGCACTATGTTCTTGTGGAAAGGCGAGATCATCGAGCTGGACCGTAACGAAGTGATCTTCGGCCCCTCGCCAAAGGACCCCCGCACCCGGGACTATGTGTTGGGAGTCTTTGGCTGAGGGACGGCTCGCCAGCAACAGCTCGAGCCGTGCCTGCCCACTCCGACGTCCGGAGCTTGTATGGGGCGTAGGGCATGGAGAGCATGGAGAGCATGGAGCATGGGGATCGGGAGACGAAGGACTGAGGACCAAAGACGGAGGCCGTCTAACGGTAGCCGCCGCCGTAAAGCGGCGGAAAGCGCCGCACTGCCCTGCAAAGGCGAGGCAGCATTCATTAACCTCACAGAGACACAAAGCGCACAGAGCCAGACAGGCTTGAGATCCGTTTGCGTATTTCGCGTAGTCCGCGGTCTGCGGTTTGATCGTTCGGCGGGCTCAGGTGCGGTTCCGGCGGGCAGCCGAAACCGACTGGCCAGCCGCCGGTGCTCCCGGTGCCGGTGCGGCCCAGACCGAGTCAGCTCTTGCGCAGCCGCAGGCAACCCGGCAGCCACCCGCACGATTTGTCTTGCTCTTAAGGCTCAATTCTGTGAGGACTGGGCTAGGATGTTCACGCTGACCGCACCAAGCGCCAAACCGCATCGCAGGGCGGCCTGGGGCAAGCACCAGGTGGCGGGCGCCGGCGCTTTGCCCCTAACCTGAGCCAGTGACCATGCCTACTGTATCTGCCACGCAAGCCAAGCACCACGAAGAATCGTTGCGGCGAGACATCGAGCGAATCCGCACCAAGGTCCTGCAGATGGCCGGCCTGTGCGAACGGGCGGTGATGGATTGCCTGGAAGCGCTGCAAAAACGGGATCGGCAACTGGCCTACTCGGTCATTATCCGGGACCAGCGCATTGACGAGCTGGAGAAAGAGATCGACCGGTTGTGCCTCGAATTCTTGGTGCGCCAACAGCCGGTAGCGGCTCCGCTGCGATTTGTTTACAGCACCATCAAGATTAACCTGGAGCTGGAGCGGGTGGGCGACTACGCCGAAAGTATGGCGCGCCAGACACTGAAACTGCTGGCCATTGACGCGCCGGTGCCCATCGAGCGGCTGCTGGCTATTGGGGAGCTGTCGGTCGCGATGCTGCGGGATGCTACCACCGCCTTCGTCAACCAAGATGCCGAGTTGGCCCGCAAGACCATTGCCGCCGAAGAGGCGGTGGACGCCCTCAAAAGCAAGCTCAACAAGGACTTGGTGGCCTTGTTCCGCGAGAACCGTCTGCCGTTCGAGGCCCTCAACCCTAGCATGATGATCACCCGCCGGCTGGAACGGGTGTCAGACCAGGCCCGCAATATCTGCATGGAAGTGCTGTATATGTGCACCGGCCAATACGCCAAGCACCCCGGGGCCGAAGTGTTCCGAGTCTTGTTCGTGGATGAACACAATGCCTGCCGCAGCCAAATGGCCGAGGCCATCGCCCAAGCCTTGGGCCAGCCCAAATTCGCTTTTGCCAGTGCAGGTGTGGACCCGCGCCCGGTTGACCCAGCCACCATCAGCTTCATGAAAACCAAGGGCTACGACCTGAGCCGCGCGGTGCCGAAGGCGCTGAACCAGGTCCCGGAGCTGGACCATTACCATGTGGTGGTGGCCCTCAGCCCTGAGGCGCACAAGGCCTTTCCGCCCCATCCGCGTAAGATGGTCTTCTTGGATTGGCCGGTGCCCAACCCTTCGGCAGTCCAAGGCCCACCGGAGGCCGTCCAGGCTGCCTTCGAGCAAACTTACCAGTTCTTGGCAACGCACATTCGGGAGTTGATCCAAGCCATCCTCCGTCCTGACCATGGCTGAAGCCCCAACCCCCCTGAACGCCCGTTCGGGTCAATTGGCTCTGCACTCGCCTGCCAGGCGGCTGCAGCGTTCGACCGCTGCGGTCTGGGGCGAGAAGCTGTTGGAATTCATCATTCGGTTTGCCGGCATCAGCGGGGTGTTGTTTGTGCTGGCGATCTTCTTCTTTGTGTTTCGCGAGGCGGCGCCGGTGTTGACCAGCCCGCGGTTTAAGTTGAGCGAGTTCCTCTTTAGCCCGGAGTGGTATCCCACTTCGGCCGTCAACGTCCGATACGGCACCCTGGCCTTGATCGCCGGGACATTCAGCGTGACAGCGTTGGCGATGGTCATTGCGGTGCCGTTTGGTTTGGGCGCAGCGATTTTCATCTCCGAGTTTTGCGGGCCCAAGCTGAAGGAAACGCTCAAGATCGTGATCGAGTTGTTGGCCGCCATTCCCAGCGTGGTGTGGGGGTTCATTGGCTTGACGGTGATGAGTAAGTTGTTGGTGCGCTACACCGGTGCGCCGGTAGGGGTCAACATGCTCAATGGCGGGCTGATCTTGGCGCTGATGAGCGTGCCCGTCATTGTGTCCATCGGCGAAGACGCGCTCAAAGCGGTGCCCGACTCGTTCCGCGAGGCGGCCTTGGCTCTGGGCACCACCCGCACTCAACTGGTCTTTCGGGTCCTGTTACCGGCGGCCAAGAACGGGCTATTGGCGGCGGTGCTGCTGGGCGTGGGCCGCGCAGTGGGCGAGACTATGGCGGTGCTGATGGCCACCGGCCACGCGGTGCAGATTCCGCACGGCTTGCTGGATTCAGTGCGCACCCTCACGGCCAATATCGCTGCTGAACTAGGCGAAGCCCCGGCTGGGTCCGAGCATTACCGGGTGCTGTTTTTGACCGGGGTGCTGCTGTTCAGCATCACGTTTGTGATCAACCTCAGTGCCGACCTCATCATTCGGGGTCTTCGCCGACGGTGAGCTATGGAAACCTCGATTAGCTCAGATGCCCAAGCTTTGCCGGTCGAGCCGTTTGCCGAGTCAGCACTGACACGGCGCAAGCGGGTCTATGAACTGCTGACCCGAACGGTGTTTGGGGCCATGGCGCTGGCGATGATCCTCCCGTTACTGGCCATCATCGGATACCTGGTGGCGCGCGCCTGGCCATCGTTGAGCTGGGAATTTTTGCTGGATGTGCCCAAGAACAACATGACTGAAGGAGGTATCTGGCCGGCGTTTGTGGGTACGCTGTATTTGGTGGCGTTATCGCTGGCGGTGGCCGCGCCTATTGGTGTGCTGGCGGCGATTTACCTGAACGAATACGCCACCGACAATTGGTTCAACCGCCTGATCAACCTGGCGGTGATCAACCTGGCTGGGGTACCCAGCATTGTGCACGCGCTGTTTGGTTTGGGCGCCTTTGTCTATGCGGCCCGGCTGGGCTACTCGGTCATTTCAGCCTCGCTGACGCTAGCGATCATGACTTTGCCGGTCATCATTGCCAGCACGCGCGAGGCGCTGGCCAGTGTGCCGATGGCTTTCCGCGAGGCCTGCTGGAACGTGGGGGCTACCCGGTGGCAAACCATTTGGCGGGTGGTGCTGCCCAACTCCATCAGCGGCATTCTCACCGGCGTCATCCTGCAGGTCAGCCGCGCCGCAGGCGAAACGGCGCCGATCATGTTCACCGGCGCGGTCTTCTTCAAAGCGGTCGAGCGGGGCGACCTGTTCCCCTACGGTTTGCATGAGCAATGCATGGCGTTGTCCATGCACCTCTACACCCTTTCCACCCAGGTGCCCGGGGTCAAGGAATCCATTCCGTATGCGACGGCGGTGGTGTTGTTGGTCTCGGTGTTGTTGGTCAATGCCACCTCGATCGCCGTGCGGGTCTGGCTGCGCACACGCAAGAAATGGTAACCGCCAGCTTCCACAGCCAACCAATACCGCCACCCGCCCAAACCTCCCACCGCGGCCCCCCGACGGGCTGCCAGCGGGTTGAACGTTCAAATCCCAGCTCACACCGGTTAGATTGGATCCGATGACTACGCCGCAGTTCAGCATTACCACACGCAACCTGAATCTGTGGTATGGCACGTTCCAGGCGCTGATCAATGTGAACCTGGACATCAAACACGGCATTATCACCTCGCTCATCGGCCCCAGCGGCTGCGGCAAGACCACCCTGTTGCGCTGCTTTAACCGGATCAACGAACGCTACGGCTACGTCACCACCACCGGCGAAATCAAGATTCTGGGCAAGAACATTTACGACCCGGACATCTCGTTGGTGGAGCTGCGCAAAAGCGTGGGCATGGTCTTCCAACGGCCCAACCCGCTGCCGTTGTCGGTGTATGAGAACGTGGTCTTTGGCCTGCGCATTCACAACGGGTGGGGCACCCTCTCGCGCTCGGACCTGGACGCAGCCGTCGAGAAAGCGCTGACCGAGGTGGGCTTGTGGAACGACCTGAAAGACCGCTTGGGCCAGAAGGCCACCACGCTCCAGCTTGAGGCTCAGCAGAAACTGTGCATCGCTCGGTTACTGCCGCTCAAACCCGAGATCATCCTCATGGACGAACCCTGCAGTGCGTTGGACGTGGACGGCACCCGGCAGATCGAGGAACTGATGTTCGAGCTACGCGGCCGCTACACCATCGTGGTGGTCACCCACAACATGGCCCAAGCCCGCCGCGCCAGCGACGAATGCATCTTCATGCTCATGGGCGAGGTCATCGAGCATTCCCGCACCGAAGACCTGTTCCTCAACCCCAAAGACCCCCGCACTGCTGAATACATCGAGGGCCGCTACGGCTAAGCCCGCCGCAAACCAAGCAGCCAAACCTTGACCCAGTCGCCAGCGTGCGGCTCCGGCGCCGTTCGCAACAGCCTCCTTGTAGCCACCGCCGTCCAGCGGCGGATTTCGAGCTCCAATGTGTGCCCGCTGCTCTGACTGCCCGAGCCTGCCGGTGTTCGGCAAGGGTCTCTCCCTGCACCAATTGGCCCTGCCATAGCCGCCGACGTAAGTCGGCGGACCTAAGTCCAAGTTGGTTGGCCGCACAGAACGCTCCGGCAGCCAACTCTGTTGCCGCCATCAGGCGGCGGACTTCAAAGCCTTAACAGTCTGTCGGACTTAGCTCACGGCTCCGGTGAGGTAGGACTTTTCAGCGATTCAGACAGTTAGGATTAACCAATTTCGGAAACCGGGCGGCCTGATCAACACGGCGGTTCCGGCTGCCTCATCCAGGCGCTCGGCGGCCAAAGGCCCCAGAGTTCAGCCCGCCGCGGCCAGGCCCAGCCCAGCCTCCAACCGGTGCAGCCGCTTTACATTGTAGGCCAAGCACACCAAGGCCCATTCCCCACCGACTTTCTTCAGCCCCCGCAGCAGGAACTGCCGAAAGCCCAGCACCGCCTTCATCACCCCAAACACCGGCTCCACCGTGCACACCCGCCTCCGGTCAAGCGCTCGACCCTCAGGCCGCTTCAGCTTCTCGGCCATCGCCACCAACACCGGATCCCTCAGCCTCCGGGGGCTTTGACCTTGTGCACTGGTCGACAGTCGCAGCGCCGCTGTTCGTGCGCGTCTTCCCGATACACACTCACATACAGGTCCAAGGCCGGGCGCTCCCGCTGCAGCCGTCGTAAGTCCCCGTTGTCCGCATACCCACAGTCGGCCAGCACCGCTAGCCTCATGTGGGATGGAGACTGTTCATCTCCGCAGCCTTTGTAGTTGACGGCGAAGGCTGACAGCGGCAGCCGCTCGCCAGGGTGGATGACAAAGTGGACCAGGTCATCTTCGGCCACCCAATCGCGCAGGTCCACCGGCAGCGCTAAGGGGAGGTGTTGCGGTCGTTCGTTTTGAACCGCTGTGCCATTTTGCCTGATGGACAATCCCGGTCCATGGTCGTCCAATTCACACCCACCTTCCCAGGAAGGAAAAGGCCGATAGGCGGGGAGATCTGTCCCACCGCATGTGCCCAACCGCCGTTACTCTTGCAACTTCGCGAAAGACTTCTTGAGCACTTCAAGCCTTTCCTTGCTGAGCTGCGCCACAGTGCCGTCTTTATTCCTCTCAAAGGCCTCCACTGGCTCTTCGCCCACGTTGAACAGTATCAACGTTTCGAAGATGTTGTCGCCGTCTTCGTCTGCCTCCATCGCAAGCATTGTCCCCTTGTGGTGGTAACTGCGAACAGTGCGGTTTTTGTCCTTATCGAACGCGGATGCATAGGTCAGTTGTCCATCCCGAAAGAGCTTCACGAACACGAAATTGATTCGTCCGTCGTCGCGCAAGCTCACTTCTTCCCGGCGGGCTGTCAGCACGTTGTCCGTGAAGGTTTCCGTGATGCGCTTATACTTCCCGCCCTTGCGTGACTGAGAACCTTTCGTTTCGGTCTTTCCTTGCGGAACGGTTGCCTCTTGCTGTGCCAGAGCCCCGGTCTTACACGTGAATAGAAGAAAAGCAACAACGACCTCGGTTTTGCTAGGCTTGATCATTATGGAACCCTCCACTCAGAACTTCGCGCAAATCGCGTGGCAGATGAATTACGAAAATCCACCAAGTTCCGGAAAATTCGAGTAGATTTCATTACAGCACATGTTGCAGCCGACTTGGTTTGGATCACGGGCAGAGCCCAGGCAGGTTTTCGGCTGTCTCTTTCATCGCGCCACAGCCCTCTTTTGCGTCAGAGGCCAAGATAAGCAGCTAAACCAGTCGAGCAGCGGCCTTGACCTTTGAAGGCGGCCTGTCATCCGCCTCAGCAATGGCCCCTGATAGCGTATCCGCTGCCGTCTTGAACAACTCTTTAGCTGGGCTCGGCTGCTTCGCGCAGCAGTCATCGCGCTTCTGGTTGCCTTTGTCCTTCTTGTCCTCAAGACCCCAAAAATCAATGTGATTAACCGGATCCTCGTTCACGAAGCTGTAAAGCTTCACGCTCTCTCGATATTGCTACGCATCGAACCCTATGCGTCCGAGACGCTTTCTAAGAGCTGCTATAAGCCTCGGTTCGACGGCTTGGAGGGAATCCAATGCACTGCGAACGCGCTCCACCAACGCTTCGTCACGGGATTTAGGCCTGTGGAATACAAGGTCAAAGCCAGGTTCCCCCCTGGGAGCGCGGCTCAGCCACCGCCCCAGAGCGGGGCTGTAGGCCCGGTATTCATATAGCGCCAGGTCGGTGGTGGGATCCGTCCGCTTGGTCGAGAAACGGAAGGGGTTCAGGGTGGCGGCCGCAGGGCCGGTGGCGCGAATCGGGTCGCCCAATGGGCCATACTCGTACTGTGCATGGAGCGTGGAGCTGGGAGCATGGACCAGAGCGGCGACGTTGCCGTTACCGTCATACGCCGCAAAATAGGTGGAGCTCGAAGCTGGGAGGTGGTAGCTAGTCAGCCTCAGCAAGCCACCAACGCCACCCGCTCGGTCCCCCGTCCCGATCAGTTTACCTCGTGAGATAAGAATGCTGGCTCACCGAAACACAGTGGAGCACCGAATCGACCGGACGACCGCATTCATTCTCGCGCCGAATATCTCATGGGGTGAATTTCGGTCGTTGTAATCGTATTGCGAGTAGGAGCCGTCTTCGAGTGTGGCGCGCGTGCCCCGGTTTACCCCGTGAGATAACACCCCACGCCGTTGCCTGACAGATTCAAGCCATGTCCCATCGCCGAGCCGACGACGTCTGGACCACCCAAATCTCATGGGCCGAAGCGCGTCGTACGGGTAGCCGTGCGAGGTCACGGTGACGCCTTCCACTTCGTTCAGGACCGCCCCCAGCGTCATGCCTTCACTGAAGGGATATATTCCTCCAGACGACGTAACCCCACAAAAGAGTTCCGACTATACCCAAAAGAGTTGAAATCAAAATCGGGAATGCTCTGTCCTGTTTCAAAATCCTCCAAATACCAAGGGCAGCGATCATTAGGCTCAAGAAGGAGCTCCAAATGAGGACTTCTTTTAGTGACCCTCGAAAAAGCTTGGGCCAAACCACGACTATTACCGCACCAAGGAGCGCATAAAGCGCGACCGGTAACAGCGCGACGCCAGTGATTGATGGGTTGCCGAGTCTCTTCATTCGAAAAACTTAATGTACTTTCGATTGTGGTCCCGCTGCTTTCTGCTGTAAAGGCTAAAACGGCGCCGAGAAATAGATCGTCAGCTCGTCCTGCATAGCCGCCTCCCGCACCAAGGAGCATGCCAATGATTGCCGCTCTTATTAGCGCAGTCCCGCGACGGCCTCCATAAACGTACTGGTTGGCAAGTCCAGCCACAGCCCCCTCCAACTGCTCCTAATCCAACACTCGTCCAACCAGTTCCAATCGTGGGCATCCCACCAGGAAGTCCCGCCAGCGCGCCTGCTCCTGCCGGTCTCCCATACATTTCTCCTCAACTGTCTCCATTGATGCTTCCAGAGATCAGTGCGAGCAGTCCATTTCCTGTTCCGCCGATTGCTCCGACCAACGCACCGCCTGGATTCAAGCCGCTTGTGCCCCACCCCGGACAGCGCCTGCCGCCGTTCCGGTCAACACAACGGCCAATCCCTTGGTAAAGTCCCATAATTCATATGCCAGAATCGCCCATCAAGGTCAAAACGAGAAACAGGATTGTTACCACAGAAAAGATAGAGGTTCAGGAATACCTGATCGACTGACGGCTCACGCCCAACCCACCTCCCTAGCCCTGGTGAGTAGTACCTGTAGCCATAACAAACCAACCCGCTCTCCTCATCCCAGAACTTGGTGCTCCAACGGAAGGGGTTGGCCTTAGCCGCAGGCCCGCTCACACGCATGGGCTCCCCAAATAGGTCATACTCATAGCGGGCCGCAATGCTGCCGTCTGGCGCCACCAGGGCCATCACGTTCCCGTTGCCGTCGTAGCAGGGGAAATGCACATTCAAAACCTCGCCATTCGAGATTTCGAACACTGCGACCAAGCTGCCGATGCCGCCGGCACCCTGCAGCGTGCCGCTCAAGTCCTGGCCCCAAAGAAAGGACTGCAGCACCGAAGACTGACCACCGAGCACAGCCACCACAGTCCAGCCGTCGTAGAGGTACTTGTTGGTCACCGGACTGCTAAAGGCACTACCATTCCAAGTCGAGACCACCTTTTGCACCCGGCGGCCTTGAAAATCATACATGAATTCCAGCCGCTTGCGCTGCACAGCAGGCAGGTAGGCGATGTTGGTCATGCTCATCTCCACCAGCCGGTTCTCCCCGTCCCAACCGTAGGCCCAGATGCCGTCCCCAGTCAGGTTGCCGTCGGCGTCGTAGCTCAGAGTCTGCTGAGCCGCCGGGCAGACCAGCCCACCGTTGGTGCTGAAGCCCCCAGACTCAACGCTCACGCCCGTCCACACCGGGCCGCCGGCATTGGTCACCGTGATCTCGCGGTGGAAATACTCGCCCCGGCGGCTGACCGCGTTAGTGCTCCCGCACACCGCCACGCTGTTCGTGGCCAGGGCCGCTCCCACAATCGGCGTGTAAGGGGGATTGGTGATGGTGGTGTATTGGTTCAGGGCGTTGGCGGTGTAGGCCACAGAGCGCAGGTTGGCCCCGTTGGCGTCTCCACCGGTCTTGGCCACCAGCCGATTGCCGATGTTGTCATAGGCATACTCAAACTGTTGGCCGGCCACCGGTGCCCAGTCTGCCCAGAACCGTTTGCCGCTGACCACTTCGTCCCGGTCATTGTATTCGTAGCGCCAGCGCGACCCGTCGGCCAACGTGGCCTGCGTGCGCCGTTGCACCGCGTCGTAGAGATACTGGTGCGCGCTCACGGTATTACCGTTAACCGCATTGGCGATGCTTTGCAAGCGTTGGCCGTATTCCCACCCCCGGCTGGTCGTCAGCACCGGGGCACCGTCGTCCTTTAAAACCGTGCTCGCCAGCCGGTCCGAGCCGGGCAGGTAGGCGTATTCGGCTACCACGTTACCCGCCGCCACACTAGCCAGCCGGCCGAACGGGTCGTAAGCAAAGTCGTGTTGGATGGTGGCGCTGGTGCCGGTCACGTTGAGCAAGTCTCGCTGCGCTAAGGCATTCCAGTGGGCGGGCGTCAACCATGTTGAGTGTGTCTCAGGTCAATCGAACCTCTCCGTGTCATTGTCCGAGGGTAGATACCTGCGCCCTTCAGCTGCTCAACCAAGGCTTCCACGCCAAAGCGGATCGCAAACTCTAATTCTGATCGTGTAATCCCGATGCACCCAAGCAAGCCGCATGATACCTTACCAGGCGGATCGTCCAGTTCGAGCTTCAGCACCTGCTCAAAAATAACGCCCTGCAGGGGGCTGCTCGGGCCTACCCACGGGCCGATATCCAGCGTGTCTCCCGGATTGAATACCGTCTGCAGGCTTTGGCGCCCAATGTTCGTGAGCGTCTCTATCGCCCAGTTCTCATCGTCGCAGACAACCAAAAGCTCGTAGCGCCCCAATTTTCCTCGTTTCTGGCGTGGGTGTCCAAACAAATCCCAAGACACATACGTGACAAACTCTTTACGGCCGGCCCCTACAGTCAAGAGATTCAGGGCACCACCCGCGTCGAATGGAAAAACGCGAAACTGAATTGGGCGGTCAAACGGCCCAACCCTTTGGTCAAGCTCTCGGAAGAACGCCTTCGCCAGATTCGAAACTTTCATCGATGTTTAGCAGCCTAATTAGACCAGCACGCTCGTACGGAAACTCAGGGCAGCAGAGCGTCCAGAACATACATCGTCGTGAAGTAGTCGCCTGTCATGTTTTGGACAGCAATGGCCGCACCGACCGCATCTAGGTCCATTGCCGCAGCGTCACCTTGCGCCGCGCTGCGCCTATATTCAACCGCAGCGACTACAAGCTCGTTTCCGCCGGCGTATGCGGAGTAACCGGCGAAAGCCGCCCCCAGAAGGAAGGCGGCTTTCAAAGCTCTTCCGCCGTTGATCATGTTCTTGTTCAGATACGCTCCGATGGTAGAGTTTCTCGGCTGATCCAGGCAGTCTTGTACAAATTCCGCCGCCAGCTTCGCCGAGTTTGCGAATTCGACTTCGGTAACCCCTCTCGCAGCACACCAGTCGTCGAAGAACTGTCTAACGGCAAGATTATACGCCCTGTGCGGATGGTCATAGTAGTGTCGATCGATGACTGGGACCGTAAACTTCTTTAAGTAATCAGTCCCCGGCCCGTTTGGCAATGAGTTCGCGAGCGCCATCGTTGCCACGTGATGCTCTGCAAGTCCGTTTCCGTCCACTGAGTTAGGTGCATGGTTTGCCACGTAGGCCTGAAGATTCCTTCCGTCAGTTTCTTCCGCAGGATCCCGGCTGATCCATCTTCCCAAACCCGGGCTGTAATACCGGTACCCGTAATAGACCAGGCCGCTCTCCTCATCGGTGAGCTTGGTGCTCCAGCGAAAGGGATTGGCCTTAGCTGCAGACCCGCTCGCACGGATGGGTTCTCCAAACGGACCGTATTCGTAGCGGGCCGCAATGCTGCCGTCGGGCGCCACCAAGGCCATCACGTTCCCGTTGCCGTCGTAGCAGGGGAAATGCACATTCAAAACCTCGCCATTCGAGATTTCGAACACTGCGACCAACCCGCCGATGCCGCCGGCGCCCTGCAGCGTGCCGCTCAGGTCCTGGCCCCAAAGGAAGGACTCGAGGACCGAAGACTCAAGACCGAGCACAGCCACCACAGTCCAGCCGTCGTAGAGGTACTTGTGGGTCACCGGATTGCCGAAGGCACTGCCATTCCAGGTCCAGACCACCTTTTGCACCCGGCGGCCTTGAAAATCATACACGAATTCCAGCTTCTTGCGCTGCACAGCAGGCAGGTAGGCAATGTTGGTCATGCTCATCTGCACCAGCCGGTTCTCCCCGTCCCAACGGTAGGCCCAGATGCCGTCCCCAGTCAGGTTGCCGTCGGCGTCGTAGCTCAGAGTCTGCTGAGCCGCCGGGCAGACCAGCCCACCGTTGGTGCTGAAGCCCCCAGACTCAACGCTCACGCCCGTCCACACCGGGCCGCCGGCATTGGTCACGGTGATCTCGCGGTGGAAATACTCGCCCCAGCGGCTGACCCCGTTGCTGCTGCCGCACACCGCCACGCTGTTGGTGGCCAGGGCCACTCCCACAATCGGCGCGTAGGGCGGGTTGGTGATGGTGGTGTATTGGTTCAGGGCGTTGGCGGTG
>Ga0078972_1010886_pt1 | contig 16638 bp, 5 predicted proteins | sample YelNatPaOPGAMG01_FD_67568 | JGI IMG/M metagenome (GOLD analysis project Ga0078972, IMG submission 67568) | Hot spring thermophilic microbial communities from Obsidian Pool, Yellowstone National Park, USA - OP-RAMG-01 (SPADES assembly) (version 2) | ecosystem: Environmental > Aquatic > Thermal...
TGGCTCTTGTGCTTATGGTTAGTCTCGCGGAGACCCCACTGACTGGAGAGCCGGATGCGGGAGAACCGCTCGTCCGGTTCGGAGGGAGGGGTGGCGCTAATCCCGCCATCCCTACCCCTATCATGCGCTTCGCGCATGTGCGGGCGCCTGGCAGCTTCGCTCCAGCGCTTGGAATGCGGCGGCTTGCCGATCCAAGGGGGCGCTGCGCTTGCCGTGGGTTGATGTCCGCGGCCTTACGGCGGCGGCTACGGTTCAACAGCCCCGGTCGGGCCACTCATCCCCGAGCTTCGAACTCCGCGCTCCCCCTCCACGCGCCATGCCCCGTAGCCGACGCTTCAGATCGCATGTGCAAAAAGAGAAGACCGGGCGCAAGGCCCGGTCTTCATGATCCTGTTGTTCTAGGGGTTGGCAACTACGGTTGCTTACGCAACCGGAAGAACTTGTTCCCTGTGGGATTCTGGATGGTCACCTGCAAGCGGCCGTCCACTTCCTCCGGAACCAGGTTGGAATCAGTCCAACCAGCCGGGACCTTGTTGAGGTCATCGATCTCCTGCAACACCCAGGTCTCGCATGGCTTGGGCCAGGAGACGACCACCGAGCCGTCTTGGAGCAACCGGACGGCCAGCGCATAGCCTGGCGGATCTTTAGCGGTGACCGTGGCCACGCACGAGGCCTCGTTGTTCCGCGCATCCTTGACCGTGATGGTCACGTTGGTGGTGCAGGTGCTGAACGGCGTGCCAGCCGGCGGGTCCTGAGTGATGGTCAGGGCGCCGCCGCAGGTGTCGGAGGCTACCACCGCGCCAGTGAGGTCGGGCACCAAGGCCACGCCCGTGGTTGCGTCACGGGTCACCTCCGCCCCGGTGGGGCAGTCGGTGATGACCGGCGGGGTGGCATCGATAGGCGTCACCGAGGTGACACAGCTCTCCTGATTGCCAGCGCCGTCGGTAGCGGTGAGCGTCACGGGCACTGCCACCAACCCGGCAATAGGCGTGCCAGGCGGCGGGTCCTGAGTCACCACTACCGGGCCGCAGTTATCGGCGACCACAGCCAGACCGGTCAGATCAGGCATCAGACCGGTGCAATCCGGCCCCAAGACCACCGGCTGCGGCGGCGGACAGGTGATGGTGGGTTTGGTGACATCGATCACCGTGACCACCACGACGCAGAAGTTGCTGTTACCCGCAGCGTCCACCACGCCGAAGGTGACGTTGTTGGCGCCCAGTGGCAGCAAGCTGCCCGGTGGCGGGTCTTGGCTAATGCTCACCGGCAGCGAGCAGTCATTGACCACCACACCAGTGCGCAGATCACCCAGTAGCCCCTGGCAAGTGGCGTCCGCTTCGAGCGTGACCGAAGTGGGACAGGTGACTTCGGGCGGTGTGGTGTCCACCACCGTGAGGTGTGCGGCGCATTGCGCACTCAACCCTGCAGTGTCCGTGACGGTGAAGGTCACGGTGTAAGGCCCACCGAGGTCCACCTCCGTGCCTGGAGCCGGGTCTTGCGTCACCGTCACACAGCAGCAATTGTCGGTAGCGAGCAGCGACGCACGGAAGTCAGGCACCAGCCCCTTGCAATTAGCGCCGGCGGAGATGGCCCGGTCAGTCGGGCAATGCACAATGGTTGGCGGCGTAGGCGTGGCCTCTTGGATGACGACGACACACTGATCCACCGCCATGCCATTGAGCTGGCCGTCGCTGACGATGTAGTAGAAGGTGTCGGTGCCGCAAGCATTGGGCGGCGGGGTGTAAGTGATCACGCCCGCGTTGAGGCTGACGGTGCCCGGGCCACCCGAGTTAAAGTCTTGCACATAGTAACCCGGATAACCCTCGGTGGACCAAGCGGTGATGACCAGGTCATCGATCCAGTGCGTCTGGTTCTCACCGCCGGTGCGGGCATACAAGCCAAACCGACCGGCAATGGGTGTGTAGCCGGGGATCGGCAGGCCAGCCACCACGTTGGTGCCGTCCACCACCACATCCAGCATGCCGTTGGTAAGCTTGATGTTGATGGGCACCCAATTGGGGCTGTTCCACTTCGGGATGAGGATGTAGCCCAGCAATGCTCCACCGTATTTGAGCTTGAACGATGGGGCGTCGGTGCCGCCGGTCGGATAGTTATCCACGCACAGCGACAAGCCTGTGCCAGCGCCTTCCTCATAGCCTGCATACGGCGGCGGCTCGGGCAGGTCAGCGGCCAGGTTGAAGCTGAAGCCGTCGGCCCCGTTGGCGCTGCCGTCACCAATGCGCAGCTTGAAGCTGGCCTCGAACGCAGCCACCGCACCGCCTGGGGTGAGGCTATCCAGGATCAGGGCGCCCATCTGGTTATTGACGTTGTCGGTCAAGTGCAGGCAACCGCTGTTGTCCACACCGCCGGTGGGGAAGATGTAGGCGGTGCCATAGCGGCTGCCGCCCAAGGCGTAATCCCGAGCGGTGTCAGCCGTCAGCACCGTCACCGACAGGTCATCCACCCAATGGGTTTCGTTCTGGCCGCCGGTGCGGGCATACAAGCCGAACCGGCCGGGCTTAGGCGTGTAGTTGGGCAGTTGCAGGTTGCCAAACACGTTGGTGCCATCCACAAACACCGTCAGCACACCATCCGGCGTCAGCGTGATGGTCACCGGCACCCAGCGCGCCACGTTCCAAGTCGGGATTTGCACCCCGGCAATGATTTGGTTGTTGTAGTTGACTTTCAGGCCGGAGGTGTTGGCTGTGCCGCCGCCGGGCTGGTTGGCTGCACCGCCCACGTTCAGCGGCACAAACCGGTAGTTATCCACGCAGAACGACACACCCGTGCCGGCGCCGTTCTCGGCCGCATAGGGCGAGGTGGCGCTCAGCGGCAAGTCATTGGCGAAGTTGAAGCTGAAACCGTCTGCCGGCTCAGCGCTGCCGTTACCGATGCGCAGCTTGAAGCTAGCGGTAAAGCCCGACACCCGCTTGCCAGGAGTCAGCTCCGGCAGGATGAACGAGCCAGCTTGGCTACCGACGTTGTCGGTGAGCTTCAAGCAGCCGGTGCCATTGACGCCATCGGTGCCAGCGATGTAACCGCCGCCGGCTGAGCTGTAGAGCTCGGCACCCGCCGGCACCTGGCCATCGTCGAAGTTAGCCGACCAACTGACCGGCGGCAGACCGCTCACCGCGATCAAGGTCAGCGGATCGCCTTCCGGATCGGAATCGTTGGCCAGCAGGTCAGCCGCATTCAGCGTCAGGATGGTGTTCTGGACGATGTTGGTGGTCTCACCCGCTACCACCGGCGGCAGGTTGGTGACCACCAACACGCAGTCGGCACTGACCGTGGCGCCGCCGTCGTTACCCACCAACACAGTGTAAACGCCCGAGTCAGCCACCTTGGTATCGGTGATGGTCAACGAATCGGACGTAGCACCTGGGATAGGCACACCATCCTTGCGCCACTGATAGTTGAACGGCCCGGTGCCCGAGACCACCATGCCCGAGAAGGTCACGGTCTGGTGGATGCCAACCACCTGCGGGGTTGGGCCAGGCTGCACGTCGATCTTGGGCGGCAGCGGGAAGTAGAGGTCACGGAACTCGGCGGTAGCAAAGACCGGACCGCTGTTATCGTGCGCGGTGACAAACAGCCCGACCAACACCGTGTCCGGATACGCCCCGCCCGCGTAAGCGGCCGTATCACGCGAACCTTGCAATACCCAGTTGGTCCCATCCGCGCTTCGGTAACCGTTGATAACCGAGCCGACTCGTTGCAGCCGCACCCAAGCGTTCGGGTAGGGCGGCGACACAGCCGGTTCGGCAGCCCAACTGGCGCTTGCACCGTCGGCGTCGCGCCACTGGAACGCATACCGGTTCTGGCCAGCCGGCACGTTGGCCAGCGACGGCGTGACCAAGATATCGATGAACCGGCTGTTGCCGGCGGTGCTGCCGCGCACCATCAGACCGGCCTTGGACCAAGTATTGGGCCCCACCAAGCTCTCGATGCGCACCTTCACATCGAAGTTGCCCGTCACAGGCCGATAGGCCATGTGCATGCCGTCGGAGGTGCCCCACACGTCGGTTCCACCACCTTTCATGGTCAAGGAGCCGTTGGTCCAGGTGAAGGTCGAGCCGACGTAGATCGGGTCCACACCGGGCGTGCCAATATCTTGCGGGGTGAGGAACTCGACATGGCCGTCACCCGACACGTCACCTGGCACCGGTGTAGCCGCGCCACTGTTGATGGCATACCCGTCGATGTGGAAGGTCTCTTCGGTCAGGTAGCTGGGCTCATACAAGCTGAAGAACACAGTCCGGTCGTCCACCATGACACCCGTGGCTGCGTCCATGTAACCTTGATACTGCAGGTCGTAATTGACCGGGTCAGTCGCGCTAGCCGGATCAACCTTTCGTTTGAATCGGATGACCAGCGATTTGCCGTCCAGGCTGTTGACCGACAGGATCTCCGGCGGGTTCGGATCCGGCGACACATGCAGGGTCGTCAGGTACTGCCGCACCAAGCCCGGATAGGACAGGTTCAGCTTGAACTGGGCGCCATCGTCCGGGAGGGTGGCAGTGAAGGTGATGCTTGGGCCAGTAGCACCTGGGATATTGGTGAATCCACCCATGCCATCCGACCGTTGCCACTGCAACAAGCCAGCCAAACTGACTTGAGGTGACACATTAGCCACCCAAGCAATGGTGACCAGATCGTTTTCCAGCACATACAAGTCGGTCGGCGGTTCGGACACGATGGTGATGGCGTCCGGATTGCCCGGGACCGCGTCGAAGAAGGCCACCGAGGTATTTTCGGCTACCGAGTTGTCCACCGGGATGGGCCCAATGGCGTTGCCGTTAGCGTCGCAGGGCCTGAAGGTCATCTGGAAGTAATCGCCGCCCGTGCCCTCTTTCATCAAGGCTTCCATGTAGTAGCGCTGGCCTTCGTTCAAGAATACCGGCGGCGAGATGGCCATGGCGCTGTTGATGTTCTGATTGGCCGAGGGCATGTGGATCAGCATCACCCGACCGGCTGGGTCCATGCTCTTGGCCGGGTCAGGATCGATGTTCATCCACAACTGCGACGCATCGTCGCTGCGCACGTAGAACCGGTACAGACCCGTGTTGGTGGGGATGAAGTAGCCGGTGATGCGCGCGCCGTAGTTTTCCAGAGTCGAGTTGGCCGCAAACGCGCCCACACCAAACACGTTGGTATAATAGACCACATCCGGCAGGTTAGCCTGGAACTTGGGTGTGCCAGTCAAATCGATGATGGAACTGCCGGGGATATTGGTCCAGATCTCCACCATGATGCCCTTGCCACCCAACGACCAGGTCGAGAAGCTGGCGGTGGTGTTGGGGGCAATCACATTGCCAGCGGAGGAGATGTCTTTCACGTTATTGATCGTGACGGTATAGGTGGTGTCCAACGCCTGCGGCGTGGTGCGGAACGACACCTGCCGCCCCGTCCGGTCAAGCTGCGCGCTGATGATGGTCAGCCCGCCGCTGATCTGGTAGTTGGCCAGGTAAGTGGCAGTGGCCTCATCCACTGGTTCACTGTATTCAATGGTGAACCCATTCCTATGAGGCCAGCCCACGCAGCGGCTGACGGTCGGCGGGGTGGTATCTGACACCACGTGCACCGTCAACGACCGGGTCGCACTGCCGAAGTAGTTGGTGATCAAGAGCGTATAGACCGCCCCGTCATCGGCAACCGTCAAGGGCGGCGTGTAGTTGGTCCAAACGTTCTCCAGCACCTTGACGCCGTTCTTGTACCAGATGAAGCCGCCATACGGCACCGCGCCGCGCAGCCCAGCCGGTACCAGGGTCAGCGATTGGCCCTCGACCACGGTGGTGGTCGATCCATCAGCCGACTGCGGAGCCGAGGAGGCAATGTGGGTGAAGTTGACGGCTCCAGCCCGACCCAGATCGGTTGGGTACTCCAGCATGCTCAGCGGCAGTACCTCAGTGGTGCCCGGGGTGCTGGTATCGCCTTGCGACCGGACCGCCAGGCGAATGCCATCGCCGCCGCCGCCTTCGCGCCAGAGCACCTCCAAATAATACTTTTGCCCGCCGATCAACGGCACGTTCTGCGCCACCAACTGACTGGCGGTGCTCACGTAAGCCACTGCCGATTGGCCCAGCAACACTTTGCCAGCCGGATCGGTGCTGTTGACGGCGTTGGTGTTCATCCAGATTTGGGCCACATCGTCCACGCCCACCCAGAACTTATACAGCCCGTTGCTGGGCGCGATGAAGTAGGAGATGGCGCGGCCCAAGTAGTTGTCATACCGCGTATTGGCAAGCGTCCTCGGTTGCACGCCAAAGTAGTTCTGGTAACCCAACACATCCGGTATACCCGCGATGTATTTGAAGTTGACCACGTTAACCGCGTAGTTGTTGGGCGGGAAGTTGGTGGCCGCATATAAGCCCGGTAACTGGTTGTAGCCGGCCAAGAAGTTTTGGTAGCCGGTGTACAGCTCCATGATCACCGGCGTGGGCGGTGCCACCCCTTCCGGATAGGCCAGGTTGGCTGGCGGGATGAAGGTGGTAGTGCTCGGAGCGGTGGTGACTCGCGGATCCGTCCACATCACCGAGAACCCGTCGTTACCACTGCCCTCCTTGAGCAGGAACTCCATGTAATAAGGCTGGCCGCCGATCAAGGTGATGTTGGTGCGCGAGTTGGCCGGGGTGGTGCCCACCGAGTAATTGGCATTTGCGCCGGTATTCTCGCAAATGAGCACCTTACCCAAATCCAACGCCAAGTTCACCCCACCGGCATCCATAAATGCTACCTCGGCAATCTGCATGCTGTTGGCCGCAGCCGCATTCCGCACGGTTGGGAACAGGATGCGATATGCCCGGTAAGCGGTGCTGTTGGCAATCGGGATCACCGGCCCGGGCATGTTGCGGCCCGGATCAGTCTCCAGCCCGGTGCTGCCGCTGGCGATCAGCGTCCACGGCCCGGTCCAAGGCGAGCCCATGGTACCCTCCAAGGTAAACGTCATTGGGTCACGCTCGGGCGCATCGTTGGCCGTGGTGAACTGCAGTTGAGTAACGACCTTGGGGCCGCCTGCCAGCGCAATGGCAAAGCCGGCGTTGAGCTTGTCGAAGTTGAGGTACTTGGTAGCTGGGTTACCATCGACGGCGTTGACCGGCTGTTCGGCCGTGGGACTGTTGAACGAGCTGGGCGCCACCACCCGCACATACGGTCCGTTGGTGTTCATCCACAACTGGCCTGCGTCATCGGACCGGATCCAGAACTTGTAGGCGCCATTAGTGGGCGGCACAAAGTAGGTGTAGGCTTTGACGCCATAGTTGTCCTGGCTGTTGCCGATGCCGACGTTGTAACCGAAGAGGTTGCTGTAGCAGATGAAGGTGGGCGTGCCGGCCTGGTAAAACTCGTGGCCGGTCAAGCCGGATACGGCAGTGGCGCTACCGATATCCTGATAGACTTCCACGACGACAGGTGCAGTCGAGGGCGCAAAGGCGCGGAAGCTGCGGACCGTAGTGGCCAAGATATTGCCTTGCAGGTCTTGGATACCGCTAATGCGGGCCCAACAAGTGCCTGAACCCAAGGCACCATCGACCTTCAACACTACCGTGCGCGGATCGCTGCCCAAGAAGCTGGCACTCAGCACATTCAGCCGTTGACCCAGCGCGTTGGTCACCGAGTAGTTGTTCACATCGGTAGCGGTGGCTTCCGACACCGGCTCCGAGAAGGTAATCAGCACTTCAGACACCGGGTAAGCCGGGAGCACCGCAGCGGTGCCGAACCCGATCGAAGCCACCGTGGGCGCCGCGGTGTCGGTAACCGTCAAAGTAGCTACCTGGCTGATCACGTCGGCGGCACCGGGGGCTTTGAGGATGCAACGGAACTGGGCGCCGTTGTCGGTAGCCCACACCGTGCCCAAAGCCAACAGGTTATTGGTGGCCCCGGCGGCGGGCATGTTGGTCCAGCCACCGGCCCCGTCGCTGCGCTGCCACACATACGCCAGTTCACCCGCCGCCGGGATACCGCCCCCACTAACGGTGGCTACCAAACCACCGATGGTGGCCGAGCTGCCGGCTGCCACGGTGATGTTGGTGGGCTGCGACACGATGCTGATGACTGCGCCCGAGTAACCAGCAAAGTCACCCACGTTCTCGAACTGGGCATTGCAGTAATCGTTGTTGGCAACCGAACAGACGGCTAAGCCCACGTACACCGTCTCGGGGAACACCGGGCTGGGCGACACCTGGCCATCGAAGGTCCAGTTCTGCCCGTTGGAGCTGATGTAGCGCAGGAAGGTGTTACCCACACGTCGCAGCCGCAGCCACACGTCGGGATGGTACACCCGGGTGTTGTTGCCCCAAGCAACGGTGGTCGCATTCCAGGTGTGCCGCACCGTGCCTTCGGTGAATTGGCGCAATGTGCCACTGCCAGCAGCGATCGGCCCGCGATTGACCGCAGCTAGCACTTGCGGGCTGAACGGACTCAGCGACGGACGCACCTCAAGCCCTGCCTTGCTGGGCGCACGCACCGCGTCCATGTAGGGGTTCTTCATCACTAAGTCGAAGTCGCCCGTCACCTGCCGATACACAAACCTAAACTGATCGGCTAGGCCCCAGATATCAGCCCCGCCGCCTTTGACGATGAATTGGCCGGGGCCGAAGCTGTAGTTTTCACCTGCCGGCGCGGTAGCGGGATTGACGTCCACACCGGTCAAGCCGGCCACAGTGCCGACCGCCGAATTAGTGCTGCCGATGGTGCCGCCGGACAGGTCTTGCACGCCGGATACCGTCACAGTGAACGAGCCGGACAATACGCTGGCCGGAGTCAATACCACATAGATGCCTTCCGGCCCCAAGGGACCGAGGCTGGTCCGATAGACCCGGGCGTGGGTGGGCGCCACGCCGTTGATGCTGTAGTTGGCCGGGTTCTCCGCGGTAAGCGGGTCCACGGGCTGGTTAAACAGCACACCCACAGTGGTGCCGTCCACGCTGCCGACCGATTCGACTGCCAACTCCAACGGCGTCACAGTCAAGGTCACCGGCGCGCTGGTGATGCTATTAGCCGGGCCGGTGACCACCACGCGGAACTGCGCACCATTGTCGGTCAATCGTGCGGGCGGCAGGATCAGGTTCCACGCTCCAGCCAACGGGATGTCGTTGAAGGTCAATCCGCCATCGTCCGACCGCTGCCACTGATACCGGTACGGGCCTTCGCCATCGACATAAGCCCGGAACTGGGCACGCCGGCCCTGGACCACGGTCTGGGGCTTGGGCTCCTGCACAAAGAAGATCGGCCCATTGGTGGTATAGACGTAGATGTTGTCGCGCAGGTCCACGCCGGTATTTTCGAAGTTCCGGAAGGCCAGGTAGACGTTCTTGAAGTTGACGATGTCGCAGTTGTTGGTGGTGGTGACGAAACTGAGCAGGACGGGCCCTGGGTTGGTGCCCAGCGGACCCATATCTTGCAGCCAAGCAGCTACGGCGTAATTGCTGTTACCGGCGGTGCGGGTGTTGGTGAACGCCACACTGAGCTTGTACCAGTTGCTGACAATCAGCGTGGTAGTGCCCGTAAGCGTCGATTCCTGCAGGCCGCCGCCGCTGGTCCGGCGTTGATGCCTCAACTCGTAAGTGGGCGCCGGCTGCGCGGTCGATTGCACAATCACCGACATGAACGCTTGCGGGGTTTGATCGTTGATGCCCAAGTTGGTGGCCGTCACAAACCCAAACTGCGTGCTCCGACTGTTGCTGGTTGGGTTCTTGCATTTCCACATGATCGAGGCATACAGCGTCTTGCCCGGCAACGAGAAGTCCCAACTGATGGGTAACAAGATCGAGGTGTTTTCCGAGCCGTTGTTGGGGATCAGGTCCAGTGCACCGCTGCCCGGATACGGCCCAACCCCGCCCACGGGCACTTCGAACACTCCAGGCGGCGTCAGGAACGCACCGTTGATCCAGTTGTTGTAGGTCAGGTAGTAGGGCGCATTGGTAAACTGGCCCGGGGTATCGAAATCGAAGCTGATGCCCGAGATGGGCGTCACCGTCAGCAGCGCCTCGGCACTGGGGGTGCTGCCGGCGCAGTTACTGACAATCACCCGCACCACCGTGCCGTCCATGGCCAAGCTCAAGTTCGAAATGGCGAAGGTAGTGCCGGTGGCTCCCGGCACATCCACGCCGTTGGTCTGCCACTGGTAACTGAGCGGTGGAGTACCGGTGGCGGCTACAGTGAACACCGCCCCGTTGCCCATTGGGGTGGTTTGCGGCTGAGGCTGGGTGGTGATGGTGGGTGCCGCCACATTGACCGTAACGTTGAAGCTGCACCCGTTGGTGTTGCCGCTGGCGTCGGTGGCTACGCAGGTAACCGGGGTGACCCCAGCCAGGAATGTGCTGCCTGAAGGAGGCGTGCAGACCACGGTGGCCCCGGGGCAATTATCGCTAGCCGTAGGCGCATATACCACCACTGCTTCGCAGTTGCCTGGTGAATTGGTCGTGATATCGGGGCAGACCAACGCGGGCGGCTCGGTATCAGTGATGGTCACAGTGAACGAGCAGGAATTGGTATTGCCGGCCCCGTCGGTAGCGGTGCAGGTCACGGTGGTATCGCCTTTGGGGAAGCTCGAACCTGGCGCCGGCACACACACCACCGTCACCCCCGCGCAGTTATCGGTGGCGGATGGCACCGTCCAACTCACCGCCTTCGAGCAGCTACCCGGGGCAGTCGAATCGACGATGTTGTCCGGGCAAGCCCCAATGACGGGCGGTTGGGTGTCTTGGATGGTCACAGTGAAGGTGCAGGCATTGGAGTTGCCCGCCGAATCAATAGCGCTGCAAACCACCAGCGTAGTGCCCACGTTGAAGCTCGAGCCGCTGGGCGGAGTGCAGGTCACGGTCACTGGCCCGTCGCAGTTGTCCACCGCCGTCGGCGCGGTCCAAGTGACGTTGGCCTTCGAGCATTGGTCCGCATCCGCCACATCGGTGATGTTGGCTGGGCAGCCGCTGATGACCGGCGCCTCAAAATCACCCACCACCAACATTGCCGGCGGCAAGCTGGTGGCTGCACCGTCGATGTTGGTGACCACCACGGCGTAGTAGCCGGCATTGGCGGCCTGAACGTTGTTGATGGTGAGATTGGAGAGCGTAGCCCCGTCAGCCACCGCGTTGGTTGTGCTCAGGTCGAATGGAACGTGAAACCAGAAGTACCAGTCCGCCCCGGTGGCATCCACTGTGAAGCTGGCGCTACTACCAGGGCAATTGGTGGCCGCGCTCGGGGTCAAGGAGTTGATCACCGGCGGCGCAGCCCATGCCAGCCCAGCTACCCATAGCAAAGCAGCCAAGACCACGCTGCCCATCAACTTCACGCTTCGGCGCGCCGAAGCACGGGTTGCAGTCAACTCAACATTCGGGGTCGTCATAGCACTAGCCTCTGTTGGATTTGGTTACTCTGAAAACCGAGGTTACCGCACCTGCTCGTCCGTCCCTGGCGACAACACCACACCTGTGGGCCTTGCACAAAAGCCCAAAACCAAGCGCTTTTGGTGTTCCAGCGCATAGCAGTCCTGCAGGTGACGTGCCCTAATTAACCACAGGTGCCGGAACAATGCAAGTCTTTTTTCCACATTTTTTGGAGGGCCCACCCAAGCCCGTCTAGAGCCTGTGCATCTGTGCAGTGTCCAGAAGCATGGAGCATGGGGCATGGAGCATGGAGCACGGAGCATGGGGCATGGGACACGGAGCATGGAGCATGGAGTTGCGAGCTGGAAGCTTGGGCCCACTGAGATGCTGCCATTGGCACCTACTGCCACCACCCACCAGGTCCACCTGCAGCGCGGCATGGGCCTGTGCTGAGTTGCGGCGCTCGCCCAGCGCCGCAAGGCATCGCCCGAGCACACCGCGGGCAAGGCCCGCAGTGCCGAGCCAGCGGATGCGACTGAGTCCATCGCCCACTTCCGGCTCGCAGCCCAAGGCACCCCCATAGCCGCCAGCGTGAGCTGGCAAGAAAGCTGGTAGCCGCCGGCGTAAGCCGGCGGATTATCTCTGCCCAGTCCTGGCCGATCCGCCGCCTGACGGCGGCGGCTACGAATTGGCTGGCGATCCCCCAATAGCCGCCAGCGTGAGCTGGCAGAAAAAGCTGGTAGCCGCCGGCGTAAGCTGGCGGATTATCCCTGCCCAGTCCTGGCCGATCTCCGCCGCCTGACGGCGGCGGCTACGAATTGGCTGGCGATCCCCCAATAGCCGCGAGCGTGAGCTGGCAGAAAAAGCTGGTAGCCGCCGGCGTAAGCTGGCGGATTATCTCTGCTCAGTCCTGGCCGATCCGCCGCCTGACGGCGGCGGCTACGAATTGGCTGGCGATCCCCCAATAGCCGCGAGCGTGAGCTCGCAAGAAAGCTGGTAGCCGCCGGCGTAAGCCGGCGGATTATCTCCGCCCAGTCCTGGCCGATCCGCCGCCTGACGGCGGCGGCTACGAATTGGCTGGCGATCCCCCATAGCCGCCAGCGTGAGCTGGCAGAAAAAGCTGGTAGCCGCCGGCGTAAGCCGGCGGATTATCTGTGAACCGCCGCGGCGGCTAGTTCTTGGCTTGGTGGTTGGCTGCTGAGACTCTCCAAGCCCTGGCTGGGCGGCGCAGCCTGGCTGGTCAGTCCAGCACCGGCTCGCTGCCGTCCAGCATTTTGACCTTGGTGTGGGTGAAGAACTCGCGTCGCAGCAGTTTCATCAGAGCCGGTCGTTGGTCGTAGAGCCGTCGCAGCTTGCGGGGTTTGTGTCGGGCCAGGGCGTAGTGGGTCAACAGCGGCATGGCAATGGTGGTATCGGTGTAACAGACCACTGCATCGGGCAGGCTCTTGGGGTCCACCTTGCCCCAACTGACTGCTTCACTGGGTGTAGCGCCGCTCAGGCCGCCAGTGTCGGGCCGGGCATCGGTGACTTGCAGGAAGTAATCCTGGCCGTATTCCTTGATGCGCAACACTTCCTGGATTTGCGGCTCGGTCTGGAGCATGAAGTTCTTGGGGCTACCGCCGCCCCACAGGACCACGGCGCTTTTGCCGCCGGCGCGTTTGGCGCCCAAGACAATGGCAGTAGTCTCGTTCACGTCGATGGCAGGGTTGATGCGGAGTTTGTTGCCGCGCAATTCTTCCCCGGCGATGTTCATCCCGATGGTCGAGTCGCCAGGCGAACTGGTGTAGCAAGGCACACCCGCCCGGTAAGCTGCTGCCAGGACACTGACGTCTTGGAGGCCGTGTTTGCGTTCCCACTCGGCACAGTAGCGGCCCAGCAGGTAATGCAGCTCGGCGGTGCCCATCTCCTTTTGGAACTCGGGCTGGACCAGGATTTGGCGCAAGATTTCATCCGTGGCCATCAGGCAATCGCTGTAGCCCACCAACACGTCGTAAATGCGCACGATGTCGTTGTTGCGCAGGTCCACGTCGTCCAGCTTGAAGCTGCCCACATACAGCGGATAGTTCAGCGCAAAATGCAGGTCGTGATACAGGATCGCGCCGGTGGACACGATCCAGTCCACAAACCCGGCCTTGATCAGCGGCACTAGGCAGGAACAGCCCAGACCTGCCGGGGTGAGTGCCCCCGACAAGCTCATGCCTACTGTGACATCTGGCTCCAGCATCTTCTGCACAAACAGTTGGCAGGCTTCCCTGAGCCGAGCCGCGTTGTAGGCCAAGAACACCTCGTCAATCAGTTCCGGTAACCGTTCGCGCCCGGTCAAATTCGGCGGCAGAATGCGTTTGCCCGAGAGGTATTTGTCTCGGTGCGGGCATTTCCGTTTCCGCAGCCAGTCCGGTAAATCCCTCAGGTCTTCGCGATACCGGGTGTGTCGGGTTTTTCGTGCCATGGTCGCTTCCGTTAATTCGATCGGTTCGGCGCTCACGATATGCATCGCAACGCCGTTGCCAAACTTTTTCGGTGTCCTGCATGCATTTTTCCGATCCAGCCAACTTGCCCAGTTCTTGTGGCCTGACTTCATAGCCACACCGACGCGCGTCGGCTGGCGGACGCTGCCCTAGCTGCTCGTGGTGCCGAGCCGGAGGCCCGGCTTTGCCGCACACTGTCTCCGGCAGGCACGCAAAGGATGGACAAACCGGCGCCCTTGCCTACGCTGCGCGGTGCAACTATGGCAACCAAAACACCGGGTTTTGAGCCCACCCCGGCGGCGTTGGGTTTTGCGATGCCGGCGGAATGGCATCGACACGAAGCCACCTGGCTAGCCTGGCCCCATAACCCGACCGACTGGCCGGGCAAACTGGACACCATTCGCTGGGTCTATACGGAGCTGGTGCGGAAGATCAGCCCCGGCGAACGCATTTACCTGCTAGTCCGAAATCGCGCCGAGGAAGTGTTAGCGCGGCGTTATTTGCAACGAGCTGAAGCTGACCTGCGTCAGGTGCAGTTCATCCGGCATGCCACCAACCGGAGCTGGACGCGGGACAGCGGCCCCGTCTTTGTCCGGCGCCATTTGGGTCCCAAGCCCGAGACTGCCATTGTGCAGTTCCACTTCAACGGGTGGGCGCGCTATCCGGATTGGCAGAAAGACCGGCAGGTGCCGGAGGTGGCTGCGCGGCACCTGCGCAAACGCCTCTTTCATGCCCAATGCCGCGGCCGACCCTTTGTATTGGAAGGCGGCGGCATCGAAGTCAATGGCCGGGGTACTTTGCTGACCACCGAAGAATGCTACCTGCACCCCAAAGTGCAGGTGCGCAACCCAGGTTTGACCCGGCGCGACATCGAGGAGACGCTGCAAAAGTACCTGGGCGTTCGGAACGTGTTCTGGTTGGTGGCTGGCCCGGCTGGGGACGATACCCACGGGCACATCGATGATATCTGTCGTTTCGTCAATCCCACCACGCTCGTGTTGGTCAAAGAGACCAACCGCCGCGACGTCAATTACCGGCCCCTGGCGCAGAATTGGGAACGCATCCAAGACCTACGCTTAGAAGACGGGTCCAAGCCCGAGGTGGTGCCGCTGCCGATGCCCGCGCCACTGTATTTCGACGGCGAAAGGCTGCCCGCCAGCTACGCCAACTTCTACATCTGCAACGCGGCGGTGTTGGTGCCCACGTTCAATGACCCAGCCGATCGGGTGGCTTTGGGTACGCTGGCTGAGTTGATCAAAGACCGGCCAGTGATCGGCGTGCACGCGGTCGATCTGGTCTTAGGCTTCGGCACGGTCCATTGCCTGACTCAACAGCAGCCAGCTTGAGCCGCACGGGCAAGCAACGGGAACCGCAACAGTTCAGGGACTGGGGGGACCTTAGCCAGGGCACGGAGCGCGGCCTGCAGACCGTGGACCGTGAAACGCGACAACCCGCTGGGTGAAACAAAACGCGCAAAATGTGAACTGTGAACCATAGCCCCGGGAGCCCAATCCGGGTAATGGACGCCCCAGGAAGTCGGCCAGCGCTGTAGTCGGGCGCTAGTCCCCTCGCACCGACGCCCGAAAGCTGTAGGACCTTCTGCTTCCTACCCAGATCTTGCCATTCAAACCCTCCGTCGCCTGCACGGACATTTCGTGTCGGGTCCCAAACCAGGAGAGGATCCGCTGGAGGATCTGCTTTCTCATGGGGCCCGAAGCGTTCGGCTCACCGTCCGCACCGGGTCGATCCGACTCCACAGTGTGGGTTCCCACCTCACCCACAGGCCAACCCACGGACCACTTGGTCCGAAGCGCTCAGGCGATCTGCCGCCAAGACAGCCGTGGCGCCGATGGGGCGCGCACTGTCCTCGAGCTCGACGTCATTGGCGTATAGAGCCCTCTCCAAAAGATGTGGGCCACCGGAATCCCGTGGTGCGCACGCTCGACCCGGCAAGGTGCGGAGCGCAGCATCACCGGCATGTTCGAGCTCCACACAAAATCCCGCTCTTACGCCGGCACCCCACCGTCGCCCGAGGCCTGTTTGGGACAGGGCGCGCACGGCTCAAGCTGATCCCCGGGGAGGCCGTAGCCGATCTGTTGTTGCACCCACGAATTCTGCTCCAGAGCCCGCTCAACTGATTCAGCGCACGGTGAACGCCGGGTCTTTCCCATACGACCGCCGTTTGCAGCCGGACATTGAACACCGGACGCACAGCTCCGCTGTAGCTTTCCCCAAGACTCAGGATGTCGGAGGCTACGTTGGTGGCGGTTGGAGCCTGAGGCCGGGCGAGATCACCGACGTGGAGATTCCCTAAGAGAGCGGCGCGGGCCGGGCGATGTCGTCGCTCAGGGTCGCGTGCTTGCTGATATGATCATGGCCGAGAAAACTCAACCTCATCCTGCCGAGGCACGCCCGGCTTTGCCAGGGTGCACGCAGTGAATTCTGCCGACCTTTTCCGTGCGCTGCACGCCTTATTAGGTGCATTTGTGGTGCTGCTGACCGGAAACCTGATCAAGGCAAAGGCAGTTGTCCGATGGACAAAGCCGAGCGCCCCAGCTTCATGTGCAGCGGGGTGATGGGCTGCCTGGGCGACCGCGATCAGGTGGCGGTAATCAGCAAGCCACGGTGACCACCGAAATTGGCCGGCGGGCCGCGGGTCTAGCTGCTTGGCGTGACGCCCTGTGCGCATGGCCCTTCGGCCGGCACCAATCGGACCTGGCCGGTCACGTTGGTGCCGGCAAAGACGCCGTAGCCAGTGACAGTGGGCTGGAACAACACACCCCGCACACTGCGGCTCCGGCCCGTGGCCGGGTCTTTGAAGCTGCCAGAGAACAAGCCGGTGCCCGGCG
>Ga0078972_1010887_pt1 | contig 16637 bp, 13 predicted proteins | sample YelNatPaOPGAMG01_FD_67568 | JGI IMG/M metagenome (GOLD analysis project Ga0078972, IMG submission 67568) | Hot spring thermophilic microbial communities from Obsidian Pool, Yellowstone National Park, USA - OP-RAMG-01 (SPADES assembly) (version 2) | ecosystem: Environmental > Aquatic > Thermal...
AGGCTCCCCCTCTCCCCAAGCTCGCGCCGTGGGAGAGGGGGCCGGGGGGTGAGGGGAAGTGAGAGAAGCGGCTGTCCTTAGCCCTGGCGTGCAAGTGAGTGCAGGGAGTTCCCCTCATCTCGGCTTCGCCACCCCTCTCCCACTTGCGGTGAGAGGGGAGCTGGGAGGAGCGTGTGAGTTGCGAGATGCTTCCCCTCTCTTCAGATGTGAGTGCTTGCCATAGCGGGCGCCTGCAAACGCTGCCGGCTTGGAAACCGAGGCGGGCTTGTCTGCGAGCATGACGAGCACGGATGCGTAGTAGCGCAGCCCCGGCAGGTGAATGCCGACCGTGCGTGCCTTGGCATTTGGCACGAGCTGGATGGGGCTGGGCGTCTGCCCAGGCATCAGCAACAGGCCGCGCAGCCTCTTGCCCGCCAGGTACGCCGGCAACCGCAGGGTCATGCGCAGCTGCTCGGCCGGCACAACCCGGTGGCCTGCTGGGCTGAGGTCCACGTTGTAGCAGTCCACGGACAGCGCGCGCTGGCTGGGGTTGGCGAACACGGTCAGGCCGACGTTGGGTGGCATCGAGGCGGCTTCGGCGGTTGGGCGGAACCCCCGGCGTTTGGCGGCCGCAACCACGCCAGCGAACCATCGAAGCTGCTGGGCCCTGCTGTCGCGGTTCACGTAGAAGTCGAGCGCACGTTCACCGCGCAGTCGCCACACTCCGCGGAGGGGTTCCAACCCGCGGAACGGCGGCGGGCACCCGAGTGAGCTGGCAGGCTCATCCACCAGGAGCAACCCGCCGCGCCTAACCCACGCCGATATGGCCGCGCGGGCGGCGGCGGGCAGGGCAACCACCTCCGGCGCGATGAGAAGGTCAACGTTGCTTAGGGCAGCAGGGGTCACTTTGAACTCCGGCAGCACGAGGTACGGAACGTGCAGCATCTCGAGGGCGGTGCACCAGCCATAGAACGAGAACACGTGGGGCTGGCGGTCCATGTTCGGATAGCCGCCGGGAGCCATGAACGCCAGCTGGCTTGTTGGCGAGAAGAGGACGGCGAGGTTGGCGGCGGGCTTCCTATCGCCCCACAGTGGCTTGCTTGCCGTCACGAACGAGTTCACCTCGTGGTGGGACTGGGGCGTGCCCGATATGCTGGGGTTAGACGGGTAGCTCAGCAGGAACGTGTTGCATGCCAGCGCCTCGTAGCTAAGCACGCGGCCAACTTCGGAGTTGCCGCGGTACTTGGCGTACTGGCCGTCTAGGTAGTACCACGCCACGGCGAAGCGGCCCTTGCCGTGCGCGGCGGCAAGCCTGTAGACCGGGCTCATCCTTCCAACGGGCGGAAAGCCCACGCCGAAGCTGCCAGACCCCGGGTGCCAACCGGGGTTCAGCTCGGTGTTCACCATATCCAGCCAGTGGTCGGTAACCCAACCGAGGGAGAACCAGGGTATGTCGTTGCCGGTGACGGCGAAGCTGGATCCACCAGCGCGCTTGGCGGCGGCGTAGCAGCGCCTGAGGGCTTCGGCGCCAGCCTGCTGCTTGAACGTGCGATAGGCGCGCCAGATCGGGTCGGAGAGCCAGCGCGCATCTCGCCAGCCGGCGGCTCGGAGGTTGGACGGATCCTCGCCAAACCACCTGCGAAAGCGAGCCTTTAGCTCCGCACGCACATCGAAGACGGCGGGGTTCTCCACCCCCATCGCCCTGAGCTGGGCGGGCGAGAAGTGGCGCGCCAGGTACTGCCTGAACCGTGCCACGGACCATTCGCCGAAGGCTCGCTCAACCGGCGGGTAGCCGAAGTTGTCCCAGGCGGAGTAGTTGTCGCACCACAGGCCGTCGAGGCCGGCGTCCACCGCGTTCCGGCACGAGGCGGCGAAGTAGGCCGGCCAGAAAGGGCACGCCGCGTCCTTGTGCACGCTGGCGATGCCGGCGTACCTAACCTCGCCGGGCTTCAGAGCTGGGTCGCTTGTCTCGTCCCTGCCAGCCACCACCGGAACCAGGCCTTCCGTTGGGCCGGCCACGCTGCCGGTGCCGGGGTCCAGGCGATTCACCTCTGGGTTCAGCTCCCACACCACGCCAAGCTTTCCGTTGATATCTCTGGAGGCTCCGGCCTGGTACACCCGCCAGCTGGTGGGGTTTGCAGGGCTGCCGTTGCAGCCGATGGCGGGGACGCCGTTTGGGAAGCGAGGCATCGGCATGCCGTAGCGGGGATTAGCGCGGGTGTAGGGCCTTGCCCACGGGAGGTCGTCCGTGTAGTTGTGAAGGCCAATCCAGACCGTTTGGTGAGGCCCCAAGCTGCCGGAGAACTGCCACGCCCAGTTGTTAAGGATGATGTTGGGCACGTCTGGGTGATTTGGGTCCCTTTGCACTGTTCCGTCTGCAGACAGGCCAAGGGCGGCCACGTAGCTCATGCAATCGCCAAACGCCTCCACCCAGGTGATGGCCCTGCGGCCGTCCGCGTGCAGAGCCCTGAGGTTGGCTGCGCCCTGGTATGCCCTGAGCTTGGCGGCCATGATCCCCCACGTGGGGTCGGCGGCGGCGCCATGAATCACCGAGGCTGCGCCGCTGCGTTTCACCTCGGCGAGCGTTTCGGCCTGGGCCATGGTGGGGTAGTCATCCCACCACGGGTGCGGCGCCGCTCTTGCGCGGAGCGGCAGAGAGATCAGCACCAGGAACAGCGCGCAAAAGTTCACCTATACACCTCTATGGCTGTGGCCTTGATGGCGGCTACCACGGGTGCGCCGTCGCGCAGATCCAGGTCCGCGGCGGCCTCCCGCACGATGTCTGCCATTATGGGGACGCCGGCGTCCAGGTACACCCTAAGCCTGTCGCGCAACGGCACCAACTCTCGCACAACGGCGGGGAACTGGTTGCGCGGGGAGACCAGCGAGCGCGCCTTAAGGAGGGATACCTCGTGCGGATGGAAGGCGACGAACACCGGTCCCGGCGGCTCGTCTCCGGCCTCGGCCACCTGGAGCATCAGCGGGCCGACGCGGACCTCACGCAGGTTGGAGTTGGCGCGGGCTGGCTCAAGCATACCCTCCAGCACGTTGTGGCCAGCCAGGTCCGCCAGGAACTGGGTGCGGGGCTGGCGCAACAGCTCTTCGCGCTTGCCGACCTGCGTGATGCGGCCGTCCTCCAGCACGGCTATGCGGTCCCCAAGAGTCAGCGCATCCAGGTAGTCGTGGCTCACCAACAGCAGCGCCCGGCCACTGGTTTGAGCGGCCTGCTGAGCAAAGCGCCTGAGCTCCCAGCGGACCGACCTCCGGGTAAGGGGATCCAAGGAGCCAAACGGCTCGTCGAGGAGCAGCACGTCGGCGTCCCTGGCGGCGGCCCTGGCCAACGCCACCCGCTGCTGCTGGCCACCGGAGAGCTCGCGCGGCATTCTGTCCGCCAGCTCGGCCACGCCAACGGCGGCCAGCCACTCGGCGGCCCTTGCGCTGGCGTTGGGCACGCCACGGAGGCCGAACATCACGTTGGCCCTCACGCTTAGGTGGGGAAACAGGGCGGACTCCTGAAACACCATCCCCACGCGGCGACGCCACGGCGCAACGTCAATGCCGCGCTTGGCGTCGAAGGCGGCCTGGCCTCCGATCCGTACGAATCCCGCCTGAGGCTTGGCGAGGCCGGCGATCGCCTTGAGGAGGGTGGTCTTCCCCGCCGCGCTTGGGCCGATGAGCACCATTATCTCGCCAGCGGCAACCTGAAGCTCGGCCTGAAGCGAAAACGCCCCCCGATGGAGGCCAATGCATACGTCTAGCGCCATTGCGTCACCAACAGCCTCGTTCCAACGAGGGCGCCGAAGGCGAGCAAAAGCGAGAGCACGGAGATGGAAACCGCTGTATCGAGGTTGGTCTCCATGGCGCTCATCACGGCAAGCGGAAGCGTCTGCGTAACGCCCGGCAGGTTGCCCGCGAACATCATCGTGGCGCCGAACTCGCCCAGGGCGCGCGCCCACGCCAGCACCACTCCGGCCAAGAGCGCCGGCGAGGCCAGTGGCACGCAAACGGTCCAGAACACCCGCCACCGCCCCGCGCCCAGCGTCATGGCGGCGTGCTCCAGGCGGAGCGGAACCGCCTCGAACCCCGCCCGCGCCGACCTGACGAAGAACGGGGCGGCCATGAACGTCTGCGCCATCACCACCGCCGCGGCTGTGAAGGGGATGCGCACGCCCAACGCATCTAGGTGCTTGCCCACGATGCCGGCTCTGCCAAAAGCCAAGAGTAGAGCCACGCCGGCCACCACCGGCGGAAGCGCCATCGGCAGGTCCAACACCGTATCCAACACCACCTTGCCGGCGAACCTGTGCCTGGCGAGCAGGTACGCCACAGGCAGGCCCATTGCCACGCACAGCAGCGTTGACGTCAGGCTGGTGGTCACGCTTAGGCGCAGGGCGGAGAGAACCATTGGGTCGCGAAGCTTGCTGAGCGGGCGCACGGGGAAAGCCGCCAGCAGCAGCGCCACAACCGGCAGCACACACAATGTCAACAAGAACGCAGAGCCCACCCACAGCCAAGGCTTGCCTTCCGGCCGCTCATCTGCCTCGATTGAGATGTGGCGCGGTGCTAGGTCCACAAGATGTGCCTCCGGTTGCGGCTCAGCGTCATTGGAAGCCATAGCGCCGAAGCGCCGCTTGCCCATGCGGCGAAAGCGCCAGCCGCACAAACCCCTCCGCGAGCTGCCTGTTGTGGCTGTCGGCAACAACTGCGATGAGGTACACGGCCCGCACCTGCGCCATCGCGGGCACGGGCAGCGCCCTGACCTTGCGAGAGGCCATGGCGTCGGTCGCATACACAACGGCGGCGTCGGTCTCGCCGAGCTCCACCTTGGCCAGCGCCGCACGCACGTTGGCCTCTCGGGAGACGACGTTGGCGAGCGCGCGGCCCGCAAAGCCCCGCTGGTACCCCCTCGCGCCGTCTAGGCGACGCAGCATCTCGTCGGCATATCGGCCTGCGGGCGCCGTGGGCGCGGCCAACACGAGCCGCACGCCGGGCTTGGCGAGATCCGCAACGGAACGAACCTTGGCGCCTTTGGCCGGCACAGCCACTGCCAGGCGGTTGTGGGCCAGAACGCGAGGAGCAGCCACCAGACCCGCGCGGGCAAGCGGCTCCATCTGCTCACGGTCGGCGGAGGCGAAGACGTCTGCCGGCGCGCCCTGCTGAATCTGCGTTTTCAGGGCGGCGGAGGACCCAAAGCTGAGCCTCACATCCGCGCCGGTTGAGCGGTGGTACTCCGCTGCCAGCGCCCGGAACGCGTCGGTGAGCGAGGCGGCAGCGAGTACCGTGAGCGCGGCTGGCTGCGGAGTGCGAGGCCACGCGGGTACGGCAGCGAGCAGCAGCGCGGTCATCGCGAGGACGGTTGGCAGTCCGCGGCGCAACTGGGCTTGGCGTAGCTGAGCGGATATTGTGCTCATCTGAGTGCCCTCAAACGTGATCGGCGATCCACGGGGGCTTTCGTGCCTCGTGCCTGTGGGCGCGCATGCCGGAGACGAAGATCGGGGTGTATATCTTCCGATCGCGAGGAACGCAGCCGGTGGGTCCGCCGTCCCGCATGATCTGGGTGCAGTTGCTGCAGGTTATGCACACCCGGTTTGGGTCCAGCCGTCCGTGCTCCAGTAGCTCCCTCGCGAACGCAGGGTGGGCAAACGCTTCCCTGCCGGCGCCGACCAACGTTACCCAGCCGTTGCGGACGTTGGCCTCGCCAGCGTAACCCAGGTACTGCCTAAGCCAGCTGTAGCCGGTGCCAACCACAGCCATCCCGGGCACGTGCTGCTGAACCTCTCTGGTGAGGTGGAACAAGCGCGCCACCCCCTCGAGCGGGTGCTCCGGCGGGACGTACAGGTTGAACGCCGGGAGGTCAAACGGGCGGCCGAGGTGGGGGTTGTAGTATGGGTTGGCGATGGAGATGTTGATGAGCCGCATGCCATCGTCGTACAGCTGCTGCACGAGGCGCTTGGGCTCGGTGAGGTCCGGGGCGTTCTCGCCCGTTGGGGACTGACCGAAGCCGTACGGGTACGGCACGCCGTCGAACACGTTGAGGCGGCACGTTACGAGCAGCGATCCGCCCACTCGATCTCTTGTCTTCCCCACAACGTTGCGCAGGAAGCGAGTGCGGTTCTCAAGGGGCCCGCCGTACCGTCCCTCGCGGGTGTGGGCGCCCAGCAGCTCGGAGCTCAGGTATCCGTGGCAGCTCTTCACGTCAACCCCGTCAAATCCCGCATCTCGAGCGAGGGCGGCGGCCTCAGCGAAGGCGTCCTCGATCCGCTCGAGGTGCTCGTCCGAGACCAGCGGGTGGTCCGGTGGGATGCCCACCTTTGGGTCGAGGTAGGGGTTGTGCTGAGCGATGGTCGGCGCCGGCTTGCCGTTTGGCCTGCTGTAGCGGCCCGAGTGGGTGAGTTGGCAGATCAGGACGGGGGCAAAGCGGGGGCCGAACTCCTCTCTTGCGGCGGCCCTGATGCGCGCCACCAGCTCGGCGAAGGCGCCCACGTTGTGCCGGTGGATCCAGAGCTGGCGTGGGTTTGCGCGCCCCTCGTGGAGGACCGCGGTGGCCTCGAACCAGATGAGGCCGGCTCCGCCACGGGCAAAGCGCTGGTACCGGCGAAAGGTGAGCTCGCCCGGGCTGCCATCCGGGGTGCCGTCGCAGCCCTCCATTGGGTGTATGGCGATGGAGTTGGGGACCGCCAGGGAGCCCAGCGGCACCGGGCGTTTCAGCGCCTCGATTCGCTCCTGGAAGCGAACGTCAACGCCAAGCTCGGCAACCTTGCACCGGAGTTCGTCAAGGGTATCGGCTTTGAACTTCTCGTGCGCAGCCATCATGGGGGCGGACTCGCCCAACAACGTTCGGTGACAGGGCCGTGTTGCACTTCAGAGCAGGCTCATATGTTGGGGGCCGATCTGCTCATCGCGTTGCCCTTGCCGGCCCGAAACCTCACTGTGAATCATGGGCGTACGCATCTGCTATCTTCGCGGCCAACCTCCCGCCTGCACAACGCCATTGCCAGCGCGCCGGCCGCGTTGTACCCGCCGAAGGGGGCCGGCACCGGCTGCCCGGCTTCGGTTGGCATGAACGCCCAGGAACCGCGGGGTCTCGGCGGGCAACCGGGCGGGACGATTCTGGCGTGCAGACGCGCTTGAGGCACGCCATGCAGTCGCTGTTGCTCTTGCTGCTTCCACCTCGCGATGGCGTCAAGCAACTGAGATGCAGTAAGCCCGTATCCAAGTTCGAGAGAGCGCGGTATGCCACCCTCCCGCATGGCACGCACGACGTTGCCGCTGCCAGGAGAGGCGCGGGCAGCGACGGACGACAGCCGTGCATCCGTCCGGCCGCTGAGTACATTATCTGCGTGGCGGCTGCGGCGTGTCAACTCAGGCAGGCTTGCGAGAAGCGTGGCAGGGAACTCACCATCGTTCGTCCAGCGCAACCAGCGGACGCGGCAGCTCCGTCTCCCCCAAAGCTTCGCCCAGAAGGAGTGGCGACGGACGGCCACAGACAGGGGGGCCCGGAACGCGCCGTCCTCTCGCGTCAGCCGTTGCGGGCTCGTCGGCGCACCGCGGCACCGCCCAAACCGAGCACCGCTTGGGGGCAGGATGGGTATAACGGAACGGAAGGAGGCTGGAGGTTTCGCAGATAGGAGGATACGATGCGCCGTTCGCTGTACGCGATAGCAGCTTTCGCCATGCTCTTTGCCGGCGCCTACGCCCAGCGTCCTGCCCCTACCGCCGACCTGGGCAAGAAGGCACCCGACTTCCAGCTTAGAGACGCCGTCACGGGCAAGCAGTACTCTCTTTCCCAGGTGCTACGGGCGAAGGGCACTAAGGCCGTGGTGGTCATGTTCATCGCCACGGACTGCCCCGTCTCCAACTCCTACAACGATCGCATGGTCTCCCTCGCCAAGCAGTACGGCCCCAAGGGCGTGCGCTTCCTAGCAATCAACGCCAACGCGACGGAGCCCCTGCAGAAGGTCGCCGCCCACGCCAAGGAGCACGGCTTCCCATTCCCGGTCCTAAAGGACGAGGATTCGGCAGTGGCGGACGCCTACGCCGCCCAGGCAACGCCCCACGTGTATGTGTTGGACTCCGCTGGCGTGCTGAGATACCGTGGCAGGATAGATGACAACATGAACCCGAACGCCGTGAAGACGCACGACCTGGCTGACGCCCTCAACGCCGTTTTGGCCGGCCAGCCCGTGGCCAGGGCAGATACCAAGGCGTTCGGATGTAGCATAAAGAGGCGGGTGGCCCAGCGGTGAGCGCCTGCCGCCTAGCCCATCCATCCTTGGTGCGCTGCGTTTATGTGTGGAGCCGCGCTGTCGCCCTGACTATGTGCGCTGCTTGGCCGGTCGGTGTAGCCAGCGCGGCTCCGCCGCCAGCCCCGCAGCTGGCCATCCGGCCGGTGGACGAGGTGGGTCTATCCCGGCTCTTGGCGGCTAAGCGTGGCAAGGTGGTGCTCCTCAGCTTCTGGGCCACCTGGTGCCAGCCGTGCGTACAGGAGTTCCCCGGCTTGGTGCGGCTCTCTCGCAAGTACGGCCCGCGCGGACTGGATGTGATCTCCGTCTCGGTGGACGACTCAGCTTCCCTACGCAGCGCCGTGCTCCCGTTTGTGCGCAAACAGAGGCCGGGGTTCCCGGTCCTCATCAGGCACGCCAAGGACGACGAGGCGTTCATCAACCGGGTTGACCGAAACTGGACGGGCGCGCTGCCAGCCCTCTTCCTCTTCGACAAGGCTGGCCGGAAGCGCACCTCGTTCATCGGGGAGACGGCCCTGGCAACCGTAGAGCGCGCAGTAGGCAAACTGCTCGCCGAGAATCCTGCGGCCCACCGCCCGACCAAGGCTCGGTAGCCGGCCGTTGGGTTCTCGGCTTCCAGCCGCATCGCAGCAAGACCGCGCGCATCCGCGTCGAACGGTACCACCGAGGGCGCCGGCGCCTGCCCGCCCTGACGCCCGCTCCCGTGCCGGGAGGGAAAGGAAGCCGTTACGCGGATGAGCAACACTGGCATCAAGTTCACCGTCTTCACCAAGCCGTGGAAGATGCGCCTCCCCGACTTGGCCGCCCACGTGAAAAGCCTGGGCTTCGACGGGGTGGAGCTTCCCGTTAGGCCGGGCTTTCAGGTTGAGCCAGAAAGGGTTGAGAAGGGCCTCCCGGAGGCGGTTCGCATCCTGGGAGATGCGGGCCTCACCATCGACAGCATAGCCGGCCCAACGGATGAGCGCACCATAGCGGCGTGCGCGGAGGCCGGCGTGCCCACCATCCGGATCTGTGTGAGCATTGGGGAGGGCGGGTACCTGGCCACCGAGGCACGCCTGCAGCGCGAGTACGACGCGCTGGCCCCAATCCTCCAGCGGTACGGCATGCGCATCGGCATCCAAAACCACTGCGGCCACGACGTGTGCAACGCCATGGGTCTTCGCAGCCTCATCGGCAGATACAACCCGAAGCAGTTCGGCGCCGTGTGGGACGCCGCCCACTCCGCCCTCAACGGCGAGGAGCCGGAGCTGGGGCTGGACATCGTGTGGTCCCACCTGTGCATGGTCAACCTCAAGAACGCCTTTTGGCAGCGCATCAACGGCCCGGAGGCGGAGTACGCCAAGTGGGCGCCGTACTGGACCTCCGGCAGGCACGGATTGGCGTCGTGGCCGCGGGTGGCGGCGGAGCTGAAGCGCCGCGGCTACTCCGGCGTGGTGTGCCTAACGGCCGAGTACAGCGACGAGGCGTCTGTGGACCGACTGGCGGCTGAGGACCTGGCGTTCGCCAAGTCGTTGCTTGCCAGCTAGGAGGCAACCATGGCTAGCGCCAACGATGCTCACCGCAGGCTGCGCGTGGCTGTGATCGGCGCGGGCGGAATGGCCAACGCAGTCCACTACCCATCGCTCGCCTCCTTCGAGGATGTGGAGATAGCGGCCATCGCCGACGTGGACCCCGTGCGCCTGAACGCAACGGCAGACAAGTACGGCGTGGATGGGCGCTATGCGGATTACCGCCGTATGGTGGAGGCGGTGGCGCCAGAAGCCGTCTACGCCATCGGCCAGCCGCACATCTTCTACGATATCTGGACGTGGTGCCTAACCCAAGGCCTCAACCTGTGCATCGAGAAGCCGATGGGCATCACGCTTCACCAGGCGCGGGCCCTTGCCCACCTGGCGGAGAAGCACGGCTGCATCACGCAGGTCAGCTTTCAGCGCCGCGCATGCCCGGTTCTAGCACTGGCGCGCAGCCGATGCCTCGAGCGAGGGCCGATCACGCTGGCCACCTGCCAGTTCCACAAGTGGGCCCCCCAGCCTTACCTGGACGCCCGCGACCATATGATGGACGACGGCGTGCACGCCATCGACACCCTTCGCTGGATGTGCGGCGGTGAGGTGAGCCACCTTCACGTGGTGGCCAGAAGCATCGGCACACCCGACCTGAACTTCTTCACCGTCCTGCTCCGCTTCAGCACGGGCGCAACCGGCGTGTGGATGAGCAACTGGACCAGCGGCAGGCGCATCTTCCGCGTGGAGATGCACTCCACGGGCATATTCGCCGATGCGGACCCGGAGGGTGTGGGCCACGTGTACGCAGACGGCGACACCAAAGGCGAAGAGCTGGACGCGCGCCAGGTGGCCGGCAGCAACGAGCTGTACGTATACGCCGGCTTCAGGGCCAAGAACCGCCAGTTCATCGACGCCGTGAAGGCCGGCACTCAGCCGGAGTCGTGCTTTGCGGATGCGCTGAAGACGATGGAGGTTGCTCAGCGAGTTCTGTCGGAGGCGCTGCTGGCCCCGGCCTGACGGATCCTCTGCCAACGGCGGGCGCACCGTTCCCGCATAGACGCCAAGGCGGGTCAGGACCGGCGCCGATCGCCCCACCCTTGAGGGAGGCCAAGCACGCCATCCGCGGTTTCCCTAACCCGGATTTCGCCAGCCCGCTGCGGGGAGATGGGCACAAGCGGGCGTCCCACTCTCCCCAAGCTCGGGCGGGGGAGAGTGGGACGGAGACCAGGGAAACCAGCCGCGACCTACGGCTCGGAGGCGTGCGCGGCCATATCCGCAGATGCGCTAACCGCCTTGTTTGGGAAGGGCGGGTGCGTCGGTCGGGGCACAGGACGCTTGGCGATCTCCTCCTTCAGGTAGGCTATTGCTCTGTCCAGCTGCGGATCGCGGCCCTCCATCACCGCCTGGGGGTCCTGCTCCACCGTGATGTCCGGATGGACGCCCGTGCCCTCAATGATCCACTTGCCATCGGGAGACCAGGCGGCGTAGTTGGGCACGTAGATCTGCCCGCCGTCTATGAGGGCGTAGCCCCCGCCGCTTCCAACCTCGCCGCCCCAGGTGCGCACGCCGATGACCGGGCCGAGCTTGAGCCTTTGGAAGGCATCGCAGAACTCCTCGGCGTTTGAGCCGCTGGTTTCGCCGCACAGGGCCACGCTGTAGCCGGGGAACGCCCAGTCCTCCCTGGTCCAGGACGCTCCGTACCTGGGCTTGAAGTAGCTGTACGGCTTGGATGCCATCTGCAGAAGCAGCATGGCAGAGATGTAGCCGCCGCCGTTGTACCGCACGTCGTAGATGATGCCGTCCTTGTTGAGGTTGGCGTAGTAATGCTTGGCGAACTCCCTTAGGCCACCGTCGCCCATGTCTGGGATGTGGATGTAGGCTATGTTGGGGCCGCCGTGCTTCAGCACGTACTCACGCTTCTCGGAGACCCACGCGAAGTAGCGCAGCCTGTCCTCGCTGGCGAGCGGCTTCACGAGCACATCATGCGAGCCCTCCATCTGCGGCTTGCTGTTCACCGTTAGGCTAATGGTGCGGCTGGCCGTGCCGATGAGGAGCGCCTGGATGTCCTGATCTCGGCGCACGGGCACGCCAGCCACCGCCAAGATATAATTGCCCTCCTTCACCTTCACGCCGGGGGCCAGCAGCGGGGAACGGGTATCAAGCTCAAAGCCGTCGCCGGGGTAGAGCTTGGCGATGCGGTAAGCGTCCGCGCCCTCCACCGGCTCCAGGTCGGCGCCCAGGTAGCCCATGGGCATAGGGCGAGCTCCGCCGTCGATATCGCCGCCGCCCACGTAGGCGTGGCCCACGTTGAGCTCGGCCATCATGTCGCCGATGATCTCGTTCAGGTCGCTGCGGTCCGCAATGCCATTCACCTGGTCGGCGTACTTGCGCCTTACGGCCTCCCAGTCCACGCCGTGCATGCCGGGGTCGTAGAAGAAGTCGCGGGCGATGCGCCACGCCTCGGCGAAGATCTCGCGCCACTCGGCTGGCGGATCCACCTGGATGGTGATGCCGCCCAGGTCCACCTTAGCAACGCCAGGGCCCACGGGGCCGGTGTTTGCGTCCACCACCGCCCAATCTCCGCCGATGTGCAACAGCAGCTTCTTTCCGTCGGCGGAGACGTCCATGCCATGGAGGTGGTCAACGATGGTGGTGGTCTCGTTCGGCCTCTTCTTCTTCATGTCGAAGGCGAGGAGCTGGTTTCTGCCGTTGGGGCTACCGGCGTCGGGGATAGCGGGGTCCACAAGCAGAAGGATGCGATCTGCCACCATCTCCACCTGCTGGTATCGGGCGGCGGGCACGGGAACATCCACCACGCGGTCTTGTATGCCGTCCAGGTCCACCTTCACGGATGGCAGCTTGTCCGGCCAGGTTTGGGGGGCCTTCTTTTCGTCCGGCTTGGCGTCTTTGGCGGCAGGCTCGGCGGGTTTGGCGGGCTCCCCACTGGCGGCTTGGTCCGTCCCCTCTTCGTCGTCCTCCGGCAGGAAGGGCGAGGGCGTGCTGGCGGATAGGGGCACCATGGAGACCCTGGTGGTTCTATCGAAACCGAAGTAGCGCGTGGGGCCGCTGCCGATCGGATCCAGCTCCCGGTCCGACAGGAAGAGGAGGTACTTGCCATCCTGATCGAAGGCGGGGGCGAAGCTGTTCATCTCGGCAGAGGTGACGGGCACCTTCTTGCGCCCCTCGATATCGTAGAGGTAGATGGCGTCGTTCCAGTTGGGTTCGGTCTTGGCGTAGGTAAGCCATTTGCCGTCTGGGCTAAAGCGGTATGACCAGTTGACGCGGTTGTAAGAGCCGCCGCGGTCGGCCTGGTCCACCAGCACCATCTCGCCTGTGGCAACCCTAACCAGCCAGATGCGCATCTCGCGGTCGCTGGTGGCGATCCACTTGCCGTCGGGGGACCAGGTGAGCATGCCGAGCGGGCCATTGTGGTCTCTGGTGAGCTGGCGCGGTTGACCCGGCCCGGATGAAGGCATCACCCACACCTGCTCCTCGCCGGAGCGGTCCGACACGAAGGCGATCTGCTTGCCATCGGCGGACCAGGCGGGAAACTGGCAGCGATAGCCTGAGGCGCCCGCCAACGCCCTGGCGTCGCCGTGCTCCACTGGCACGCTTAGAATCTGCCCGCGGGACTCGATGAGCAGGCGTTTGCCCGTGGGCCCAACGGAGACCCAGTTGAGGCGCGCGGTGATCGGCACCCGCCTGGGCCTGGCGTGGATGCGATCCCTGGTCAGCATTATCTTCAGGTCGCTTGCCTTGCCGGTGGCTGGGTCATAGATGGCGAGGCCGCGCCCGTGCTGCATCACGATCAGCTTGCCGTCCGAAGACGGGTATCGCGCCTCGTAGTCTGCGTAGTGGGTAACCTGCATCACGCTGCGGGTTGCAATGTCAAGCCGAAAGAGGTTGGCGATTCCCGCGCGCTCTGAGATGAAGTAGAGCTGACCCTGAGCCCACACGGGGGTTGTATCCACGCCTTGGTAGGTGGTGAGTCGGCGGAAGGTGTGGTTGCTCAGATCGGCCAGCCAGATGTCGTCCGCCTCGCCGCCTTTGTAGTGGAACCAGTGCTGCCACTCTGCGCTAACCGGGACATAGGCCAGCAGCTTGCCATTTGGGTTGAGGGCGGCGTCCTGGGCGCGGGGAATGGGGAGCATGGTGGGCCTGCCCCCGGCAACGGGCACGGTGAAGAGGCAGTTATCGCGCTGCGGATTGGGGCGCCAGGTTCGGTACAGCACGCTTTTGCCATCGGGGGTCCACCCCTGAACACGCGCGCCGTACGGGGCGTAGGTGAGGCGCTTAGGCTCGCCGCCCTCCGCGGGGATGACATACACGTCGGTGCCGCCGTCGTACTGGCCGGAGAAGGCGATGAGGGTGCCATCTGGCGAGAAGCGGGCCCACGTTTCCGTGCCAGGATGCGTGGTCAGCCGGCGGGCCTGGCCATCCCTGATTGAGGCTATCCAGAGGTCGCCCTCAGCGGTGAACACGATCTTGTCGCCGTGGATGTCCGGCCGCCTGAGAAAGGATGCTGGCGGCTCCTGCGCTACGGCGTTCGCCTGAACGAATGGAACGAGCAAGCAAAGGAGGCATGAGACGGCTAGCATGGCTCGCATCTGGTGACACTCTCCCCGAAAGCGGAATGGCGGCGCGGTGCATGAGGTCCGAGCGGAGCTGCGAAGCTGTGTGCGCCGCAATGATTGGTTCCGCGCCCGCATACGCGTTCCTGCGCGCCTCCGGACCGTGCGCGGCAACGGGGAGGGGGATGCCTCCCGCGCCTCACATGCTCCTCCCACCACCCCTCTCCCCGAAAGCGGGTGAGGGGTGGCGAAGCCGGGGTGAGGGGAACTCCCTGCGCCCGGTTGCAGGCTAGTGGTGAAGGCAACGCCCAGTTCGCTTCCCCTCACCCCCTGCCCCCTCTCCCACCGCGCAAGCTTGGGGAGAGGGGAGGCGTTTTGCTCCTCGGGGGGTCACGCTACACAGCCACGACCTCACATGCTCCTCCCACCACCCCTCTCCCCGAAAGCGGGTGAGGGGTGGCGAAGCCGGGGTGAGGGGAACTACTCGCAACCCTGTGTTGTTTGCCACGGGTGAGGGCAACCCGCACTCGCACACCTCGCGCGTCATCACAGCGAAGGAGTTCTGGCAGAGCGGGATAATCGATAAGTGGACCGGCTGTCTTTGGGTTGATTGCAGGAGCGAAGGATGCGGGTTTTCTACTTGAGAGCGATCTGGCTGTTTGCAACGGCGGCGTTTGCGTCCGTGCTCTGGCCGGCAGGCGCCATGGCGCAGAAGGTGTGGATCCCAACCTACACCGCCAACCCCGGCGACGTGGTGAAGGTGCAGGTGAACGTGGACGCCGGCGTTAGGTGGTTGGCCGGCGCCTGGGTGCTGCTTGACTTCAGCGCCGTCACCCCCGCAGGCGACCCACACCTCACGCCCACCTCCGCCGATGACATCACCTACGGCGTCATCCCGCAGGACAGGCAGAACGTGCTCGCCATCAACCTGAACCAGCCAGGGCAAGCCAACATCGGCCTCATCGGAGTGAAAGACGGCAACGGGCCCGGGGCCCTGCTGACCATCCCCCTGCGGGTGCCCGCAGACGCCGGGCGCGGCCACGACACCGTCTACCCACTGCGGCTTGCCGGGCTGGAGCTCAACGACGAGGACGGTTTCTTGTTGCCGTGCACGGCGGTGGGTGGCAGCATAATCGTGCCGGGTCGCTACATGCCAGGGGATCTGACCGGCGACGGCCTCATCAACATAGACGACGTGCAAGCGGCGCTTAGGGTGGCGCTTGGCCTCAGGCAGGCGGTTACTGGCGAGCTGATCGCCAACGACTTCGACGGCGACGGCAGGATCACCATAAAGGACGTGATGCACATCCTGCGGTACGTGTTGGGGCTATCGCCGCTTAGGTGACGAGGTGTGGGAGCGTGGGAGTAGTGCGGGGAAGGCAGCGCAGGGGCTATGGAGCCAGCTGGCTTTGGGCCACGCGCGCCACTGCTATGGCTGCGGCCGCGCCGGCCAGAGCGAGGACGAGGCTGGCAGGATGGATGCCGCTTCCGCCCTGATAGGCGAGCGCGCCCCAAAGCCACCCGCCAACGAGGGCGCCGATTGCCCCAGCCAAGAGAGAGCCGAGCCAGGTGTCGGCCGGGCCGCGGCTTTTGGACGTCGCCATCTTGGCCAACGCCGCCACGAACACGCCAACGATAATCCACGCCAAAACGGACACAGGAATCACCTCACGCACGGATAGAATACCCAGGCGGGCGGGCTGGCAACCCTCGTACTCAAGTAGAAGGCCAGAGGAAGGGGCCGAATAGAGCGGAGGGGCGTTTTCGCAAATCGATTTTCTGCACGAAAACCCGGGGCATTTGCGAAAATGGGCGGATTATGGGGTGAAAATGGGCAAGAAACCGGGGTGAAGACTGGTGTGAGGGGCGACGAAATGACGTGCGAGCAGGCAAGATGGCGCGACTGGGGGGTGAAAGAGGGTGGAAAATCGCGGAAAACGGGCAGGAAGAGGCGGGAGAGGCGTGGAATAGTAAGTTTGAGGGTGCCAGTTTTCGCAAATGCGGGCCAAAAATGCGGCTGGAAACGATTTGCGAAAAAGAGGAAACGGGCAAGAAACTGGGGAAAAGAGGGCCCAGGTGGGAGACGGTCCCCAAAAAGGGCCCCAAAACCCGGGGTAAGTGGGAGATGGACCCGGAAAAGGGTCGGTTGCAGTCCGCTCTCCGCTCTGTAGGAGACTGAAACACCTTCATGACCCCACTTTGGGGGTCAAAATTAATGGTTGCAGTCCGCTCTCCGCTCTGTAGGAGACTGAAACGCAGTCTTATCGTCCATATCGGAAGACATTGTCTAGTTGCAGTCCGCTCTCCGCTCTGTAGGAGACTGAAACAACCCTACCATT
>Ga0078972_1010888_pt1 | contig 16636 bp, 14 predicted proteins | sample YelNatPaOPGAMG01_FD_67568 | JGI IMG/M metagenome (GOLD analysis project Ga0078972, IMG submission 67568) | Hot spring thermophilic microbial communities from Obsidian Pool, Yellowstone National Park, USA - OP-RAMG-01 (SPADES assembly) (version 2) | ecosystem: Environmental > Aquatic > Thermal...
GGCCAGTAGATAGAACGGAGACCCACGCTGAGATGGCGGGTTTGGATAGGAAGGAGATCCGGCGAATGAGGAGAGAGATGTTCACCAAACGGGCCTTTCTTTCCTTTCTTGATTTATTGCCGATCGACTTGAAGATCTGGCGAAAGGAAGTATGGCGTCCTCAACAGGGAGCTCTGGTACGGGGCTCCCTCCCCGCTTTTGCGTTTATGTAGGCAGGGAGAACCTTGTTATGAGGCTCGAGAACTAATCTTCGTAACACTACAGGACGTATCCCTGGACATTTTTTTTCAATTTTGGTATAGTATTTACACATCGGCGCCGTACCCAAGCGGTAAGGGAGAGGTCTGCAAAACCTTTATGCCTCGGTTCGATTCCGAGCGGCGCCTATATTGGATTTTTACGTGAGGGTTTTGCAAAACCCTTATTTTTTTTGGTAGTTTCCTATTACGGTGATAATAGTCGAGCCCATTCAAGAGGATTCTTCCGATTATTCAGGCCCATCATTCTGCGGAGGCGGAGGTTTTTGCTCTAAAATTGAGCAGGGCAAAAAGACCGGCGCTGAGGATGCAGATGGCGAAATCCGCGAAAAAGCCCGTACCCATGGTGGAAAATTGGATTATCGCGCCGATAACCAGGGGGCCCGACGATTGGCCGATGTCCATGATGGAGCTGAGGGCTCCGATCGACGCGCCGAGGTTCTCGTGGGCCGCCACGTCGGAAACGTAGGTGCTGGTGGCCACGGTGGAAAAGGATAGGCCCATGCCAAACACGATACCGATCACCGTAGCGGCGACGATCCCCGTGACGACGGGGATGAGGGCGAAGGACGCCCCCAGAACGATGATCCCGGCGAGTATTTGAACGCGGCGGTCTATGCGGTCCGAGAGGCGGCCAAAGAAGGGCTTGGTGAGGGCGATGGCTAATATTTGCAGGGAAAAGATGAAACCGATCTGGTACGGTGGCAGTCCTTTCCCCTGGAGGTACAGGGGAAGGTAGGTTTCGAAGGCCCCGTAGGTAAAGTAGGTGGCCATTTCTACCAGGGCGGTTCCCAGAAGTCGACCGTTGGTAACAAAGGTTCCCATGCTATCCCCAAAGTCCCGGAGGGTCACCTTTTTTACCCCCGACGCGGCGGAACGGTCGCTGGCGATGAGAAACGAAAGGATGAACACGGGGATTGCCAAGAGAAAGGCTCCGACGTATACAAGCCTATAATTCCAATTTCCCGAAAGACCAATAAAGAGGGATATGATCGCTCCGCCGAGTATGGGCGCCAGGGTGCGGCCCACCAGGGTTGCCGAGGAGTAAAGCCCCAGCATCTCCCCCTTGTTTTCCCGATATTCGCTTAAAATGATCGCGGAAGCCACGGGCCCTAGAATCGCTGTAGCGATACCGTGGAAAAAGCGGATAGGAATAAGCGTCCAGGGACTGGCGACCATCAAATAGAGAAGGGGACTAAGTAGGAATACAAAAGCTGAAACGATCAATAGCTTTTTCTTCCCGATCTTATCCGCCAAAAGGCCCACGGGAAAGCTAAAGATGATACCCGCCAAAGGGGATATGGCGGCTATTATACCGATCACGTCCGCCTGGGCGTGCATGGATTTCATAAAAAGCGGCAGTACCGGGTTTTTTGAAATGGTCGTGGAAAAAATTCCGAAAAAACCGATCGTCGAAAGCAGTGATATGGTGGATACTTTTGTATTCTTTCGCATGGTTCCCTCAACACTATAATAACGATCTGGAGCCCCATTAACAATCGCCCTTCCGAAAAACCCGGCGGCGGTGGAGGTCGGGGAAGATCGACGTTCCGGGAAGGCTGGCCCTCAGCCCGGGCCGCGCCGACGATTCCCAGCGAAGGCGAAGGCCGAGCCCGCAATTACGAGGGCCATGCCGAGCAGAGTGTTTGGGGTGATCGACTCGCCCAGGAAGAGGAGAGCGAGCACGGGCGCCAGCGCCGGCTTGATATAGAACACGACCGCGGCCGTGGCGGTCGAGGTCTTCTCGATGGCGAGAAAATAAAAAGCATAGCCGAGTCCGGTAACGCCGAAGCCGACGTAAAGAAAGACCGGCAGGGTCGATAGGTCGAGCCCTTTGAAGAGCGGTATGAACGCGAAGGCGGCGAGCCCCGCACGGCCCATAAAGGCCGCCACCACGGGAATCCGGGAGACGATCACGAGGACCAGGAGCTCCAGGCTTCCCAGGATAAAGCTCAGGGATGTTGTCGCAAGGCCTCCGATCCGGCTCCTTGTTTTACCGAGCACGGTATAGAGGGCGAATACTGCGGCCGAGAGGACCGTGAGGGCCACGCCGACCGCATTGCCATCCAAGTGGAAGGGATTCGCGATGGCGAGCATGCCGGCGATGCTCAGGACCAGGGAGAGGATTGTGAGCCTGCGGACCTTCTCCTTGAGGATGAGGGCGGCCAGAGGAATCACGAAAACGGGATTACAACTGAAAAGGATGGCGACGATCGAGGCCTCGACAAGTCCGATGGCCATCTGGTAGAGGGTCATGCTAAGGATCACACAGACGAATCCCATGATCGCGAAGAATCCGATGTCGCCTCCAGTCAGGCGGACCTTCCTTGAACGCATTCCGCGTAGCGCGAAGGGCAGGAGGAACAGACCTCCCACCGCAAAACGAAGGAGCGTCAACTGAAGGGGATCGAATCGCCCTGCTATCAACTTGAGGGCCACTTCCATCGAACTAAAGAGTAGTGTGGTCAATGCGATAAAAATATATCCTTCGAGCATCCCCTCGCCCCTTTTACTTGGGGCTGTCCCGTAACTTAGGAAGTTACGGGACAGCTTCCTTACTATCGCCTTTTCGTAGGATTTTGGCGCATTATCCGCTGTTTTTGATAGGTGGAACTATCATTTCTGGAATCTTACTTTTTTTTGGCGAAACCGCAAGGGGGCACAAGCTCGACGCCTACCCCCGGCCGGACACCGCCATAGAGACCCGGTCTATCGATTCCAGTTCCGCCTTGATCAGCTTCAGATCCATCGAACCGGCTACCTCGGTGGCCTGTGATGGTCCAGATGCCCCCGGTATGGCTACAACCGTATCGCCCCAGAAGTTGCCGAGCCAGTTGAGAGTAGCCTGACTTGCCGTCGCGCCGTGGCATCTTCGTATCCGCCGGGACCATAGGGTATACCATGGCTTAGTCGTGTTGTAGAGTCCATCTCTTCTGGATACAATGGACCCATGCGATCGACTATCAAGCATATCGCCGAATTGGCGGGGGTTTCAAAGACCACGGTTTCCTTCGCCTTTAACGATCCGGCTAAGATTTCCAGGGAAACCTACGAAAAAATTATGGAAATCGCCGATCGGGAGGGGTATGTTCCCGATCCTATCGCCCGGACCATGACCACCAAACGGGTAGGGACCATCGGTGTGCTCCTGCCCCAGGCGATCCAGGAGGCCTTTCGTAACCCCTACGTGGCGGAGGTTCTGCGGGGTATTGGGATGGTATGCCACCAGGAAGATCTGTTTATGACCGTCCTGCCCCCCGTCAAGGGGTACCTGTCCCAAGCGATTCGTAACGCGGCGGTGGACGGCTTTATCGCCCTGGGTCTAGAAACGGCGGCGGAAATAACGGAACTGATACGCCAAAGGCGGGTTCCCTTTGTGGCCATCGACGGGGATCCGGACTCGGGGGTGATAAACGTGGGTATCGACGATACCCAGGCGGCGGAATCGGTGATGGACCATCTTCTTTCCCTGGGGCATCGGAACCTTATCATTCTTTCGCTCAAGTCCGAGGGGCCCGTTCCTACGGAAGAATTTTCTTCCCGTACGGTAAACCGTCGTTTAGAAGGGTTTAAACGATCCCTGGAATTGTACGGTCGTAATTTGGAAGAGCCGAACCTTCGGATTATTCCGGTGGAAGCGACGATGGAGTCCGCCCGGGACGCGGTGTACCCCCTGTTGGTCCAGGATCCTCCCACGGCGGTGGTCTGTATGGGGGATGTGGCCGCCTTTGGGGTGTACGAGGCCTGCCGAAAGGCCGGGCTTTCTATTCCCGGGGATATTTCCGTCACGGGCATGGACGATATCCCCTTCGCTTCCCTGATCGATCCTCCGCTGACCACGGTTCGACAGCCGGGGATCCGAAAGGGGACCTACGCCGCCCGGTCTATCATCGATATGATCCAGGGCCGTCCCGCGGCTTCGGTGGTTCTTCCTACGGACCTGCTGGTCCGCTCATCCACGGCCAAGGTTACCCCGTAGGGCCTGGGTAAGTTCCTCTACCCCGAGGGCCCTCCGTCGGCCCTGGGCGTCGGGGGCGGTAAAACCGAACTCGGTTTCCAAAAGATTTTCCATCCCCCGCCGCAGAAGGGCGGCGGTTTTCCGTAAATCCCCTGATATTTTGGGAGAACCCTCTATCTTTTCGCCCAAGGGGCCCGCCAAAAGGGTTTCCATCAACATTTTCGCGGCGATAAAGCGTTTTTCCTTAGCCACCGCCAGTATGAGGGGGTGTTTCATAAGCGAGAGGATTTCCCAGGTGGTTTGTTCTGCCTGGGCGTACCGTCCCGCTTCCTTATCCTGTTCAGAAAGCCGGATAGGCAGTTCGTCCCGGATGGTATCCAAGTGGGGTACCAGATAGTCCAGGTCAAACAGCCCCGTGGCGCAGTTGAACAGAACCTTGCCCCCCCGGCGTTCCTGTTCCGCCACCTCTTCGGCGGAAATCGCCTGGCCGATGTCGGCTACGCTGAGTCTCCCTTCCTCGGTCTCCACCAGGACACCGCCCTTGACGTCCAGGGGGGTGCGCCAGGAAAAATTGAAGGCCCCTTCGGCTCCCTGCAGGGCCAAAAGGGCGATTTCCACGGGATCCACCGTAAAGCCCGAATTATCCACGTTCCCCACATAAACAAACCGAATACCCCGGCCCCGCAGTTTCCGGTACACCGGCTCCAGGACCCTGAAATTTTCCCCATGGCCCCCGGGAAGGGCCAGTCCCCGATTTTTTTGACCGTAGGCCCGGTCAAAAATTTTCCGGGGCCACCCCTGATCGGAGCCCGATAGGGCCGCCAAAAGGCCCTGTTGGGCGCTTTCCACCCTTGTGGGGTCCGAATGGGTGTGGGCAATCAATTCCGCTAACAGGGGATCCTGCCGGTACCTTTGATACGCCTCCTGGAGGGGTCCGTCGGTAGCCAGGCTCGTCATTTGAAACAACGGTAGGACCGCTGTTTCCCTATCCCCCGTCAAAAGCCGATACTCCAGAGCGTGGATCAACAGGGACCGCATCTTTAAAAGGAGAAACGAGGGCCCGGGGCTCCCATCTTTTTCTACGTAGGCCGGGGTAATACCCTTGGGAAGGTTTTTTGCCCTATCGGCGATGTTAAAAAAATCTTCCCGGAGAACTTCAAAGGCCCCTTCGTCGATGGCCCGGTTTTTCTTTTCATCCGCGTAAGTGGTGGCCGAACCACCGTTGAGCACCCCGTAGCCCACCTGGGGGTACAGTAAAATCCCGAGGGTTCGGAGCCCCCGGAGAGAAAAGTAATAGGTACCCCCACGAGCTTCGGCGAATTCCCCTATTGCCCGTGAAAGGTTCAGTTTTTCAAAGGCCGCCACCGCCAGGGGGGCGGCAATTGCTACTCCCATTAGTTCTGTTCGGTCGGTAATCCGACTATCACCCTCGGAGGGTAGACGATGGTTCATCGCCGTGGGGGAAAGCGCCTGGGGGTGCTGATTTATCAACTCTAGGATCCGAAGCGTTCGGTCTATATCCACTCCCTTGGAGCGTAGATCGGCGAGTAGTTCCTCGGAAATGGGGTTTTTATTTTCCATAGGGCCCCTATGATAGCGCCCCGTAAAAAAAGGTCAAGCCGTTAAAACCTCCGCTTATCGGTGGCCCTGCACTAGGCCACGTATGAGGGGTTTATTGTCGGTCGGTCCTTAGGTGCCCTGGGGTAACTGGATGGTAAAGGTGGACCCCTCGTTTTCTTGGCTCTCCACCTGTACCGTTCCGCCATGGAGGGTTACCACGTGTTTGACGATGGAAAGCCCCAGGCCCGTTCCTCCAACTTCCCGGCTCCGCTCCTTATTAACCCGGTAGAACCGCTCAAAAATCCTCTGCAGATCCCGGGGCGGAATACCCCTGCCCTGGTCAATCACCTTTAGAAGGACGTATCCTTCGATCGGTTCTATACACAGACGGATGGAAGTTTTCGGGGGCGAGTACTTTATTGCGTTATCTAAAAGGTTCAAAATCGCCTGGGTCATAAGGGATACGTTAGCCTTCCATTGGAACTCCCGGGGGCCCTCTATTTGGATCCGTATTTCCTTTTCCTGGGCCGATAATTCGCAGGATTGCCGGGCTTCTTCGCAGAGGGCAAATACCGAGACCGCTTGGGTTTCCAGGGTTTGTTTTTCCTGTTGTTCCAAACGGGCCAGAGAAAGCAGGTCCTCGATGATCTGTTCTAGCCGGTTAGCGTGTCTCCCGATGATTCCCAAATATCGCTCCGCCCGGGGTCGATCATCCAAGGCGCCGTCCAAGAGGGTTTCCACAAAGCCCTTGATCGACGTAATGGGTGTTTTTAGTTCGTGGGATACGTTGGCCACAAAATCCCGGCGTACGGTTTCCAGGTGCATCATCCGAGTTATATCGTGGATTACCAAAAGACAGCCACTGTAATTGGGAATAGCGGAGGCGGAGACTTGAAGGGTCCGGTTTGACCCGGTCCACAGGTTAAAGGTATCCTCCATCATTTTGTTTAACGATGGGTCGTTCTCCGTGAATTCCGGATTTCGGAGTACCTGTTCGGCCAATCTTTTTAAGTCCGTGGCTCGAAAAACCTCCAGGAGGGATTTGCCGATTACGGGGGTGCCCTTGGGGATCGCGAAAATGGATAGGGCCGAATCGTTAACCTGACGAATAAGGAAGTTACGATCCAAAACGATGATCCCTTCGGTCATCCCCGAAAGGATCGCTTCGGCCTCCCGTTTCCCCTGGATTACCTGATCGATCCGTTCCTTTAGTTGCTCCGCCATGGTGTCCAAGGTTGACGCCAGGACCACCAGCTCCCGGGGCCCTTCGATTCGGGTCCGGTGATGTAATTCCCCCCGACCGAAGCGTTCGGCAGATTGGACCAGAACTCCTATGGGTTGGCTAATTTTTCGAACCAGAAAGAGGGTGAGCCCTGCGGCCAGGGCTAGAATTCCCAGGGCCCCCAGGGCAAGCCGGAGGTACATGGACCAGAGCTGTTTTTGAATGAGGTCCAAGGGGATAGCGGCCCGAACCACCGCTACGACGCTTCCCCCCCGGATAATCGGTTCGGCTAAGTACACCAGCTCCTCTCCAACCGATTGGGAACGGCGAAGGGCCGTACCTTGTTGCCCTTCCAGGGCTGTTTTAACCTCCGGCCTTTGACGGTGGTTCTCCAAATTCGCCGCCGTCGCCTTTGAATCGGCTAGAACGGTTCCGTCGGCGCCAATTATCGTAACCCGAAAGGATCGATCGGCAAAATAATACTCCAGCCGTTGATCCCACTCCGTAATAAGGGCCCGATGGTCACCCTGGGGGTCAAACTGAAGGGTAGGAGGAAAGAAAAATTTTTCGGTTAGAACGATGATATCCGTCAATTCCGATCGGGCAATTTGGAACACAAAGGAATGGATTGTAAAACTTTCCACCGTTATAAGGGCCCCTAAACAGAGGGCCACGATAGCGACGTAGGTTGGATAAATGTACGAAAAAAGCGGCCGCTTCACAGCTCCCCTTCTTGGAACCGGTACCCCACACCCCGAACGGTTTGAATATGCTCCCCTGGATCGCCCAATTTTTTTCGGAGTCCCAGAACTTGTACGTCCACCGACCGTTCGGTTACCGGATAATCCTTCCCCTTTACCGCGTCGATTATTTGGCTCCGGGAAAACACCCACCCGGGGTTCCGCATAAGGAACTCTAAAATAGCAAATTCGGTGGCCGAAAGGTCTATAGCCCTTCCCTCTACCGTAACGACATGACGGGCCACGTCTAGGCGCAATTCCCCTATTTCCAGGATCCCCTCCCGGGGGAAAGAGAGGGGGGCGGGACCCGCGTTTCTCCGCAAAAGATTTCGAATCCGGGCCACGAGGACCCGGGGGCTGAAGGGCTTGGTAATATAATCGTCGGCCCCCAATTCTAGGCCCGCGATAATATCCGAGTCTTCGCTTTTAGCGGTGGTCATGATAACGGGGATCTCCGCGGTTCGAGCATCCTTGCGAAGTTCCCGTAGAACGTCGGTTCCGTCCATACCCGGAAGCATTATGTCTAGCAGGATAAGATCCGCGTTAACCGTGGGCGCCAGCCGAAGAGCCTTTTCTCCGTTATCGGCGGTGATGACCGTATAGCCTTCTTTCCCCAGGTTATAGACCAAGAGTTCTTGTATATCCGGATCGTCTTCCACCACCAGGATGGTCGCTTTGGCCACCGTGTACCCCCTATTCGTTCAACTCCACGTGGATTCCCTGAACGCAGTAGACGATCAATTCGCAGATATTGGTCACGTGGTCCCCCAGGCGTTCCATGTAGCCGGATGTTTGGATGATCTTGGTTCCCTGGGCCACCTTATCGGGATGCTTCTGCGTATAATCCAGAAGCGCGGAAACCAGCTCCTTGTGGTACCCGTCGATACGATCGTCCATGGCCGCGGCCTTCCGGGCCTGTTCGGTATCCAGGTTCATATACGCCTGAACCGCCAGGTGTATCATTTCGCACCCCACATCGGCCATCTTTTCCAGGGTTTCCAGGGGCTTTATATGGCTTTCTTTTTCCAGCTTAATCGCCGCTTTAGCCAGGTGTACCGCGTGATCGCCCACCCGTTCCAGTTCGTCCACGATTTTGATGGTCGCGATGAGCCAGCGCATATCCTGGGCCACCGGTTGCTGGGTGGCTATCAAGCGGGCGCAAGAATCCTCGATCGATGCCTGGTAACCGTTTATGACCCCATCGTCGGCCTTTACTTCCTCGGCCAGGGCCGTGTTTTTATCCTTAAAAGCGCTGATGGCCTTCCGGAGATCCTCTTCCACCCGGGTCCCCATACTCAGCACCTGTTCCATTACCTGTCTTTTTTCTTCCTCAAAGTGCAAACGAGCAATCATAAATCCTCCTCCGGTTCCAGGGTAACCCTAGAGGGTTTTGATGAACCCTCCGTCAAGAATCGGTTAAAATTTGGTTAGAATTAAAGCTACGGCCATATTCACCCCGTATAGGTATTGTACGTAAAGTGCGAGGGAGGTTACAAGCCATGTACGTGTCGGCCTACGCGCCCTTCGGTTCGGAGGGGATCCTTATTCGGGTGGAAGTGGATATACGGCGGGGCATTCCGGGTTTTGATATCACCGGGCTCGCGGATGGGGCGGTTCGGGAGGCCCGGGAACGGGTTCGGGCGGCCTTTCGAAATTCCTCCTTCCCCTTCCCCTCCGAGCGGATCCTGATAAACCTGGCTCCCGCAGGGTTTAGGAAAGAGGGGGCTTCTCTGGATTTGCCCATAGCTCTGGCGATCATGGCCGCCTCGGGGTTGGTCCCCTGGGCCGAGGGCTTGATGGTCCTGGGGGAGCTGGAGCTGTCGGGCCGACTGCGGGGCGTCCGGGGTGTGCTTGCCGCCACGGCTTCGGGCTTAAAAACGGGGATCCGGGGCTTTATCGTTCCCCGGGAAAATGAGACCGAAGCGGCAATTCTGGCCCAGGGGCGTTTTGCGGCGGTAGAAACCCTGCAAGACGCGGTCTGCGCCATGGAACTGTACGCGGAAACGGGCCGTTTAGACGGAAGCCCCCGGTCGGAAAACTCCTTGGCGGGGCTAAGTTCCCAAAGCACGGCAAAAATGGGGGGTGATTTTTCCGAAGTTCGGGGAAACAGACGGTACAAACGGGCCTTGGAAATCGCCGCCGCCGGCGGGCATAACCTCCTCGTATTCGGGCCCCCGGGGTCGGGGAAAACCATGCTCGCCCGGCGTTTCCCCTCTATCATGGCCCCCCTTACGGTCGATGAGGCGGTGGAAGCCACTCGGCTCCATAGTTTAGCCGGAGCCCTGGGGCCCACCGACGGTCTCGTGGAGTTCCCCCCCTTCCGATCCCCCCACCATTCGGCCAGCGCGGAGGGAATTTTAGGCGGAGGCCGAAGCGTCCGGCCCGGAGAAATCAGCCTGGCCCACCTGGGGGTCCTGTTTATGGATGAGGCCCCGGAGTTTAAAACCAACGTACTCCAGGCCCTTAGGGAACCCCTGGAAGATGGGGTGGTGACGATTGCCCGGGCCGAGGGCTTTATTCGACTCCCCGCGGATTTTCAACTTATCATGGCGGCCAACCCCTGTGCCTGCGGACGCCTCGGGGCCCGGCTTCCCCTCCCCGGACGGGTCCCGGTGGCCTATTCCTACGGGGCCGGCTGTTTTTGCTCGGAGGAGGATATTCATCGCCGCTGGCGGCGTTTGGGGTCCGCCTTGCTGGATCGGCTTGAACTGCGGGTTCCCATCGTCCCGCCCTTGGATCTGCCCCTCAGCTCCGAGGGCGAAGAATCCAGCGCTAAAATTGCCCAGCGGGTACGCTCGGCGGTGGAAATTCAGCGGCGTCGATTTACGGGGACGGGAATTCGGCGCAACGCCCGAATGTCCCCCCCGCTAATGGAACGGTTTTGCCCCCTGGAAGGGGAAGCAGAACGGGTGTTTCGAGATGCCCTGCTCCGGTGGGGCTTCTCGGGCCGGGGGGCCCATGGAATACTACGGGTCGCCCGAACCATCGCCGATTTAGAGGGGGCCACGGCTATTCGAAGACCCCATATTGAGGAGGCGGTTTTGTATCGTCGCTTTGGGGATGACCCCTACGATGTGCTTTCGGTGGAGGAGCCGGGGATTCCTTCGGCGTAGCGGTCCTCTATCTCCCTATCCCCCGCGGTACGCCCTAAGCGCCGATCCGGCCTGGACGCTCCGTGGAAATCGCTCCCCGCCGTGACTAGCAGGCCCAGGGACTTCCCCAATAATTCCAAACGCTGGCAATTCCGGACCTTAGCGGTGGGATGCCAGGCCTCCAGACCATCCAAGCCCTGACTTTTAAGCTCCTCCACCACCTGGGGAAGTTTTCCCCAGGCTACGTAAAGAGAGAGGGGGTGGGCTAAAACCGCGACCGCCCCCGTGGCCTTAATAAGCCGCAGGGCCTCGGATAATTCTAGGGCCCCCTTGGGGGCGTAAAAGGGCTTTCCCTTGGCAAGGTATCGGGAAAAGGCCTGTTGTCGGTTTTTTACGATGCCCCGCTGGACCAACAGGGTCGCGAAGTGGGGGCGCCCTACGACCTTCCCCTCCGCTAATTTTTGAATTTCCCCGTAGTCCGCCTCCACCCCCAACTCTTTCATTTGATCGAGGATTTTTAGATTCCGGTCTTCCCGCATCTGGGCTAAATTTGCCAGGGCTTCCTGGAATTCATCGTTTAACTTCGTAAGTCCCAAAGCCAAAAGGTGAAATTCCCCGGGTTCCCAGGCGATTTCGATTTCTACCCCCGGGATAAAGCGGATCCCCAGCTCTTCAGAGCGCCTACGGGCCTCCGAAAGCCCCGCAATGGTGTCGTGATCCGTAAGCGCAAGCAAAGAAAGATTTCTCCGTTTTGCCTCGTCGATCAATTGGGACGGAGAAAAACTTCCGTCGGAAGCGGTGGAATGGCTATGCAGGTCTATCATTCTAATGAAGATTCTATCATATTGTGGTACCATAGACCTAGGCATGGTTTGTTTGCAAGGTAAAAAATCGCGGATTCCTGCGATTTTTTATGATTAGACGGACAGGTCCGACAAACTGCTAGAGCAAAAAGGGGGAGTTTTATGGCCTTGATGTTTATGAAAATCCAATTCCATGCCGAAAATGGATAAAGTGGAACTACGATCGTTGACTGTTCTTGTTTACGGTCATAGAATAAAAGAACATTATTGAAGGACGGTCCCCCCGTGGATAGTTATTCTTTGGTAAACGGCGTACTTGTCACGCCGGGACATGCTGTTTCCTCCAAGACTTTGAGGGTGGACGGAAATTTGATTGTGTCCCAAGGCCAATCAGCCTTCCCGGTGGTGGATTTGCACGGGGATAGTTATATCTACCCCGCCCTCATCAACGTCCATGACCACCTGCGGGGTAATTATCTCCCCCGGGTAGGGCCGTCTCCGGGGCGCTTTTATCTTAATTGGCTTCCCTGGGATAATGACCTCAAGTCTTCCGATACCTACGTGGAACGTTCAAACCTTTCGGTGGATGACTTATACCTTCTAAGCGCCTATAAAAATCTTTTTTCCGGCGTCGTCACGGTAAACGATCATTTTCCCCACGAATTGAACGACCAATTGCTTCCCACCTTACCCATCCGGGCCATTCAGGAATACTGTCTGGCCCATGAATGTTCATCCTTTGATCTAAAATGGGGCGAGGGTATAGAAATTGAGCACGACCGGGCATTAAAAAACAACTGGCCCTTTATTACCCATTTAGAAGAGGGCTTTGACGCGGAGTCCCAGGATGGAATTGGGATCCTGGAGCGGCTGGGGCGTCTGGACGATCATTGCGTGCTTATCCATTGCATAGGATTTTCGGACCAGGATATAGCCAAGGTAGCCAAATCTGGGGCCAGTGTTTCCTGGTGTCCCGCGTCCAATATGTTTATGTTCAATGTAACCTGCAAAATTAAAAAGATGCTCAAGGCGGGAGTTAACGTAGCCATTGGAACCGATTCTACCCATACGGGGTCGGTTAATTTGTTGGAAGAAGTACGGTTCGCCCGTCGGACCTATCAAACCCTGTACGGTGAAGATATCCCCGCCCAAACCCTTTTTGAGATGGTTACGATTAACCCCGCCAGGGCCTTCCGTATGGCCGACCGAATCGGTTCCTTGGACACGGGTAAATGGGCCGACGTGGTGCTTTTTAAACGGCGATTGGACGATCCCTACGAAAACCTTGCCCAGGGGACCATGGAGGATATCCAACTGTTAATTATGGCCGGCCGACCCATCTACGGGGAAAATCGCTTTTTAGAGTTGCTGGGGGGGAAGCTTCCGGCCGACTATTCTCTGATAACGGTGGCCGGGCGGTCCATGTTCGTTAAGGGAAACCCCGGGGCCTTGTACGCGGAGGTTCGACGTAAAGTGGCTTTCAAAAAAGTATTAGACTATCTACCCTTTGAACCGGAAGTATAGGAAGGAACAACATGCCCAAAGCACTCCAGTATAGATCCGGATCGGTGATTTACTTCCAAGGCGATGGGGCTGATAAAATTTATATTTTACAGTCCGGAAAGGTAAGTTTGAACTATCAGGATATCGAGACGGGCCAGGATATCCACGACCTCGTTCAACCGGGGGAATTTTTTGGCGTAAAATCCGCCATGGGAAGGTATCCCCGAGAAGAAAACGCCTTGGTTCTTCAGGACGCAGCGGTGATCGCCTTTTCGGTCCCCGAGTTCGAACAATTGGCCATGTCGAACATCCGAATCGTCATGAAGATGCTCAAGGTATTTTCCAACCAACTACGGCGAATACATCTGCAGGTTTCTAACTTGATGGAAAAGGAAGAACAACAAAGCCCGGAGATAGGTCTTTTTAACGTGGGGGAATATTACCTTAAAAACCGTCAATACGCCCAGGCGAAGTACGTGTTTGGCCGGTACCTGACCTACTACCCCGCGGGGAAAATGGCCGTTCAGGCGGCCAAATATCTAGAATCTTCGGAAAGTTCCATGGTTCGATACGGGGATGGCAAGGGCCCCGCACCCATCGTCAACACCCCCAAGGCGGGCCCTTCGGTCCCTTCCCCCGGTTCCCCCAAACCAGCCGGCTCCGGGGCTCCCGAATTATCCATCGTAGCCAAGGCCTATTACGACGCCGTAAGCCTCTTTTCCCAGGAAAAGTATCCCCAGGCTTTACAGGGCTTTAAAAAAATCATTGACGCTAACGAGGACGCTGAATACACGGCCAAAAGCGTCTATGAAATTGGCCGATGTTTATACTTGATGGGAAAATACGAGGATTGCGTAAAACATTACACTTCCATGATAACCACCTACCCCAAGCATCCGGATTTAGGAGACGCTTTATACTATATGGGACAATGCTACGAGAAGAAGGGCGAAAAGGACAGGGCAACCACGTTCTATAAAAAAATTCTGTCCATAGCGACCGACGAGGATGACGCGGTCCACATGAAGGCAAAAAAAGCCCTTAAAGCGTTGGAGGCATAAATTGGCGATGGATCTTTCGGCGTTTAGCCGCTTTGCCCGGGTGTTTCAAAAGGGCGAGATTATCTTTTCCGAATTCGAACCCGGGGACGCGTTCTACCTTATCCAGTCCGGTCGCGTCCAGTTGGTTAAAATTATCGGGGATATCGAAAAAACCCTCGATATCCTCCATCCTTCGGAGATGTTCGGCGAAATGGCAATCTTGGAGGATTCTCCTCGATCGGCCACGGCCATCGCCCTGGATCAAGTAAAGGTTCTGGAGTTTAATCGCGCCAATTTTGAGGTGCTCATGATGGGAAACCCCCAAATAGCCCTAAAATTGCTAAAATTATTTACCAAAAGAATTTACGATCAGAAGCGACGGTTTATGATCCTTACCCTGGACGATCCCCAGGCTAAAATTGCCGATGTATTTCTCATGCTCGACGAAACCCAGCCGGTTATCGATAGGGAATCGGAACGCCGGGAGTTCAAAACCACCGTGGACGATATCGCCCATTGGGCGGGGATAACCAGCGATCAGGCGAAGGATATTTTAAACCACTTTGTTACCCAACGGCGGGTGGAAATATTTAATGACAAGATTGTGGTAAAAAATATCAACGATTTTCAACGATTTGTGAACTCCCGCCGGAAAAAGTAGGAATTTCCTTGTCCTTTTTAAGAATCTTTCGCATATTTTAGGTATGAAAATTATCAACGCTATCGAAAAGAGACGGGCCTTCCGAGCCTTTGATCCGGACAAAAAAGTTAATCGGGATGTTTTACAGCGCTGTGTAGAAGCCGCTCACCTGGCCCCTTCGTACGCCAACAAACAGGGCTGGCGCTGGATTATCGTCGATCAGGATCCCTCCCTTTCGGAATTGAGAAAGGCCCTTACCGCCGGTAATTATTGGGCCCTCCAGGCTCCCGTGCTGGCCGCCCTGGTTACCGACGAAGCGTGGACCCCCACCTCCAGCGACAACCGAGCCTACGCCCCCTTTGGCGCCGGTCTTTCGGCCATGAACTTTATGAACCAGGCCACGGAAGAGGGACTGATCGCCCACCCTATGGCGGGTTTTGAACCCCTGGTCGCCAAACAAGCCCTGGGTATCCCATCGAACCATACCTGCATGCTCCTTATAGCCATCGGCTATAAGGGATCGGACGCCCAATTAAAGGAACACCACCAGGCCTCCGAACGGGCCCCCAGAACCCGCCTACCCTTGGAACGGGTAATGGCTTGGAATACCTGGACCGACTCTTTGGAAAGCGAACAAAGCTAAAAACTACCCGTGAAAGCAGAAATACAACTTTGAGACAATTCTAAAAACAATTGGTTTTTAGAGGGGACTCAACGTTTAAAAGCGGTCCCGGAACCCCCAGAGGGACCCTCCCGCGGTAATCGAGGCTGTCCCTTAACTTAGGAAGTTACGGGACCGCCTCAATTGGTTAATCTTGACCTTTTTATCCTTTTAAGTATAATCGTCCACACGCCAAGATGGCTCAGATGGCAGAGCGACGCACTCGTAATGCGTAGGTCCCGGGTTCGATTCCCGGTCTTGGCTGAAGAAAGGCCGGACGTCCTGTCCGGCCTTTCTTTTTCAGTTTTGCCAAAGGCAAAACTGTACAATCACTGGGCGGCCTCCTGCCGCCTCAAGACCGGGAATCGAACGACACAGCGCGCTGAGCGGAAGCGAAGGAAGGCGGACAGGATGTCCGCCGCCAGCGCTGTGGCGCGGCCTGGAGAGCGAAGTCAGGAGGACGAAGGGCGGAAGGGATTTCTTACTAATTTTTCTTGACTTTTTTTGATAATGGTAGTAAATATTATTCGAGATATCGAATATGGTAGGCCCAAAAAACGAAATTGGAAACGATGAGGAAGCCGTTGCGAGGCTGGCCCAAGCGCTGTCTCACCCGGTACGGCTCCGTATCCTAAGGCTTCTTCGAGAAGAGGGGGCCTACGTTATGCATCTTACGAGTATGCTGGGGCGACCGCAGGCGAATATTTCACAGCATTTGGCTATCCTTCGCGATGCGGGACTCGTGATAGATGAACGGGATGGTATGTCGGTCATCTACTACGTTCGGGACCAACGGGTTTTTGATCTTTTGGATCGATTGGCGGAACTTTCTCCCGACGCGTGGAAAGGGTCTGACGAAGGAGGTTCCAATTCTTCACGGTATGATGGAGGGTCTTCTCATGGTTGCAGAGAAGGGGAAATGGATTGCCATGGAGGGTCTAGGAATGGCGGTATGGAACAGAAAGGGGTTTGTCACTGTCCCCGCTGTAGGGGGCGATCGCATGGTTGAACCGCGATTCCTTAAGTCCCCTCTAAAAACAATTGAGGCTGTCCCGTAACTTAGGAAGTTACGGGACAGCTTCCTTAATGTCGTATTTTCGTAGGATTTTAGCGGTTTTCCATGGTTTTAATACGTCGAAAGGGTTAAAAACGCTAAAATC
>Ga0078972_1010889_pt1 | contig 16634 bp, 13 predicted proteins | sample YelNatPaOPGAMG01_FD_67568 | JGI IMG/M metagenome (GOLD analysis project Ga0078972, IMG submission 67568) | Hot spring thermophilic microbial communities from Obsidian Pool, Yellowstone National Park, USA - OP-RAMG-01 (SPADES assembly) (version 2) | ecosystem: Environmental > Aquatic > Thermal...
GTGGTGCTGCTGGGCCGCCCGTAATTCGGGGACAGGCTCCGCTTTCACCATTCATTTCCGCACGGAGCTGAGTGCGCTGGCCTGCGCTCCGCCCGGCGGCTCTGAGCCGGATGATGGGCACGGCACGTCCGATGAGTTTGGGGATTGCGTAGCCTGTCCCCGAATTACCTGTCCCCGAATTAGATGCGGATGGGCAGGGCGCGCGCGCGTTTGCCCGTGGCGTCGAAGACGGCGTTCGCGATTGCCGGCGCGATCGCCACGATCGGCGTCTCGCCCGCACCGGCCGGCTCGCGCTCTTTGCGGTCGAGCAGAATCACGTCGAGCTTAGGCAGGTCGCGGAAACGGGGCACGCGGTACGAGCCGAACCTGCCGTTGGTCGGCCGCCCGCCGCGGAACAGGATCTCCTCCCGCAGCGCGGGGCCGAGGCCCATCACGATGCAGCCCTCCACCTGCGAGCGCAAATTCGCCGGATTCACGATGGCGCCGCACTCGAATGCCTCGACGACCTCCGTCACCCGCGGCGAGCCGGTCTGCCGATCGACCTCCACCTCGCAGCACGCCGCAACCACGGAGTTCTTCTCGGTCCCGCAGGCCAGGCCGATGCCGGCGCCGGGCTTGCGCCGCTTCCGCCGTTCGCGCCAGCCGAACTTTTCGGCGGCCGCCTTCAGCACGTCTACGATGCGTTCGTTATCGAGATGCGCCAGCCGGAAATCGAGCGGATCCTTGCCCGCCGCTTCGGCCAGCTCGTCGGTGAACGCCTCGCGCGCGAAATTATTCGCCGTGGCCGCGAGCACGCGGTACGAACCATGTCGCAGCGGCGAATCGCACGGAATGAAGCGCACGCGCGTGTTGGGAATGCGGTAGGGCGTGTCGATGGCCGCGGAGCCGGAGTTGTAGTTGACGAAATCCCAGGCGGAGATCAAGTTGCCCGCGTCGAGGCCGGCTTCGATTTCGATCAGCGCGGCGGGCCGGAAATAGGCCCACGTGAATTCCTCCTCGCGCGTCCAGTGGACCGCGACGGGGCGGCCGGCATGCTTCGCGAGGCGGGCCGCTTCAAGCGCCGCTTCGCCGGTGTGTTTGCCGCCGAAGCCGCCGCCGAAATGCGGCACGAATACGTGAACGCGCTCGGGCGTGAGGCCGAACGCCTCCGCAAGCGATTGGCGGACGGCGAACGGATTGCTCGTGCCGGTCCAGACGGTGAGGCGGTCCTGCTGCCACTCGGCGACCGCGGCGCGCGGCTCCAGCGGCGCGTGCTGGACGTAGGGAACCTGATACGTCGCCTTCATCTTCCGTTGCGCCTGCGCGAGCCCTTTCTCCACCGAGCCCCGGTCTTGCCCCGGCCGCGCCTGGGCGCTCGCATGCTGCTTCAGGTAATCGAACAGAACGTCGCTCGATGGCTGCTCGACGGTCTTCCATTTGGCTGTAGCCGAGATCGCAGCCACCGCTTTGCGCGCGGCAAAGCTGGTGGGCGCCGCGCATCCTACGAAATCGCCGTCGCGCACGGCTTTCACCCCGGGCATCTTCTCCCCGGGCCCCAGGTCCACGGAATCGAGCGTGGCGCCGTAGGAGGGCGGGCGCAACACGCAGCCGTACAGCATGCCCGGGCGCACGATATCGCTGGGGAACTGGTGCGAGCCGGTCACCAGATCGCGGCCGTCCAGCCGGACACGCGGTTGGCCCATGGTCTGCCAATCCTTCGCGGGCGTGACTACGGTATCGGCGGGAACCTCTTTCGCGTAAGCGGCGGCGATTTCGGGAGAACGGGCGAGGTCGGCATACCCGAAGCTCTTGCCGGCATACGCGACGGCGCCGTCGCGCACCTCCAGGCGCGCGGGTCCGACGCCGAATTGCCGCACGGCCGCCGCGAGCAGGAGGCCGCGGGCGGTAGCTGCCGCCCGGCGCACCAGCGGAAAAGTGCGCGGGGTGGTGCTGCTGCCGGCCGTGGTGCCGTCGTTTGGCACGCGGTCCGTGTCGCCCATCACCATGCGGATGCGCTCGACCGGCAGCCGCAGTTCTTCGGCCGCCGCCATCGCCAGCTCCGTCAGCGCGCCCTGGCCCTCCTCCACCTTGCCGCTCAGAATCGTTATGAAGCCGTCCTCGCCGATGTGCAGCCTGGTTTCGAGCGCGCCGGCCGCGGCGGTCCGCTGAGCTTCGGAAACCGGGGCCGTCACGACAATCAAAAGGCCGCCGCCGGCCATCTGGAAAAACTCTCTCCGGTTGATGACGGACATGGCTTCCCTCTACCTCTTCTCCGCCGCGTACCCGGCGGCGCGCCTCACCGCGGCCTCGATGCGGTTGTAATTGGAGCAGCGGCACAGGTGACCGTTCAGCCCCTCCACGATCTGCGCATCCGTCGGCTTCGGATGTGCTTCAAGCAGCGCCACCGTTCCCAGAATCATGCCGGGCGTGCAATAGCCGCACTGGAACGCGCCTTCGTCCAGAAAGGCCTGCTGGATCGGGTGGAGCGCCGCGTTACGCGCGAGCCCCTCGATGGTGACGACGGTTCGGCCCTCGGCCGCGCGCACCGGCGTGATGCACGAGCGAACGGGCCGGCCATCCAGCAATACCGTGCACGCCGCGCACTGGCCCTCTCCGCAGCCGTATTTCGTCCCGGTCAGTCCCAGGTCCTCCCGCAGAACCTCCAGCAGGGGACGTTCGGGCTCCGTGTCCACATTGCTTGCCTTTCCGTTCACCGTGAACCGGATGCTTGCCATGGATTCGCCCTCCGCGCGCACCGGACGTGCGCTGCTATTGAATTATATGTCCGAAATTCTGATAGTGTGGGCGAGATGAGCACAGCCGCAATCCGGGAACTGGTTCGCGAGGAGTGCGCGCGCGGCAGTTTCGGCCCTGCGTTTTTCGAGGAGCATCTCGCCGTCGTGGCGCGATATGGGGAGAGGCTCGCGCGGGAGCTCGGCGCGGATGCCGAAATAGTCGAGCTCGCCGCCTGGCTGCACGACCTGGCGGCGGTCCGCGATCCGGCGGCCCTGCCCGAACATGCGCGTCTGAGCGCCGCTCTCGCGCGCGAACTGCTTCCCGCCTACGGCTTCAGCGACGGCACAATCGATCGTGTGGCGCGCGCCATCGCCTCGCACTCCTCGCCGCTCGCGCTGGGGAGCGGCACGCTCGAGGAGGTATGTCTCTCGCAGGCGGATGCGGTCGCGCAGATCGTGCGCCCGGCCTGGTGGTTCTACTTCGCCTTCACCGTTCGCAAATGCGGATTCGACGAGGGCAGGCGGTGGCTGCTCGGCCTGTGGGAAAGCAGGTGGAACAGCCTGATCGAGCCGGCGCGGGCGTTAGTGGGCGATCTTTATTCGCAGGCCCGCGCGCTGCTGGAATGAATTGCCCGCGCGGAGCCTTAGGCAGGCGCAGCCGGCAATCGATTCTGATTCCGGTGCGGGGCGAGGTGAAGCAGACCGGCCCCGCCCCGGTGTTTCGCTTCAGTCCAGGTAGCCGAGGCCCTTCATGCGGCGGGCGATTTCCTCGTCCGAGTCGGCGTCATCGAGCTTGGCGATCTCGCGCTCGAGCACGTGCTCGACGAATTCCTCGGGCGTGCTGTAGCCGCCCGCGCTGGCGCACTTCTTCACCTTCGTCATCAGATTCTTACTCAGCTTGATGCTGGTTCCGGTCATGTGAGTTCCTCCGAGTCAAAATGCGTCTGTCCACTTCTCACGCCGCCTCCGCGCGCAGGCTGCCGGCATAGCCGCCGGCTTCGAGCGCCCGCAGCACTTTCGCAACGCTCTCCCGAACGCTCTCACGGTCGGTGCGACACTCTACCTCGGGCCGCGTCGGCGGCTCGTAAGGATCGTCGATCCCGGTAAAGCCCTTGATCTGGCCGGCTCGCGCCTTGGCGTACAGGCCCTTCACGTCGCGCTTCTCGCAGACGTCGATGGGCGCGTTTACGAAGACCTCGATGAAATCGCCGATGCGCGCGCGCACTTCCTCGCGCACCGAACGGTATGGGGAGATCGCCGACACCAGCACGATCACGCCGTTGCGCGACAGCAGGTGCGCAACAAACCCGATGCGGCGGATGTTCTCGTCGCGGTCGGCTTTCGAGAAGCCCAGGCCCTTGGTCAGGTTCTGCCGCACGACGTCGCCGTCGAGCGATTCCACTTTGTAACCGCACGCCAGCAGTTCCTGCTGGAGCGCCGTGCTGATGGTGGTCTTCCCGGCGCCGCTGAGCCCGGTGAACCAGATGGTGACTCCCCGCTGATGATTGTTCGTCAATTGGCACTCTCCCTGATTTCGATTTGTCGTCCCGCGGCAATGCGCGCCGCCGGCTGGCGCCTTCGCACCAGATGTTTGGGCACGAAACACGCGGCGAGCGCGGTGGGAACCACGGCGCTCGCGATGACCGCGGCGACAATGAGCGAATACTGCGTCTGGTCGATGATGCCGCGCGCCAGTCCGATCGAGGCGGTAATCGAGCCGAGCCCCAGTCCCGTCGAGAGCATCAGCGAATAATAGGTGGATTCGCGCCGCGTGTAGCCGAACCCCGCCAGCAACGGCATTCCCCCGGTGAACTTCATCGCAACCTTCATCGACAGCAGCACGGGCAAGGCCAGCGGCGCCGCGAACAGAGCCGGAATCCAGACCTGCGCGCCGGCGCGCAAAAAATAGAACGGCGTCAAAATGCCGAACGCGATCACGCGCAGGTTGTGAATGAGCGTCGCATTCCGGCCCACGATTCCCGCGAGCACCATGCCCATCACGTACGCCGGGAGAATCGCTTCGCCGCCTGCCCACACCGAAAGGCCGCCCAGCCCGAACAGCAGCGCGAGCAGGTAGCGGATATCCGGCTGCGACACGCGGCTGCGCAGCCGTCCGAAGAAGCGCGCCGAAGCGATCGGCGACAGCACGAACACCGCCGCGCTCAGGCCGATGAAGATCGCGGTGCGCCCGGTGAACGGCGCCAGAAGCACGCCCATCGCCACCGCGGCGAACAGATTGTCCACGTACGACGCCGCCAGCAGGCTGCGGCCGAGGCGCGTGTGGTTCAGTCCCAGGTCCAGCATGATGGTGTAGACCACCGACACCGAGCCGGTGGCCAGCGCCACGGCGGCGATCCAGACGGCCTTGCCGTGCCACGCCAGCAGCGAGTGCGCCGCGGCCGCCACTCCCACGCACGGCAGCGCGAAAGCGAGCAGGCCGATGGTCGCCGCCTCGCGCCACGTCGCGCGCAGCATATCCGCATCCAGCTCCGAGCCGGCCAGGAACGTCAGCAGCAGCGACCCGGCGCCCGCCAGGAATACGATCCACGACTTCGACGGCTCCAGTGCGTGCGGTCCCAGCAGCGGGGCCAGCGCGAGCGGCGCCAGCGCGCCCACCACGATCTCGCACACCGCCGTCGGCAGGCGCACCAGGCTTGCCAGGAACGCGGCCGCCAGCGCCAGCGCCAACCACAGCGATGCCGTAAGCCAGATCTGATCCACGCGCGCCGCTCCTTCAGAACGTGACGCGCAGCGGCTTCTTCAGCAGGAGCCCGGCGATCATTGCCAGAACGATGAACCACACGGTCCAGTCCATGCCGACGCCGAACAGCCGCATGCTCGAATCCGGATGCCGGATATCGATCCACTCGATGCCCGGCGCCGCGATCAGCGGCTCGTCCGGATGCCAGAGGCCTTCAAACGCCGAGCTGACGCGGCGCCCGGGGACAAAGCGCGCGCCGGGTCCGGCTTCAATGTCCTTGACCACGGTGCGGCCGTTCACGATGAACTGGAGCTTGCCGCTCACGCGGCGGAGCGGCCGGATGCGCCAGCTCACCTCCCGCAGATCGAGCGCGCGCACGGCCGGTGTTTCGACCGCCACTCCGGCCGGCGCTATCAACTGCGGCGCCGGCGCGGCCGGATCGAGCGGCCGCTTCATCGCGAGCGTCACGATCGCCGGTTGCCCGATCTCGAGCGGCGCGCGGCCGTAAAACGCGTCCAGGTGCACCAGCAGCAGCGTGATGGGCAGAGCCAGCACGAGCGCGGGTTGCAGCATCAGGCCCAGATAGCGCAGGTTGTGTTTCATCAGCGCGCCCTGCGCGCGCCACATCACCGCGGGCTCGTCCCGGAAAATGCGCAGCTCCAGCAGGTGCGCCTGCACTTTCCGTTTCGCCGCGCCGATGCGCTCCTGGTCGCTGAGCTTGCGGAACACCAGCAGCATGACGACCCCGGTGAGCGCGGCGATGACCGCGAAGCCCGCGGCCGCCGGCGCCCAGCTTACCATTGCCGAGTACGCCGACAGAAGCGAATTGATCACGCTGTTAAAGACGTTCATGCTCCGCCCTCACAACACCGAATGGCCGATCATCTCGCGGTCTTTCGCCACGCCGAAGGCCTTGAGGATCGTGGCGGGAATGTCGTACAGGTGCGGGTCCGCCAGGACGAGCCTGCGATTGCTGAGCAGTGAGCCCGGCACTTCATCCGTGGCCATGCAGTGATCGCCGATCCAGGCATCGGTGTTGTCGTCGATGATGTCCTTGGGCACCGCGCCGAGCGCCGTCTGCCACGAGGCCCGGTAACCGCGGCGAAAACCGACGAACAGGTCCGGCGACTCCTTCAAGTTGCGGCCGCGGAACACCTTGTCCGGAAAGTACACCCGATCGACCACCTGCTCGCCGTTCTTCGGGTCGCGCAATGCCAGCAGCCGCTGCGCGATCCTGTCGAGCAGCGCCTGCTTGTCCGCGGGCGAAACGACGCCGCTGCCCTCGCGGCCGTCCTGGTTTACGTAGATGCCGTTCAGGCCGATGGCGTAGGCCTGCGTCTTCGACCAGTCCACGTGCGGGAAGCCGGCCTGGTCGCTCGTGTTCTCCGGGTTGTCGAGCGTGAGGAAGCCCTCGCGCATGAGCCAGGTGTTCAGGTGGACGGCGCGTTTGAAGCTCGCGAAACCGTGGTCGGACATGACGATCAGCGTCGCGCCCGTCCGGTCCGCCTTCTGCATCGCTTCCCCCACACCTTTGTCCACCCCGCGGTAAATGTCGAGTAAGTCGCTGTCGTACTTGCCCCAGAGCATGTGCGAATTCTGGTCGATGCTGGAGAAGTAATAGAAGAGCAGCCCGCCGTGGAAGTTATCGAGCTGATACTTCAACATTCGCAAGCTGTCCGAGAGCACCTTGTGGCTCTGCTCCAGATACTCCGCCCGCGTGAGAAAGCCTTCGCGGTAGGCCCCCGATTCTTCCGGAATGCCCTGCGTGTAATAACGGCCGAGCGCCTGCGCGAGCGTGCGGCTGTAATTCGCCGGAGTCGAGATCGGCAGGTCGGGATCGTCCGGATCGATATTTACGGGGCTCATGTAAAGCCGCAGATACGGATGAACTTGCTGCAGGTAGAGACGAAAAATGCCCGTGTCCGTTTTTATGCCCGGAAGCAGGCGGAAATTCGCAGTCAGCCAATCGGACCACTCGCCCTGCTTGAGCAGAATTTCCTGGCCGTCGATATCGAAGCGGGCGGCCGGCGCCGTGGGGTCGATGTACGCCGTAAGCACTGCTTTTACGACGGCGTGGTCGCGCCGAAAACCGTTCGCGGGCCCGTCGACCGGCAACACGACCCGGCCGTTCGTGATTTTGACGTGCGCCACGACGCCGCCGGCCACCTGCGTCCGCTTCTCCTCGGGATCGTTCGTGAAGAACGTGAACGTGCCGAAGGAGCCCTGCATGTCCGGCGTGCCCATGCCGGCAAGCGATTGCGCCTCGCATTCCACGGGCGGAAAGTTCACCGGCATGCGGATGATGGTGGACGGGATGTGCGCGTCCGACAGCAATTGCCAGAACGCGGTGCCCGCGCGCAGCGTGCGCACGCCGCCGCCCGAGAGCGGAATCGTGTACGGGCCGATCGCCAGCGTGTGCGTGGGCGGCGTGGTCTCGGCCATCGACGAGAGCGGCATGTAGGTCTTCGGATCGCGGCGGATGAAATCGAAGATGCCGGTTCCGCCGGGATCCATGCCGGTGATGACGGTGGACCAGGCCACCGGGCTCTGCGGCGGCACGGTGGTGCCCAGCCGTTCGAATCCGCCTTCGCGCCGCAGTTTGTCCAGGTTGGGCAGCGCGTCCCAGTGCGCTTCGAGGAACTGCGGGTCCATGCCGTCCACGCCGAGCACGATCACGCTGCGCGGCGCGGCTTCCGTGGTCTCGCGCGAGCACGCGGCCAGCGCGAGCGAGAGCGAGGCGAGAGCAATCCAGCGAATCACGCCGCGACCTCCTTCTCGACCTCGGGCTTCGGCGCGGAAACGAACACCGGCTTGCCTTCCATGTAGGCCGGCGGCTTCACGCCGAACAACTCGAGCGCCGTCGGCGCCATATCCTCGATGCCCGGATTCATCGCATCGATGCGGCGGTTCGACAGGAGCACGCCCGGCACCAGATGCGGGTCGATGCAATGATCGCCGCTCCAGCACTTCTTGTTGTCCTCGAATACCCCGGCGCTCACTTTGCCGACCGCGGCGTCCCAGGACGCACGGTAGCCGTCCGCGTAGCCGACGATGATGTCCGGCGCGGCATCGAGGTACGGCCCCTGGTAGAGCGAATTGCTCGGCCAGGCCTCGCGGATCGCGATGCGGTTGCGTTCCGTATCGGCCAGGCCCGAAAGCTTCGCCGAGAGCTCCCTCAACAGCGCGGGCGCGTCCGCCGGATCGACGATCCCCTGCGCCTCGCGGCCCTTCTTGTTGATGTAGATGCCGGCCAGGCCGAACGTGTACGCTTTCGTGCGGCTCCAATCCACGCTTCGGAGATAATCGTGCTCCGTGGCGCCGTCCTTCACCGCCAGATAACCGTTGTCGCGCAGCCACGCGTTCAGGTTGACGCCGCGCTCGAACGAAGCGAAGCCGTGGTCCGAAAGCACGAACAACGCGGTCTGATCGTCGACGTACTTCATCGTCTTGCCGACTAACTCGTCCGCGCGCCGGTAAAGCGCCTCGATGACGCCCCCGTACTCGCCGCCGCGGTCCATATAGCGATAGAACATATGCTGCACGCGGTCGGTGGTGTCGAAGACGCAGGCCACCACGCCGCCGCGCGTGCGTTCCAGCGCGCTGAAGAACATGCGCTCGCGCTCTTCGTAAGTGAGATACGCCTGCTGCAGAAACGCCTTTTCGTCAATCGCGCCTTCGTTGAGCGCCCACGTATCCTCGGCCATGCCGAGCGTGGCGTACTCCCCAAGCAGCTTCGCCAGGTAAGTCGCGTAGTAAGTAGGGTGCGAGATCGGCAGCGCGGGATTTTCCGGATCGATGTTGATCGGCGTCATGTAGAGCGAGAGCTCGGGCGTGACTTCCGTCAGCAGAAAGCGCGCGATGCCGCGAACTTTCATTCCGAGCGGCGCGCGGAACTTGAGCGTGATCCACGGCGTGTACTCCCCGGGCAGCAGTTCGTGCCGCTCGCCGTCGATCGTGAGAGTCGCGCGGCCGTCCCCCCGCGGCGACAGCGTAAAGGGCAGCTTTAGCGAGCCGCCGCCCTCGGTCATGAAATCCTGCGGCCCCTCGATCTCGCCGCTGGCGGCGCCCGCCGCATTGCGCGAAAGCGGATAGCGGTTGCCGCTTTCCATCCGCTCGCCGTTCCTGCGCGTGGTGAACAGCGCGAATGTGCCTTGAGTCCCCAGCAGGTCCGGTGTGCACATGGCCGAAAGCATCCGCCCGTTAAACTTCTCCGGCGGGAACGTGATCGGAACGCGCAGCACCGTGGAAGCGATGTGATGCTCGCCCAGAATCTGCCAGAAGGTCCGGCTCTTCCGCCGCATCTCGACGACGGGCCTGCTCAGCGGGATCCGCAGCTTGCCGATTTTCAGCATGCGCTCCGGATTGCGCACGCGCGTCGATGCGAGCTCCGGCATGTATGTGTTCAGGCTGCGGTTGAGAAAGTCGAACATGTTGTGACGCGCCGGGCTGACGCCGGTGGCGAACGTCGACCACGCCACCGGCGAGATCGCCGGAAACGTCGTGCGTAGCCTGCGGAAACCGCCCTGCTCCTTCAGCCGTTTCATGTTCGGCATCAGGCCGCTGGACATGTAGCGCTCCAGGAGGCCGGGGTCGAGGCCGTCCAGCCCGAGGAAGATCACCTTGCGCACCTCGGCGCGCTTGTACCCTTGCCGCCGTGTGAGCACGCGCAGCATCAGTCGAAAAGGCCAGGCGACCAGCGACAATGCGCCGAGCACCAGCGCGATCAACAACGTGACGAACGAGCCCAGGAACGCGAAGCCCGCCCCCGGTCCGATGTATGCCAACTCCGCCCCGGGCGCGTGCCGGCCCTGCGCGGCGCCGACGATCACGGCCGCGACGGCGAGGCCAGCGAGTTCCCGCCAGACCTGTGGGGCAGACGCCCCCGGCCGGCCCGCCCGCCCGATCCGAAGGCAATGTGGGTGAACCAACCGTTTCTTCACCGGATCTTCCCCTCGATAAACGGAACTTCGAACACCTTTTCGTGATAGATGGGACCGTGGCCGAAGTAGCCGCCCTCGCCGAACAACTCGCCGTGGTCGGCGGTGATGGTGATCCAGGTGTTTTTCGGCGCCGTGTCGAACAGTTCTTCCATGACTCGATCGAGATATCGCACCGCGCGCACCTGCCGGCCGCGCAACTGATCGAGCTTCTCCTGGTTGAAAAATTTGCCGGCTCGATGGAGCAGCTTCCCTCCCACGACGTGATCGTCCAGATGCTTGAATACCCCGTGTACGCCGCTGATCCGCGGCCATTCCTCCGGGGGTTCGTCCGGCAGCGCGTATGGATAGTGCGTCTCGCCCACGTTCAGCAGATAAAACGATGGCTTGTCTTCCGGAAACCGCAGGTCGCGCACCATCGCCCGCATGTCGTTGTGCGTGGGCATGAGGCGGTACGTGTCGAAGCCGTTATTGAGGATCGTCTTGGGACTAAGTACGGGCAGCGACACCATCGCGTTCGTCCGGTATCCCAGGGTTTCCTTGAGGAAAGTAGGGAAATATAACTTCGGAATCAGCGACTTGAATTGGATGCCGTCCGTTCCCAGCCGCTCGGAGTATTTCAGAAAGTCCTGTTTGTAATACTCCGAGGCGAAAACGTGCTTCGGGCTCGAATGCGGCAGCAATCCCGAGAGGAGATTGTAATGCGACGGCGCCGTCCAGGACGCGTACGACCAGCGCCGTTCGAGCGCCCCGAGCGTGCGCATCGTCTTTGGGCGCGCCTTGACGAAGGTGTCGTAGCGGCAACTGTCCAGAATTACGAGGAGATAGTTGTTTTTCGGAGGCCGGACCGATTTTCCCCCGCGTGCGGGCTTTGCCCCCTGTTTACCGTGAACCATAGCACCCCTCTGACCCAAAAATACAAACGCCCCGGCTCAGCGCGTTTTCCCAGACGCTCCGGCGGCGAAACACGCATTCACGATGGAAGTGGTGTCTTCCAGTAGTGTAGCACCAAATCTGCGAATCCAAACTTAATAAGTAATTTCGGATTAGTTAATCGGGAAACGAGTATCCTGTCACCGGTTTTCGTGTTGTACACTGAGTTATAAGTATTCAAATCAGAGGGGAGAAGATGCAGACAGATTGCGACCGGTTCTCTAAGTGCGCTCTCCTGGGTGCCCTGCATGGCGCCGCCGCTTGGTCGGCGTACGCCGTGGTGGAGTTTGTATTCTCTTCGATTCTATTCCGGATCTTCCGCCCGTACGCCGTCTTCACGGCATGGCACTGGCAGTTGACGGCGGAGCTGCTGATTGCCTACATCGTGACGGGCGCCATCGCGGGCGGTCTTGCCGGCGCCGCGGTCTGGCTCCTTCACCGCAATCCCCGCTTGCTCGGTAATAAGGACCGGCCGGCGGTGCTCGAAGCGGCTGCCGGGCTCACGCTCGTGGCTGCGTTCGCCGCCAACATCGCTGCGACCCCGACCTCGCCTTCGGGCAAGCATTTCCTGCTCGCGGTGAGCGGCGCCTTCGCGCTGGCTTTCGTCGCGTCGATGCGTTCGAGCCGCTGGTCAGAGCGCTTCGCGCTGCTGACAAACCCGTGGATCGTCTCCGGCCTGCTGCTGGGCGTGGGGCAGTTGTTCGGCATGTTCGAGCTCGAGGACGTGGCCCAGCAGATGGGCGCGAAGTTCGCGCTGTGGCTGGCTGCGCTGATCGTGCTGCTGATCCTCACCGCGGGCGGCGCGATCCTGCTGGGCGGGCGCGTGCGCCGCATCGCGCGGCGCCGGGCCACGCTGTTTGCGCCAAGCTGGGCCGCGCTCGCGTTTGCCGTCCTGCTCATCCCCGCCAGCGCCGTGCTCGCGGATGCGAAGCCCCCGCAGGCGGACGAGTTGCCGGTTGCGGCCGGTTCCACCAGGCCGAACCTGCTCGTCATCGTCATGGACACCGTTCGCGCCGATCACATGTCGATCTACGGCTACAAGCGCGATACGACGCCGAATCTGAAAAAGCTCGCCGCCGACTCCGTGCTCTACACCAACGCCGTCTCGCCCTCGAATTTCACTCTCACCAGCCACGCTTCGCTGTTCACCGGCATGTATGCGAGCTGGCACGGCGCCTATTGCGATCCGCCCGACTCAAGCTACGGCCGCGCGTTGTCGCCCGAAACGCCCACCCTCGCCGAGGTCCTCTCGCACAATGGATACGAGGCCTTCGGCGTATCCGCCAACATGTATCTCCGCCCGGAATTCGGGCTCCAGCGCGGCTTCCACGAGTTCGATATCCCGCGGCCGATCCCGGTGCTCGACCCCGGGGCCTGGTACATGTTGCGCCGCGGCGTGCGGCGCGAGATCGGCCTCGTCGCGGACGCCTCCCAGTTCGATCGCCTTTACAGCCGCGGCCAGGACATCGACACCGAGTTCCTCGGCATGCTCGACCGCAATGCCGGCGGGCCCCAACCCTTCTTCGCGTTCGTGAATTACATGGACGCGCACTTCCCCTATATCCCCCCGTCCCCCTTCGACAGGGAATTTCCGGGCAAGCTCCGCGGCGTCGCGCAGGATGATCTCGAAGCGGTGCAGCAAAAGGTCGTCAACGGCGGCGAGATGCCCGCGGCCGATTACCGCCACGCGATCTCGCAGTACGACGGCGGCATCGCCTACACCGACGCCGCCATCGGCCGGCTGATCGACTGGCTGAAGCAGCACCACCGTTACGACAACACGATGATCGTCGTGACCTCCGACCACGGCGAGGCGTTCGGTGAAAAGCACTATGTGCTGCACGCGAACTCCGAGTATCAGAACCTCTTGCACGTCGCGCTGCTGATCAAATATCCGAAGGAGGCCGCCAGGGGCGTGGTGAACACGCCCGTCAGCCTGATCGACGTGATGCCGACGGCCCTGGCTTCCCTCGGCCTGCCTGTGCCGGGCGCCTTGCAGGGACAAAATCTTCTGGACACGGCCGCGCTTCGCGGCAGGCGGGAGTTGTTCAGCGAGGGCTTCGCCTGCCCCGTAGTGCAGCCGCCCGGCTGCCCCGCAGACGGCTGCACACAGCGCGCAATCGTCGCCTGGCCCTACAAGTACATCGACGCGAATACCGGCCGGCGGGCTTTGTACGATATCGCGGCCGATCCGGACGAGAACCGCAACCTGATGGCGCTGGATCCGACCGTCTCGGACCGGCTGGCCGCTGCGTTGAATGCGTGGGTGAAGACGATGCCGGCGCGCGCGCGGCAGCATCCCCGCGTGAACAGCGAGAGCCTGCAGCGCCTGAAATCGCTGGGCTACGTGCAATAGAAGGCGGCGCCGCGTCCCCGAAAACCGCAGCCCGCGGGCAAACGGGGAGGTCGCCGCGGCCTTGTCGCGGCGACCTCCCAGGCTACTTCTTCACCGGCGCCTTCGTCACCGGCTCTTCCTTGCTCTTCTCCTCCGGCAGCGGGTCCGGCGTATCGAACGTGATCTGCGACTCGGCCGTGAACCGGCGATACAGCCGGAATTCCACCTCGTTCTTGCTGAGGAATTTGCCCTCGCGCATTCTCACCTCGGCGCGCAGCGGCAGGAAGTACTGGCTGTTGCCGATCGATGCCAGGTCGTAGTCGAGCGTATCGGAGATGTCCTGGATGGGGAAGCTCGGCGGCACGTCCGGCTTCATCACCAGCCGCACCACCACGCCTGTGTTCATGTCGATATACACCAGCCCGTGATACGCGGGCACGATGTCCTCGCTCTTCTGGTACGTCACGTGCCATTTCGAGCGCTCTTTCGACACCCGGTACGCGAACACGTACGCCACGTTGCCGCGAAGCTTGGCCCAGTGGTCCCACCAGAACTGCGTCTCCGTGGCCGGATCGAAAACCTCGTACAGCATGCTGGCGAATTCGCCGGTCGATGTCGCGCCGCCCACCGATTCGAGCGGCATCTCCCCCGTCACGGCCTTGTTGTTCACCAGCACGAGCTTGTAATTCTCGTGCTTATCCACGTAGCTCAGCCGCGCCGTCAGCGTGTCCTCTCCGATCCACGATTCCGTGCCCGTCGGATCCACGAAGCGCCGCGTCACCTGCGTGCACAAATAATTCGGCAGCCCCTTGGTGTAATTCAGCGCGTACTCGCGCGCGTCCGCGATAATCTTCTTCTGCTCCGCGTCGCTCGGCGGGGGCGGCTGCACGGGCGCTTCTTCCGGCCGCACCTGCACCTTTCCGGGCGCCGGCAGGTTCTTCGATTGATCGCGCAGCTCGTTCAGCGCCTCCACGGTCTTCGGCCCCGCGCCCATTCCCTGAAGCTCCTCGATCGTCACGTCGTCGAGCTTCTCCGTGAGCGTCTGCTTCCGCAGAAATTTCGCGACCTCGCTATCCGGTTGCTTGAGCGTGATGGAGGAGCGGATGAACTCGACCAGTTTCTCTACGGTCCACTTCGTCTGCGCTGGCAGCCAGAGGGACGCCCCGAGAAGCAAGAGCGCCAACTTCGATCGCATGATCCTATTCTCGCATGCCCGCTACTTGCGCCCCTTCCGCCGGCCCGCGGCCGGTGCGACAACCGCATCCACCGCCGCCAGCGCCACCGGCGCCATCAGCCGGTAGCCCGCGCTGTTCGGATGCAGGCCGTCGTCGGAAAGATCCGCGCGAAAGAATCCCGCCCTGTCCACCACCGCCGAGTAGTAGTCCACGTACGTGAAATTGCGCTCGCGGCAGTAGTTCCGGATCCAGTTGTTCAATTCGATAATCGTCCCCGGCGGATGGGTGCGCGTCATCTCGAAGGCCGGGTTCCGGTCCTTGTGATAATCGCTCACCGGCAGCACCGACGCGATGAGCACCTTGATACGGTACGCCTGCGCCAGTTCGGCGATGGCCGAAAGATTATTCTTCGTCGCCGCCGGCGGCATGCCCTTATAGAGGTCGTTCGTGCCGGCCAGGATCAGCATCGCCTCCGGCTTCACCGCGATCACGTCGGCCATCATCCGGACCAGCATCTGGTCCGTCGTCTGTCCGGAGATTCCGCGATTCACGAAATCGCGGTCCGGAAAGTATTCGTTCAGGCGCCACGAGTCGGTGATCGAATCGCCGAAGAAAACCACGCGCGGCCGGTCCGCCGCGGGCGGCCCGAGCTTCGCGTTCGCCTCCGCGTACCGCCGCAGGTCGTCCGGGTCGGGGTTGGTAAGCTGCGTCTCCCGCAGGTCCAGCAGCGCGCGGAAATTCGCCTCGGCGCGCAGCAGGTCGTCGCGCAACTCGACGAATTGTTTCGCCGCTTCCTCCGGAAACGGATACGGCTTGGGCACCGCGTCGGCCAGCGCCAGGTAGGCCCGCAGGTTCGAGACGAACGTATACGTGACGCCCGTGTGCTGCCGGCCGAGCGAGCGGAGCGTGATCACCGCCTGCCGCGCGTTCTCCGTGATCGGCGCCCCCGCGCGCGCCAGTTCCGGCACCGACACCGCCGTCGCCTCCATCAACTGCACGGCGCGGCCGTACAACTCGAAGGCGTCCTTGTTCGGCAGCGCCGCCTGCTGCGCGCGCACCGCGGGCGCCGCGGCGAGCGCCGCCCACAGGCACGCGAGCGCGCTGCGAAGATAATGAGCTTTCATGGGGTGCGCCTACACCTTTCCCGCGTTCTCCAGCGTCAGGGTCACGGTCCCGATATAGAACGGAAGCCGCACGCGAATCTGCACCGGAATCCTGCGGTCGTCGTCCGTCAGCCACACGAACAGCCGGCCGCTGCGGCGGTACAGCACGTTATTAAAAAGGTAGGCCTCGTACCGGATGGTCCGGAATGTCCGCCCGTCGATTTTGACCGACTCGCGCTCCTGCGCATCCACGCGCGCCATCACCGCCTTCTTGCCGTCGGTAACCGGAATCGACGCCGACTTGCCCGGCTCCAGGTTCATCCCGCGCAGCAGGTACAGCGCCCCGATCACGTCGTGCTCGCACGCCTGTATGTCGGCTTCCTGCGTAACCGTGGTGTTCTTCTCCAGGTCGCGCTCGACGTAGCTGGCTTTCTTGCGCGCCGCATCGTAGGTGACCCGCGTCTCGCGGCGCCGGCTCCCTTCATTGGTGTTCAGCGCGGAGTTCCGGATGCAGAGCGATTCGGTGAAGTTCGAAACGTAATTGTTCTGGACGCGATAGAGCTTCGAAACCAGCCCCGCCGATTCCAGTGAAAGGTTTGCCTGGTAGCCCTCGCCGTTGTCGCCCGCCGCGCCCCAGGTCAGCTTTACGTTGCCCGCGTGGATCAGCCGCCACTCGACCGTGTAGGAGAACGTTTCATTCCTCGGCGGGGGCGCCCCCGGCCCGGCCCCCCGCGCC
>Ga0078972_1006828_pt1 | contig 16632 bp, 17 predicted proteins | sample YelNatPaOPGAMG01_FD_67568 | JGI IMG/M metagenome (GOLD analysis project Ga0078972, IMG submission 67568) | Hot spring thermophilic microbial communities from Obsidian Pool, Yellowstone National Park, USA - OP-RAMG-01 (SPADES assembly) (version 2) | ecosystem: Environmental > Aquatic > Thermal...
AGTAAGCCACTGGAGGGTTTCGATCCCCCGACCTGCTGATTACAAATCAGCTGCTCTACCAGCTGAGCTACAGTGGCAAAATCTCTCTTCTTTAAACTGGGCTACTGGCTCACCAACATAAAAGATAGAAATATAATCCTTTTGCAAAGATTTAGCAGTACAGTGAAAAGAAGATCCAGATGCTAACAATTTCACTGACAGGGAAAACCGGGAAAAACTTATTACTTGAGGGTTTATCTATACCCGATAAGATGGATTTTGCCGGGGAACTTAAAAAGATTTCTGGAAAGAATGTTTACACTTCAAAGGAGGACATGATACCATATCTAAATGACGCTTCCTATTTTGAAGGTTTATTGCCTCTGGCAGTTGTGGTTCCTGCAGATACTCAGGAAGTATCCAAAATTATGAAACTCTGCTATGATAACAATGTTTCAGTAACTGTAAGGGGTGGCGGGAGCTCCCTGACAGGTTCTTCCATCCTTTCTGAAACTGGGATTGTGATGAGCCTTGCCAGATTTGACAAAATAGAGGAGATAAGCCCTGGAGACAATCTTGCAGTTGTTCAGCCGGGAGTTAGGCTTGATGCCCTGAACGAAGATCTCGCCAGATCAGGATACTTCTACCCTCCAGATCCAGCAAGCTCCATGGCAGCAACAGTTGGCGGCAGTATTTCCACAAACGCAGGAGGTCTCAGGGCTTCTCTATACGGAACGACCAAGAACTGGATTCTGGGGCTAGATGTTGTTCTGGCAGATGGAAACATTGTGAAGCTTGGCGGTAGAACTCTCAAAAGAAGTTCAGGTTATGATCTCACAGCTCTCATGGTCGGAAGTGAAGGCACCCTGGGCATCATAACAAGAGCTTACCTTAAAATATGGCCTCTGCCGGAAGAGAAGGGGAGAGTATCTGCATATTTTTCAGAAATAGAAAAGGTAGGGCAGTCAATTTCAGAGATCAAAAAAATAGGTATCATGCCCATGATCGCTGAGTTCCTTGATCGCATAACAATGGATTCACTGGAAAGCACAACGGCACTGAAATTCCCAAAGGAGGCCAGATACCTCCTGATAATGGATGTGACCTCAACTGCTGAATCCATAGATATAGTCCTGGAAAGAGTTTACAGGAAGATCAGCGAACTAAATCCTATCAGCATTTCAAAAACCAGGGACCCTAAGGTTATGGACGAAATGTATGCCGCAAGGAAGGGTGCATACTCATCTCTCCTGAAGCAGAGGGAGGCCTCCACACAGAAAGTTGTAATAGGTGATGTGGTGGTTCCGGCATCAAAACTTCCGGAGGCACTTAAGTCCATAGAGAAAAAAGGTCACGATCACGGACTTAAGGTGGCACTCTTCGGGCATATAGGGGATGGGAACATACACTGCAACATATATGCCGATGTGGCAAAACAGAATGTCATGAGAGAGGTGGATGCGTTCCAGATGGAGATAGGAGAAATAGCCGTCAACCTGGGAGGATCTGTCTCAGCGGAGCATGGCATAGGCATTGAAAAGAGGGAACTGCTTTCCAGAGAATTCATGATGAGAAATTCGGAATATACCATTGAAATGATGAAGCAGATAAAGAAAATCATGGATCCAAAGGGCATATTGAATCGGGGGAAGATATTTGAGTGAAGATCTTGTTGCAGACCTGCGGAGAGAGGTTGAGAACTGCATAAACTGCGGTTTCTGCGAATCGGTCTGTCCGACATATGCAGCATCTGGATACACCATGTCAAAGGGCGCAAGGGGAAGGGTGGACCTGGGCAAGTCACTCCTCATGGATCTGGTTGAGAACGGCAAAACAACAATGGATCTCTCCGATTCATTCTATTCATGCCTTGACTGTTTTGCATGTGTGCAGGTATGTCCTGCAGGCGTCAATGCAGGAAAAGTAAGCCACATATCAAGGGAGATAATAGTTACACAGAAATATACTGAAAAGGATTACAGAAAAGATACAGCAAACATGATTGTAAGCACCACCAGGAGATATCATGATCCACTTGGGCTCAACAGGAAGATTTCTGGATGGGCTGCTGGATTAAATTTCTCGGAAAGCAGCACTTCCCTTCTTTACACAGGCAATATGTACCAGATTATGCCCTACAGCAAAAAGCTTTCAGAAATGAGTATGCGTATGGGATCAAGGGCTACCAGCATACTTGGAAAGGCAATTTCCAGAAATCCATCACTTATAAAGGCAGCGGGAATATTTTACAGCAAGGAAATGGCCATGAAGATGAATTCCTATCTCAGGTATATTGCCGATCTTCTTCAGGAAGCCGGAGTGGAATTCAGGTATATGGGAGACCATGAGCCGTATCCGGGAACATTTCTGTACGATCTTGGATACGAAGAGGACTTCAGGGAGTACGCAAACGAGGTAGCTGGGATGTTCAGGGAAATGGGAATAAAGGAGATTATTACGGTTGATCCTCATACCTATGATCTCCTGAAGAATCAGTACCCTGTTTATGTGAAAAATTTTGATTTCAGGGTAACGCACTATCTTGACTACATGAAAAAATTGAAGTTCAGGAAAGTCCAGGAACAGGTTACAATGCATGAGGCATGCCATTTCTCACTTCGTGATGATCCTTACAACGTTCCTGTGGATCTGGTGAGATCATTTTCAAATCTTGTTCTTCCAAGCAGGAGCGGTAAACGCACTATGTGCTGCGGTGGTCCTAATGAGATGATCTACCCTGGGCTATCCCAAAAGATCAGCGGTGAAAGGATCAGGAACCTCAAGGCAACAGGTTCAGACAGAATAATCACGGCATGTCCCATCTGCTATGCAAACCTGAGTTCTGAAAAAAGTGTGGTGGATATTTCCCAGTTTCTTCATGAAAATATTGTGAAGCAGGTTTAGAAAAAATTCCTACCTGCCGGGATATTCAGGTTTCCTTTTCTGGAGGAATGCAGAGATTCCCTCTTTAAGGTCTTCTGTGCCGTAAAGCAGTCCCATGGCTATGGATTCCATCTCCAGTCCCACATCCATGGGCACTTCCGATCCCTTATTTATAAGCCGCTTTGCAAGGGCTGCTGCAGTAGGTGCTGCCTTCTGGGCAAGGTCCTGGGCGAACTTAAGTGCCTCCTCGTCCACAGTTTCTTTGGAAAACAGGCGGTTGACAATACCCATGTCGTATGCCTCCTTTCCACTGAACCTGGTTCCTGTCAGTATCAGATATGAAGCCCGTGATGTTCCAAGAAGCCTTGGAAGCCTCTGTGTTCCCCCCCATCCGGGAACAAGGCCAAGGGTTACTTCCGGGAATCCAATCTGGACATCCTCCGTGCCAACCCTGAGGTCGCACGCAAGGGAGAGTTCAAACCCACCCCCAAGAGTGTATCCTTTCATCTCTGCAATTGTTATTTTTGGTATTTCGGAGAGCAGCCTGAATGTCCTCTCTCCCTTCCTGGAATGATCCATGAAGTCCATTGATCCAGGGAAGAACTGCGAAAGCTGTGCTCCCGCGGAAAATACAGGCCCCTTTCCGGTCACAATGATTACATTTACATCGTGGTCATTCCAGATCGCCATTATATTCTTCTCAAGATCTGAAAGTACCTCTGAACTCAGGAGGTTATTTTTTGTGTTGTTAATCGAGAGCCTCGCAACCTTTCCGGGAAGTTTTTCCATTATTACGAGCTGTTCCCCTGATGCGGATGATGGGGAAGCACCGGGTTCAACTGCAGTTTTCTTATTGTTATCAAATGATTTCATGGAGATGATCTCTTTCAGCCTTCCTTTCTTTATGCTCTCAGCAGGTTCAAAAACCGATGTTCCATAATTTGCGGCAAGTGTTTCAAGCTTCTTTTTCACCTCAGCATTTGTCAGCCCTTCTGCCACGGAAATGGGGCCGAAAGGCCGGTTCATGCCGAGCTTCACGCCGATTTCAATATCGGCCGGAAGAGCCACTTTCTCCTCTATTAACTTTACAGCCTCATTGAGCTCCACTGCAAGGACATCCATAAGTTCAAGCTTTTCCGTTGGAGGAACTTTGGGAATATCCGCATGACCGTCTCTCCATGTGTAAAATCCTTTACCTGTCTTCAGCCCAAGGTTCTTGCTCTCATACATGGTCCTGAATGCCTTACACTTTCCATATTCAGGGCTGAGTTCCTGGGCATAGTAATCCAGAGAATGGACAACTGTGTCAATTCCAACATAGTCCATGAGCTCATAAGGCCCCATTGGCAGCCCCTGCCCTCTTGCGAATGTATCAACCTCTTCAGGTTTTGCAACCTTCTGATCAAGCACAAGGCAGAAGAAGAGACTCTCAGGCGCATTTATACGGTTCACAACGAACCCTGCAGAATCTTTCAGAACCCTTATTGGCGTTTTCCCTATCTTCCTGGAAAGTTCGAAAGTTTCATCAAAAACTTTCTGGGATGTCTTCTCCCCTTTGATGACCTCAACCAGTTTCAGGACAACAGGCGGATTGAAGAAATGCATGCCCACAACATTCTCAGGATGCCTCATGTTTTCAGCCAGCGATGAAATCTTTATGTTAGAAGTGTTGGATGCGACTATGGCATCAGGTCTTGCAAATTTATCTATGCCGGAGAAAACCTCCTTCTTCAGTTCCAGGATCTCGGGAACGGCTTCAATGATAAAATCCGCGTCTTTAACTGCCGGTTCCATCTGGGAAAAGTAGCTTATCCCTGCGATTGCGGATTTTCCTTTTTCCTGGTCTATCCTGCCGGATTTGACGAGTTTTTCAATGCTGTTCCCAATTGAGGTTTTTGCTTTCTCCAGTGCTTCGGGAAAAGCATCCTCTATTCTGACCTCAAAACCTGAAAGTGCAAAGACCTCAGCAATTCCATGCCCCATAAGGCCGGATCCGATAACTGCGACTTTTTTAATTTCCAAAGGAATCACGCTCTCAGCTTAGAGATCACTCCGGTAAGCTTCTGAGTGCTGAAAACATCTCCGGAAACTTTTATCTGACCTGCCATGAATGCCTTGATAGGGTCAAGTTTTCCAGAAAACATGTCAGATAGCACCGCATCAGTTCCGGTAATTGTTGCGGATGGTGATGGGGCATCTCCATCTTTCAGTGCAACAGATCCGTTTTCTATTGCCACATAGAAGGGTGAGGAATCCGATACCTTGAACTGGAATACCTTATTGAATCCAGTTAAATCCTTCTTAACAGCCTCGTTTCCATTTGCCCTGCCCACAATTTGTCCCAAAAGTTCCTTTGCTGACATGGTTGGATATGCGCTGTAAAAATAAATGAGTTGTGTTTGATAAATAATTGTTAATAAATAAAATTATGCCTGGTTATACGCTTCCATGACATATTCAGCAAACTGATCGTCAGGGTATGCACCTACAAACTGCACATCGCCGTTAATGACTATGTGAGGTACGCTTGAAACTCCTGCCTCTTCAGCTTCGTTCTCAAATTCAAGGGACTCAACCATTTCACCGGTTATGTTCTTGTTCAGGAGAGCGAATTTGTGTGCTGTACCAACAGCTTTCGGGCAGTAAGGGCATGTTGGTGTGACAAACACCTTTATGGTTATGGGCTTGTCTATCTTTGAGATTATCTCAATGGCTTTTGATGAAACATCTGCCTCTCCACTGGAAACAGTCTTCAGGTCTTCAATCAGTGAACCGAACTCATACCCCGAGGGGAGACCGGAATATTTTATTCTTCCATCTTTTTCCCCTGCCCTGGCTACTATTGTGGTTGGGAATTTGTTAACTCCATACTGTTCAGCTATTTCCTTATCCTTATCGATGTTGTATACGGTAATCTTTATCTTATCATTTATTTCCGCAACTTCACTGGCAAGTTCAATGGTCTCTTTGCAGTACTTGCAGTCAGCGCTGTCAGATGTGAAAACTATCAGGTCAACGTTATCCTTCAAATACTTGTTGAATTCATCAGAAAGAAATTTCCTGTCTTCTTCTTTTATAAGCGACATACTCTCATAATTTATCAATACTATTTAAACTTTGTTCATCAAAGTTGTTCATCAGACTTGAAGAGAATTGCATAAAATACCTGTATTTTAAACATCCAGCAAAAATTTCGAAGTTGTAACTCTTCACAGTATGTTCTCATAAATTATATATTCAATGCTGGGTTCATTGTCCATTGACTCATAAGGTTTTTTTAAGGGAGATGTACCAGAAGGAAATTGATTGCATGGTAACAGGGGTAAGGGAAGATGGAGTTTTCCTGGACAGGACGGTCTTCTATGCTACGGGAGGGGGCCAGCCAAACGACACCGGTAAACTCATTTCCCCCTCAGGCAAAACATTCACTGTAACCGATGTGAGGAAAGAGGGAGACGACATTCTCCATGTAATAGAAAATGCCTCTGAAATCAGAGAAGGGGACAAATTTCATGGGGCCATAGACTGGGACAGAAGATATGCGCACATGAGGCATCATTCTGCCATACATGTTCTTGACGGAATAGTTTCATCAGAATTCTCACAGGAAGGTATGCTCACCGGAGGCCAGATATATGAGGACAGGGCAAGGATAGATCTTGACCTGAACAATTTCAGCAGGGAACTGGTTGAGGATATACTAGAAAAATCCAACAAATTCTTAAAAGAGGGACACCGAATCTACCAGAGAGAGGTGCCAAGGGAAGAGGCGCTTAAAATGCCCAACCTGGCAAGGACGGAACCGGGCAGAAGGCTTATAGAGAATCTTGAAGTTGTCAGAATAATAGTTATTGAGGGACTGGACGAGCAGGCCGATGGCGGGACCCATGTCTCAGATTCAAGGGAGATAGGAAAGATAGTACTGAAAAAGATTGAAAGCAAGGGGAAGAGAAACAAGAGGGTGGAATTCTTCCTGGAAAATCTCTGATAAAGGCCATAGAATCATGGGATTTGTTGTGGGTCCACCACGGATCATAAAAACGAACAAATCGTCTTCGAATCAATCACAATATGCTATGTGAATAGAGAGATTATAATTCAAAGTGGCATTTTTCAGCATTACAATTATCTCCTGGGATTCAGGGCAACCGGGGAATAACGATCCCCCTTTTCTGGAAGGGATGAAGATTCTTCCAGTGATTTCCCCCTGGTCTCCCTTATGGTTATAATTGTAACCATTGATCCGGCCATTGCAATACCGAACAGAATGTAAAGGACTCCGGATACATTCACTGTAACAAGGAGAACAGGAACAAGGAATGTGAATATTCCGGCACCGAGTTTCCCGGTTGAAGCAGCAATTCCGTGCCCTGTTGTTCTTATGCGGGTTGGAAAAAGCTCTGTGGGAAGTATGAATGTTGTTGTATTGGGCCCAAGGTTGCCAAAGAGAAACGCAATTCCGTAAAATGCCACGAAAAGTAAGATACTGTGGATCAGTGTGGTATATTTCAGGGCAAGTATGAGGTACATGACGGCCATGACAGTGAAACCGATCCACTGCAGCCTCTTCCTTCCAACTCTGTCAATGGTGGCAACTGCAATCCAGTATCCTGGTACCTCGAACAATGAAGCAATAAGTGCGTTTCCAACTGCAAGATTGAATACAGTCTGGTGAAGTGTGGATGCTGTTCCATAACCGATGTGCTGCAGAACGAAGCCGTTATTTATGGATGTACCGTAAAATGCCATGTCAAGGAGAAGCCAGCTTAAGGATGTTCCCAGTATGGTGACCCAGTATTTCCTAAGAAGCCTCCTGCCTGGGTTGCCATTCATGTTTTTAGTGTCTGCTGCTGATCTTTCCGCATTCCCATAATTTTTGCCGGTTATGGATGCCACTGCTGCCGCCGCCTCTGCGGAATCACCTCTTGTCTGAAGGGCAAAGCGCGGTGATTCTTTCATCTTCCTTCTCAGGTATATGACAGATGCTGCTGGAACAGCACCAAAACCAAGCATGAATCTCCAGGCAATATCTGTTGGAAGGAAAAAGATGGATACCACCCCAATTAGGGCACCAAGCAGCAGGCCAAAACCCTGCATTGCAAACACAGATGAGACCATCTTGCCTCTGTTCTTAACGTTGGCATATTCGCTCATCATGGTGGAACTTATGGGATAATCCCCGCCGATCCCAATACCAAGAATAAATCTTGAAATTATAAGCATTGTAACATTGACTGAGAAGGCTGATACAATGGCGAAAACTACCAGGATGCTCATTTCCAGGCCGTAGATGTATCTCCTCCCCTTTTTGTCCGCGATTCTTCCAAAAACAAGTGCGCCAACAAATGCACCGAAGAGTGCCATGGAACCTATGAGTCCAGTTTCCACTGATACTGCACTCATGCCTATTCCGAAAAGGTTCACCGTTGTTGTTCCGAATATATTGTGAGATCCTGTGAGGCCGAAAACAGACACAATAATGGGCAGAGCGGCTGAAATAACGAAGAGATCATATGCATCTGAGAAAAAACCCATTCCTGTTATAAATATTGTTTTGAAATGGAATTTCCCTGTCTTTGCATTATCAAGGTCTTCCAGGACTTTCTCCCTGCTTTCCTGAACGTCTCCCATCAGATTCCAATAAGTAATCTCTTCGTAAACGATTAAAATAACCTATATATTTTACTATGACCTATATAGTCATAGTTATCACAGAAAGCGCAGTTTAAAATCACGTAATCCTTGCCAGTCTTAAGGCCTGGGCATTATACGGTGTGAGTTTTATCTCTCCGTTGGACCCTTGAATGACTATGTTATCGTCCCTGAATATTCTGACATTATCGCCGGGTAGTATTGAGGCAGATGCCAGGGTTTTCAGAAGATCCCTGTCCTCAAATGAAACTCTCTGTACTCTGTAAGTGCCCTCGTTCACAAGTGAAGACGGTATGTCTCCCATGCGCTGGTCCGGATTGGTGGGATTTCCATGGGGACAGGTAAGGGGGCTTCCCAGCTTCCTGAAGAGCGTTTCAACCCTCTCATCTTTGAATATGTGCTCCAGTTCCATAACGGAAGAATGTGTCTCTTCCCATGGGACTTCCAGCATATTATATGCAAAAACCTCTGATATTCTGTGAGTTCTTACAAGTGGTATGGCAGCTTTCCTTCCTGCGGGAGTAAAATCAATCCTTTTTCCGATTTTTCTGATCATTCCGTCATCCATTATTTTCTGGATATACTCATGGGCAGTAGGTGGAGATATCTTGAGCCTCCTGGAAATGTCTATTTCACTGACCGAATCAAAGGATTCTAGAAATTCCCAGACCACAAGCAGATAGTCCTCCCTGTTCAGAGTCATGGTTAATGATGTTTGCTTAATAGATAAGGGTTATCAGTTTCATTTCTTTCAGGCTTTTCGGATCTTTCCCTTATTTTAACATCTGCAGATCTGCATTTCGGATGATTATGAATGAAGGGTCATATTTTTTATACAGCATACAATTAGGAATTCTGAATTATAATGTTCACAAGAAGAGGAGACAGCGGAAGCACTGATACAGGGGACAGAAGAAGAGTTTCAAAGTCATCTGCACTGGTTGAGGTGGAGGGGACTCTTGATGAGGCCATCTCCAGCATAGGAAATGCAATAGCACTTTCTAAATGGGATGACATAAGGTCAGATCTCAGGATTGCGCAGGAGGATCTTTTTACACTGGGAGAAGAAATTACTGCATCAGGGCATGCGCGGAAACTTGACCCTGCCAGGATTGACTGGCTGGAGGAAAGGGTTGTCAGTTACCGCACAGAGGTTGGGCCAACAAGGCTTTTCGTGGTCCCCGACGGAACAGTGCAATCCACATCCATGCATCTGGGCAGAACCGTTGTGCGAAGGCTGGAAAGAAAAATAGTAAATGCAAAGGATGAACTCTCAATTCCCGATCATATTCTGGCTTATGTGAACAGGCTTTCATCTCTTCTGTTCATGGTTGCAATACTTTCAAACAAAAGGCAGGGCATTACGGAAAGAATATGGGATATACGGGGGAAAAAGACTGAACAGCACTGAATAACTACGTCATTTTACCAGAAGGCATTCAGGGCTATCCATATGGAATCTTCCAAAAACCTCTGAAAATTCTGATACAAGTACGGGGATTAAATCGTCTCTATTTATGTTCACATAACCCATCACAGATGAATCCATTCCGCATGGGTTTATTCTGGAAAAACCTTCAAGAACCTCCTTTCCAGTGTTTATTGAAATACCATGGTATGATATTCCCTTTTCTATGGCCAGACCCATTGATGCAACTTTTTTCTTTTCTCCCCCGTAACTGACCCATATACCGGGTTCTTCTCCTACAGAAGCATCAAACCCAAATTTTCCGAGAGATCTTATGACTATGTTTTCCAGTTTCACCACGAAACCTCTGACATCTATCTTTCCATCCCTTTCCCACAATTTCAGTATGGGGTAGATAACAAGCTGCCCCGGTCCATGGTATGTGACATCACCCCCCCTTTCTGTTTTAATCACAGATATTCCCGTGTAATTTGAGGGTTCGTCTCTTCTTCCGGTGGTATATACCGGAGGATGTTCCAGAAAAAGTATGGTGTCAGGTATGGTCCCTTCCAGTCTTCTGGATAAAAGATTCTTCTGAATCCTTAAACACTGTTCATATCCGATGGTCCCAAGATCAATTGCGAGGTTTGAAGTGTAAAGGTTTTCCATAGATCATCTCCGCAGCCTCTTTCACTCCTTCTGATACGGTGGGGTGGGGGTGTATGGTCAATCCAATGTCCATGGCCATGAGTCCAGATTCAACTGCAAGGCTTATCTCACTGATAAGTTCAGAAGCATGTGGGGCTACAACCGCACCTCCTGTTACTATGCCCTTTGAATCTGCGTAGATATGTATGCTGCCAACTGCATTGTTCATTGTAAGGGATCTTCCGTTTGCTGCAGTTGGGAACGAACTCTCGGAAACTGATTTCTTCCCAGTATAGGCAACTTCCGGATCAGTGTAAATTACAAAGGGCATTGCCCTGTAATCCACAACGCTGTCTATTCCGCATATGTTATCTGAGGCAATATCGGCATCATAGTAGGCTTTGTGAGCAAGCATTGGCTGCCCTGCAACATCTCCTATTGCATAAACATTGGGAAGGCTTGTTCTCATATGGCTGTCCGTTTTTATGAAGGGGCCATCCATCTGAAGGTTCAGTTTCTCCAGCCCAAAACCTGTGACATTTGGTCTTCTGCCAACAGTGAGCAGAACCTGGTCTGCTTTCAGTATCTCGCCATTTTCAAGTTCCACAGAGTATTCACCGTCTCTGGTAACCTTCCTTACCTTATTGGATGTAAGTATGCGTACGTTTAGTTCCTTGAGTTTCCTTTCAACAGGCCTAACAAGTTCAGGTTCGGCACCTGTAAGTATTTTATCCAGCATTTCAACAACTGTAACCTGTGATCCCAGTTTTGAGAAAGCCATTCCCAGCTCTATCCCTATGTATCCTCCGCCTATTACAACAAGCCTTCCGGGTATCTCCTGCAGATCAAGAATTTCCCTGTTGTAAAGTGGATTCTCAATCCCATTTATCTTCACCGGGGACGATCCGGTGGCCACAATGAGATTTTCAAATTCAAAGGTGGCATCATTGACAGAAAGATGGTGTTCATCAATTATAACTCCAGTCCCTTTCACAATCTCAACGCCATATGACCTGCAGAGTGTCTCAACACCTGAAGTCAGTCGGTTTATCATGCTCCACTTCCACACCTGCCACTCCTTCAGGTTCAGGTTGAATGATGGATTGGCGCCGGGCATCTCCTTAAGGTAGTGTATTGAATTTGCCAGCTCTATGAGTGCCTTGGACGGTATACATCCATAGTTGAGGCATTCTCCACCAATTTTGTCTTTTTCGATGAGGATCACTTTCCTCCCGTGCTGGCCGATCCTGATTGCTGCTGCATATCCACCTGGTCCGGAACCTATTATTGCTGCGTCGTACCTCATGTTCTCACCTCAAACCAGAATCAGGAAGGGATTCTCAACAAGCTCCTTGATCCTCATTATGAATCTTGTTGCCATTGCGCCATCAATCAGCCTGTGATCACAGGAGAGAGACAGATACATTACGCTCCTCTGGTTTCCGTTTGAATCCATCTGTTTGAAAGTCCTGTGAACACCAAGTATTGCAACCTCCGGGAAGTTTATAATCGGCGTGGAGACAATCCCTCCTATTGTTCCTATGTTCGTAACAGTGAAGGTTCCGTTCTGGACATCTCCAAGGCCAAGAGAGGATGATCTGGCCCTTGTTGCAAGATCCCTGACCTTATCAGCGATGCCGGAAAGACTCAATCTGTCCGCATTATGCACAACAGCAACAGTAAGCCCGTCCTGGGTGTCAATGGCCATTCCTATGTTATACTCCTTCCTGAGAATGTATCTTCTGTTCTCTTCATCGTAGACAGCGTTAAGATATGGATACTCTTTGAGAGCAACCGTTGCAGCTTTTATGAAGAAGGATGTAAGTGTAACCTTTGACCCTTTCTCCTTAAGTGTGTCAACAGCACGCAGTATCTCAGATACATCAGCACTTTCCATTACAGTGAAATGTGGTATTATTGCCTTTGATTTTGTCATCTTCTCAAAGATCAACCTTCTAAGGCCTCTTGGTTCAAGAATCTCATCCTTTGCCGAAACCGGAGTTGGAGGAACCTCAAGAGGAACACTCTTCTTCTCTTCTTTTCCGGCTTTGGGGTGTTTTTTAAATGCATCAAGGTCTTCGAGGGTGATCCTACCATTCTCTCCAGTTCCTGAAACTGATGCAAGATCAATGCCCGATTCCATGGCAATTCTTCTAACAGCAGGTGAAGCCAGTGGCCTTTCCGTTGTTCTGTTCCCATGTTCCGAAGCATGATCAGGTACTGCTGGAGCTGGTGCAGGTTTTACCTCCTTTGCAGAGTTATCCTCTGCAGCATTATCTGCAGTTGCAATCTCTATAAGGCTCTCACCAACTTTTACTACCTGTCCTTCAGGGAACAGGATCTTTGATATTTTTCCGGCAACAGGGGAAGGAATTCTGACGGTTACCTTGTCCGTCATGATCTCAACCATGTCCTGTTCCTTGCCTATATCATCTCCTTCCTTCACATGCCACTTTACTATTTCCCCTTCGCTAACTCCTTCTCCTATGTCCGGTAACTTAAACGTATACATATGTTCACCTGAAATTGAGTATTTTTCTGGCTGCTGCAACTATCCTCTTCTCATTGGGAAGATAATACTCCTCCAGCCTGTACGGGAACGGTGTGTCCGGTCCTGTAACCCTGACTATTGGTGCATAAAGGTACTCTATGGCCCTCTCAGCAATTGCTGCAGAGATCTCTGATCCCATGCCCAGAGTCCTGGGGGCTTCGTGGACAACCATAACTCTGCCAGTTTTTCTGACAGATTTTATTATGGCATCAATATCAAAGGGTACCAGTGTTCTGAGATCAAGCACGTCCGCATTGAGAGAGTTCTTCTCCACTGCCTGAATTACTGTTGGGACCATTGAACCATAAGTTATGATTGTGAGATCATCGCCGCTTCTCACAAGATTGGCTTTCCTCAGTGGGACCTTGTAATCCTCGTCTGGCACATCTGCCTTCTGAGCCCTGTAGAGCCTTTTAGGTTCAAGGAAAATTACTGGATCATTCAGGTCAATTGATGAGGAGAGCAGACCCTTTGCATCGTAGGGATTGGAAGGGGTTACAACAGTAAGGCCAGCTGTATGGGCAAAATAGGACTCACCGCTCTGTGAATGGTACAATCCTCCCTTTATTCCCCCACCATAAGGAGTTCTGAGCACCATTGGCACAGTGATCCTCCCGGCCGTTCTGTATCTCATCTTTGCCATCTGGTTGACTATCTGGTCAAAGGCTGTGTAAATAAAGTCCTGGAACTGAATTTCCGGAACAGGTTTCAATCCGGTGGTTGCCATACCTATTGCCATTCCTACAATCCCAAGTTCTTCCAGAGGGGTGTCAAGAACCCTTTCTGTTCCATATTTTGCCTGGAGTCCGTCTGCTTCTGTATTTATTGGGGTCATCAGAGGTTGAGTGTGGGCCCATCCTGAAGCTCACTGCTTCAATGAGTGTGGGTCCTTTTCCATCCCTGGCCTTTTTGACAGCGTCCGATGCTGCTTTATAAGTGGCAAGAAGATCGTTGCCATCGACCTTTACTCCCTCCATTCCGTAGCCCTCTGCTTTTTTCCATATCTCGGCTCTGGTCTGTTTTTCAATGGGTAGTGAAATTGCCCACTGGTTGTTTTCACAGAGGAACACCACAGGAAGATCATAAACTGCAGCCATATTCATTGCAGCGTGGAAATCAGGGGTTGATGTTGATCCATCTCCGAATGTGGTCAGAACAATTGAATTCTTCTTTCTGTACTTCAGGGCGTAAGCAGCTCCGGTTGCCAGTGGAAGATTGCTTGCTACCGGGCTCTGGATTGACATGAAGTTGTTGTCTCTTGCCAAAAAATGGCTGGGCATCTGCCTTCCCTTTGCATAGTCTTCGCTGTTTCCCATGATCTGGTCAAGGAGCTTTTCCATTGGAACGCCCCTGTGGATCATCATTGGAACATCTCTGTAATATTCAAAAATGAGATCATCCTTATCAAGCGCCAGTGAAGCACCGATCTGGGTTGCCTCCTGCCCCATTGTTGGGGTGTAGAAACCTACCCTCCCCTGTCTCTGGGCAGTAACAATCTTCTTGTCGAAGGTCCTGGACAGAACCATTGCACTGTACGCTCTAACAAACTTTTCCTTATCCACCTGTTCATTCACATTTTCAGTCATTTAAAAACCTCCCTTTAGCCCACGCTTCTGCTGCCCTGTAAGATGTCCTGACAAGAGGACCAGAGGCAACAAAAGAAAAACCCATCTTGATTCCAGTTTTTTCAAAGCTGGCAAACCTTTCTGAGGAGCAGTATTCAACAACCTCCATCTGCTTCCTTGAGGGTCTCAGGTACTGCCCAATGGTAAGTATGTCAACACCTGCTTCCCTGAGATCTTTCATGGTCTCAATAACTTCTTCATCACGCTCCCCCAGACCAATCATTATTGATGATTTTGTTATTTGTCCGGGATTCATCTCCTTGACGTATCTTAAAAGATCAAGGGACTGTTCATATCCAGCTCTTCCGTCCCTTACTGAGGGTGTAAGCCTCCTGACAGTCTCAACGTTATGGGCAAGTACAGCCGGTTTTTCATTAATTATGCGATCAACCAGGCTTTTCTCTCCCCTGAAATCCGGTATGAGAACCTCCACCAGGACTCCGGACCCTTTTATTTTTCTGATCACGGATGCAAAATGGCTGGATCCCTGATCCGGAAGATCATCTCTGTCAACTGAAGTAATCACCACGTAATCAAGGTCCATTGCCTGTACAGACTGAAGAACCTTTTCGGGCTCATCGGGGTCCAAAGGCAGGGGATTCCCGTGTGTTACTGCGCAGAATCTGCATCCCCGGGTGCAGTTGCTGCCAAGTATCATAAAAGTTGCTGTCCCGTTACCCCAGCACTCAGCCACATTGGGGCATCTTGCCTCTTCACAAACTGTGAAAAGAGTGCGATCACGCAGTGTCTGCTTGATCTTTGTGTAATTCTCCCCGGAGGGTAGAGAAACCTTAACATATTCAGGACGCACTAACATAAATGACTCATTATTATCTTAAGGTTGTGTTTGGAATGAACAAACGAAACCAGGTATCTGCAGTTATATCAGCTGCCAATGTTACTCATGGCATTTTCATGGAAAATAATTATATACATGAGCAGATCCGAACTTTTTGAATCAATCCATTTCCTGATAATTTTCGTGGCCACACCAACTCCGGAGTAGTTGAGAATGTCTGTGGTTTCTGGAAAATCTTCACAGCTTCCCAGATCGAAATATACCAGAGAATCTGTGTCAATAACCCTGTGTTCAGGATCCCTCTTCTTCCTTATCCTTATATTCCTGAAATTCTCTTTCATGATATCCGCAAAACCAATGATAATTGGTATTTTATTCTTCCATTGGAAGTCAAGGTTCAGATCGACTTCAGCCTCACACTGAATTAGAAAAAGCAGCTTTTGCATTACGGAAAAATCTATCTTCGAAACTCCCGATTCCAATGCGATTTTAAATATGTAGTCAATCCATTTCAGGACTGTGCCCTGATCCCTATCCTGAATTTCCGCACGATTTACTGGCAAAAAAGCCACCGGACTCATAAAAGGCAAATTCAGCATATGATCTTTTCACTGAACTGCATGAAAAATTTCACAGTGGTGAAAGACTTATTGATTCGAAAAGTGCAATTTTTTGGAAGGATTGGGAAAAAAGACATATTAAGCTTGTGTTGATAGGGTTCTATGTATCTATTCTCCGCAATACTTCTTGCAGGGCTCATATTCTCCCTTGGGGCTTTTATATACTCAATTTATGAGTATGCATGGGACATGTTCAGGATTCCTCTCAGGCAAAAAAAGATGAAACTAATGTTCTGGACCAGGATCTATCTGGTCATAAAGAACGTGTTCCTGCAGAGAAAACTTTTCAAGGATCTTAGCGGGGGAATAATGCATGCGATAATGTTCTGGGGGTTTATTGCATTCGGTTTCTATTCACTTGATGTTATCATCACAGGAATAATCCCGTCATACCACTACTTCATAACAGGACTTGCAGCAAATATAGTGTTTTTCACGGTTGATATTTTTGCATTCATAGTAATTCT
>Ga0078972_1010890_pt1 | contig 16632 bp, 15 predicted proteins | sample YelNatPaOPGAMG01_FD_67568 | JGI IMG/M metagenome (GOLD analysis project Ga0078972, IMG submission 67568) | Hot spring thermophilic microbial communities from Obsidian Pool, Yellowstone National Park, USA - OP-RAMG-01 (SPADES assembly) (version 2) | ecosystem: Environmental > Aquatic > Thermal...
ACAAATCTGTTATTTTGCCTAACAAAGTAAGTCCCCTGAAAACGGGGATTGAAAGGTTATACACAGTCTTCAGTAAGCTCTATTCTACATTCTAACAAAGTAAGTCCCCTGAAAACGGGGATTGAAAGATAATGTAATTGCGTTCGCTACTGATTCAGTTCTGACAACTAACAAAGTAAGTCCCCTGAAAACGGGGATTGAAAGGTTATTTGCGCTTCTTATTTAAGTCAGATTTCTCAAGCTAACAAAGTAAGTCCCCTGAAAACGGGGATTGAAAGCGATAATCGGGCAGAATACCGATACAGCGAACGCAAGAACTAACAAAGTAAGTCCCCTGAAAACGGGGATTGAAAGAAAGTTGATTTGAGCTTTTTTTCAAGCTCGGTCGGTAACTAACAAAGTAAGTCCCCTGAAAACGGGGATTGAAAGTCAGCTTCGACCGGCTCTATATGTCCTAAATTTAGAACTCTAACAAAGTAAGTCCCCTGAAAACGGGGATTGAAAGCCTTCAGCAGAAATCCCCGAGCACTTCACGATTGCACTAACAAAGTAAGTCCCCTGAAAACGGGGATTGAAAGTCCTTTTCAGCCTTATCGCCAGTAGCAAGGCACTTCTCCCTAACAAAGTAAGTCCCCTGAAAACGGGGATTGAAAGACAAGTTCCACGGCAGGAGGGAGGACTGCTGAAGAACATCTAACAAAGTAAGTCCCCTGAAAACGGGGATTGAAAGGTCAAATGGCTTCAGATAGGCCCTGATTTTTGGCTGTTTCCTAACAAAGTAAGTCCCCTGAAAACGGGGATTGAAAGGTACTGCCGGTTATCCGGTGAAACAACTGTCATATTGCCCTAACAAAGTAAGTCCCCTGAAAACGGGGATTGAAAGATATAATATCTCTTCAAGAGCCCCAATAAATAAGTTTACTAACAAAGTAAGTCCCCTGAAAACGGGGATTGAAAGCCGTGTATCCCACATCCTCCCATTCGCCATTCGGGCGCTAACAAAGTAAGTCCCCTGAAAACGGGGATTGAAAGCTCCTTCATATCGGTAGCTTTTGAGATCCCGTTTTATCTTTCCTAACAAAGTAAGTCCCCTGAAAACGGGGATTGAAAGCAAAACTCCTCTCGGTAGAAGCAAATTGATAGCTTACTCTAACAAAGTAAGTCCCCTGAAAACGGGGATTGAAAGTCGAGGATTGGCCTAACCATGCTATTCGAGCCAATCCTAACAAAGTAAGTCCCCTGAAAACGGGGATTGAAAGGTAATAGTTATTATCGAAAAGCGACAGATTATATGTGTTCTAACAAAGTAAGTCCCCTGAAAACGGGGATTGAAAGCACTGCTCTACACTCATCGGGATGATCGGTTTGTTGACTAACAAAGTAAGTCCCCTGAAAACGGGGATTGAAAGTACGGAACTTTTTTGCCCAGCGTTACATAGGTGTCCGGGCTAACAAAGTAAGTCCCCTGAAAACGGGGATTGAAAGTCCCCATCATGAGCATCTGGATCGACGCAATCAGCAACCTAACAAAGTAAGTCCCCTGAAAACGGGGATTGAAAGAACAATCACTTCCGCAAGATTAGAACAAGCGATCTGCCCTAACAAAGTAAGTCCCCTGAAAACGGGGATTGAAAGGCCACATGCCTACCGAATAGGATGATAGATCATGATAAACTAACAAAGTAAGTCCCCTGAAAACGGGGATTGAAAGCTGCCATGCTGTGGGAGAGTGTTCCTGAGAGGGAAAGACTAACAAAGTAAGTCCCCTGAAAACGGGGATTGAAAGCCTCTTGTTCTATTTCAGGCATTTTATAGCGTATTCCACTAACAAAGTAAGTCCCCTGAAAACGGGGATTGAAAGAGAGCATAGTGCAATTATATGAGGCCAGAAAAGAAGCACTAACAAAGTAAGTCCCCTGAAAACGGGGATTGAAAGGTTTCTCCTCATAAGCCTTCATTTCCTCTGTCTTCCTCTAACAAAGTAAGTCCCCTGAAAACGGGGATTGAAAGGGAGCGTTAGATCGCTCCACCTTCTCCTCCTCTCTCCTAACAAAGTAAGTCCCCTGAAAACGGGGATTGAAAGGCAGTCCGGGAATTAACTCTGCACCGACGCTGACACTCGCTAACAAAGTAAGTCCCCTGAAAACGGGGATTGAAAGGTTAGCCAGGAGACAGTAACCTGAAAAAACAGTTTTACTAACAAAGTAAGTCCCCTGAAAACGGGGATTGAAAGAGGTCCTCTAAAAGCTGATCTATCTTTCTTGATATGTGCCTAACAAAGTAAGTCCCCTGAAAACGGGGATTGAAAGCTACAACCAAAAAGATACCCAGTGCCACCGCTAAGCTGACCTAACAAAGTAAGTCCCCTGAAAACGGGGATTGAAAGTTGAAAAACTCTCTGAGTTTAGCAGGTACTACTATAAACTAACAAAGTAAGTCCCCTGAAAACGGGGATTGAAAGTTGACATCTCCGAACCTAGTTCCGATTACGGTCGGGTTGCTAACAAAGTAAGTCCCCTGAAAACGGGGATTGAAAGGCAGTCTCTGTTTGCGCCGCCACATGCTGCTACAGCCTAACAAAGTAAGTCCCCTGAAAACGGGGATTGAAAGTTTAGCTTGCTGATCCCCTTCTTTACTCCTTCCTTGAGCTCTTTCCTAACAAAGTAAGTCCCCTGAAAACGGGGATTGAAAGAAACTTCCTTCGCCATTTTCCTCACCTCCTTCCCTGACTAACAAAGTAAGTCCCCTGAAAACGGGGATTGAAAGACAGACAGCCCGGCGAGCACTGCCGCGAGGCTTAGTGACCTAACAAAGTAAGTCCCCTGAAAACGGGGATTGAAAGACTTTTCAAACCACTCGTCTACAGCTCCACCCTTGTCTAACAAAGTAAGTCCCCTGAAAACGGGGATTGAAAGGTTTTTACCAAGCTATGCTATCACATATCTAATATGACTAACAAAGTAAGTCCCCTGAAAACGGGGATTGAAAGCAAACTCGCCCATACACAGCTCAAGCCATAATGTATGTCTAACAAAGTAAGTCCCCTGAAAACGGGGATTGAAAGACCATGAGATTGTGCTTGAAACAACCAAACAGGAAGACTAACAAAGTAAGTCCCCTGAAAACGGGGATTGAAAGTTTAGTCTGAGCTCCGATTTAGCCCGCGATTTCGTTCTAACAAAGTAAGTCCCCTGAAAACGGGGATTGAAAGGCTTCGCTGATCCACTTCACTGTGTTGAAATGCCCGTCCTAACAAAGTAAGTCCCCTGAAAACGGGGATTGAAAGTTGAATACGGGATTCCGAACACAGGAGTGCTTTTTCCTAACTAACAAAGTAAGTCCCCTGAAAACGGGGATTGAAAGTTCTTTCAAAATGCGATTTCCCCGTGCTCATTTACATGGCTAACAAAGTAAGTCCCCTGAAAACGGGGATTGAAAGTCCAGAGGTTCTTCAATCGTTTCTGGAGCTTTCGAGACCTAACAAAGTAAGTCCCCTGAAAACGGGGATTGAAAGGCCTGAGCTTGACTCTGCTCGGTCTGCGCAGTTTGTGCCTAACAAAGTAAGTCCCCTGAAAACGGGGATTGAAAGAAACTCAATGTAGAACCAACCGAATAGCTAAGGCATGCCTAACAAAGTAAGTCCCCTGAAAACGGGGATTGAAAGATGGCTTCTTCGCATTGGATAATGCCTTCCAAGACTCCCTAACAAAGTAAGTCCCCTGAAAACGGGGATTGAAAGTATAAGTCCTCCTTCCTGCTGAGAAGAGATCCAGCGCTAACAAAGTAAGTCCCCTGAAAACGGGGATTGAAAGACACCAGGACCAAAGTAACCCTGGCGTATGTTCCCATACTAACAAAGTAAGTCCCCTGAAAACGGGGATTGAAAGTCATCTTCGCAATCGTGATTGCGATCATTGCTGACTTTGCTAACAAAGTAAGTCCCCTGAAAACGGGGATTGAAAGACATAATAATAGAGAAAGGCAAGAGAAGCGAATTGGAACTAACAAAGTAAGTCCCCTGAAAACGGGGATTGAAAGTCATCTTCGCAATCGTGATTGCGATCATTGCTGACTTTGCTAACAAAGTAAGTCCCCTGAAAACGGGGATTGAAAGATGACAAATACATCGCCAAGGCGAGGGCAATTGACATCTAACAAAGTAAGTCCCCTGAAAACGGGGATTGAAAGAAGAGTGTTGCAGGATATTTCTCCCGCAGACCTGTGGGGATCTAACAAAGTAAGTCCCCTAAAAACGGGGATTGAAAGAAGTTTTTGAGTTCCTTCAAAAGTAACCCGATGGTTTTCTAACAAAATGAATCCCCTGAAAACGGGGATTGAAAGAACCATAATCGATATGGGGTTATCGACAAATTAGAAAGGGCAGTTTCTTTAATAATTGAAAAATATTTTATAATTTATCCTTTTCTCTCTCGCGAAGAAAATTTACTTTGTCTTTTAATATCTAGATCAGCTTTAGATAGCTCTTTTTCAAGTTTTTTAACTCTATTCAACTTTATGTATAGCTCGCCAAACTTTTTGAGGTTATTGAAGTCCCCTCCTGTTAATTTTATAATCTCCTCAGCCACTTTTTCCGCAACCTCTATCCCCTCTTTAAAGCTTGCTTTATTAAAGACTCTTTCATCAACCATTTTAGAACAAATGCTATCCTTCAGAACATATTTCGGATCTTTTGCTGTCCCTAGTTCATAGTAGGCTTCTCTTAGAGCGCCCTCAACCACATCTTGCAGCCGAGATCGAATATCCTCATTTTCACTGAACTTCAAAAGCTTTTCGTGAAACTCCTTAACTTTCTCGAGCATTTAGATCCCTCTAAATACAATACCTGCGTATTCTTTTATCCTGTTTCCATATTTTTGGCGGAATTTCTCGGCAAATTCATCTGGTTCTCTCTTTCTTTCTATGAAACTCCTTCCATCAAATTCGATCTCTGAAAGACCGACATCAATCAGCTGTAGTTGTCCAAATCCCTGTGGTTTTGCGTAGCCTATCTTGAAAACAGCATTTTGTATTCCGTAGCCCAGTGAGATCAACAAGCCTCCAAGCTCTATCTCCTTAAGGTTGTAGCCACAAATCTTACCTCCAAGAACGGTTCCTGCAGGAATGCACTCCATGAGGCCGTATCTTTCTGTTTTTGGTGCTCTGCTAGTATAGAACTTCACATATCCTCTCTTACCTCTTCGGGGTTTCCACTGTCTCAAAACTTCAACTTCACGTGTTTTTACGTTACTTTCTGGAATCAGATCCGAGAAAAACAGTTTTGATATTACAGCTCTCTCTCTAGTTGCTCCGAATAAGTTTGCAGTAATCTCGGAATCCCCACTTAGAGCTAGGAAGTTTTTCGATACAGCTCCTTTAAAGCTCGATCCCGGTATTACCGGAACCTCTTTTGCGTTCTTGTAGTGTTGTAATAGAACTTCAAAGCGGTTTTCTCTTTTTACAAGCTTTTTCTTGCCGCTCGAAACATGCAAATCAGTCTTTGCTCTAAACTTTGGCTTTATTATGAACATATTCTCGTATTTCAATCTACTATCGAACTGTCGTAGCCTTCGCAGGGTAGAATTAACAGGCACAAACTCATAATATTCTCTAATTTCTTTCATAATTTCACCAGTTTCAGCATCGAATCTAGAAATCTTACAGCTTCCTCTCCGCCAATCCTAGCTTCTAGGCCAAAAAACGATCTGTTCTCCACTATCTCTGCCCTAAAATTCTCGTTATCGATAAAAATCTCCGAATCTGCACCTTTAACTTTTATCGGGCCGAAGTTTTCTGGTATGAGATTGGTGATCTCAAAACCTTTCTTTAACTCCTCAATTTCTTTTCCCGGAAATATAAGTCTAATATCATCGACTTTTATCTCAACTTCTCCGTATCCTCTGCTCTTGAAACCACCGAGTCTTCCTAGGCCAAAATTCGATATATCCACTACCGTTTTTAGCAAACCCAGAACCTTGGGATTCAAGTTTCTCGCTGAAAGAATTCTGCCTCGGAAGACGGCTCCATCCATAACGCACTCAACATCAAAAAGGTTGCTTACACCACCTGTTTCCGGATCTATTGCTATATGCTTCCTTTCCGCAATTCTGCCTTCATGCATTTCCATCTCGTGGAAAAATATCGCGGAAGCTGCATCATTTTCCCCAGCGCTACCGAAGATCTCTTTCAGTAGTCTATCTACTTTGTCGTTCTGCATCTTCATCAGCAGGATCTTTTGTAGCTGTCCCCTGAAAAATCCTTTCAAACTGGAGCCCGGAATAACTGGCTTTCCATTAGAATTCTTTACCACTGGTAGGTCGGATTCCATGATGCTCAGACTTTTCCCCGTACCAATTCTCAGCGGGCTTTTAGCCTTTATCACTCCTCCAGCTGAAATGAGAATAGAATAGCTACTGAAATCTGCCATACAATCACCCCATTTGCTCAGCCTTTCCTAGTGCAAGACCTTGGGCTGAGAACCTCAAAGCCTTCTCGATTTTCAGCCCGCAAAGTCCATAACCTCTTGATTTCATCCCTCCGAAGTGAAGCTCCAGTCCGTTTTTGAGCGATGGGTAGAATACTTCGTGGAAGAATCTGTTCACGTCATCATAATCGCTTGCAAACTCGTCGAAGATTATCTTAAACTTAAATGTCCCTACTACGAATTCCACGCTAAACAATCGTCCCTTCTCCGCTCTGTCCTTTTTCGGATCTATTTTTACATGCGTTCTTGTTCCTAAGCTGTAATTGTTATTTTCCGGCTCTGCATCGGTAATCCTTAAAGGAGACGCTATGCCAGAAATCCCGAAAAATTTCTCAAGCGTTCCGAGTTCTTTAAATTTCTCTTTTTTCCCTTCTTCGCTGCTGCGGGAAAATTCCCTCTCAAACTTTTCTATATCCCCTTTAAAAACCTTGTATCTCAGTTTCTCCATTACGCCTGAATTTGCCAGTCTGTAAAAGTGGGCTCTTAGCACACCTTTTATGCTTGAACCGGGAATAACCGGGATCTCCTTCCCGTCTTTCCTGATCTTTATAATCGGGTTGTCTACGCCAAAGCCTATCGCCTTTTCAGAGCCTATATGGAGCGGAGAGAGAGTCTTCAGAGAGCACTCGAGCACGTATCTGTTCTTTAAGGCTTCTTGCATAAATCTTCACCCAGTTCGGCTCGGATATAGCCGATTTTAATCACCTGCTCAAGTATACCTCTCAAGTCTTCTCTAACTTTATTCCAGTCACCGCTCAGCGAGTTCACTATATTCTTTAACCTCTTATAAAACTCAACGGAATTGTGACTCTTCCTTCTCGCAACCATGTAACCGACAGAGAGTATGTAATCCTCTTTCCCTTCCGCTTCGTATAGAAGCTCGTAAACCTTTCTAAGAAAACTCTTCGTTACCTCACCTTCTTTCTCTTCCTTAGCAATCTGTATATCCTTCAAAAGCTCACAGGCTTTACCAAATTTGTCGAACATTCCCATCACCCTTTCAAAACGCTTTTTTCGAAATGAACAGGATGGTTGAAAAACACCCAATCAAACCACGGATAATCAAAAATATTCAACTCAATTTCGGCTAAATTTTGCGAAATGCTTTCCGGATCTTTTGCTTTGAAAACAGTTGCTGATCCCGTAGAAATTGTATTCATTGTGACGAATAGACTTTCTGTTCCGTTTCTCTCGTATTTTATCAGCTTCCGAACCCTTTCTACCTGGAATGCTGTCTCAAGCCCAAGTTTTTTGAGAGAGCCCTCGATTTTCTTTGTTCCATCCGTAAGGTAAGTGTAGGTTCCATAATAACCATCGAGTCCAACTTCGCTAAGGATTTCCGCAATCTTCTGAAAACTTCTGCTGATTTCCTCGCTCCTCCTTCGGATACAATCCTCTTTTGAAATCTCATTGATGATCCTTGTCCTAACAAGCCCCATACCTCTTGATCTCCAAGCTCCAATTTTCATTTCTCCGTTTAGGTATTCTTTGAATTCCTCGTTGCAGTAGATCATGAATCTTAGTTTGTTCTTTGGTTCCATGGCTGTAAAACTGTAAAGCAACCCCTCTTTCGAGGACCTAAAATTTTCGTCGATTGTAACCCTTGTAAACTGGATCGTTTTGATTTCTGCAAAATCCTTGCCATTGTAGGTGGACGGACTTTTCTTGTAACCGATTTCAGTTATCTCCTTTATTTTTCCCACATTTGCCTTTCCCAGCCATAACATTCTTTCAAGCAGAAGTTCAAGCAGAAAGTCCTTTTTAGATTCTCTCGACTGTTTCAATCTTGGCTCACAAGCTGACTGAAGGGTTGCAATTCCGGGATTGCTCAGATCCCATTCTCCCGGGACAGCGTTTGTTATCTTTGCCTTTCTATCAATCCATAATCTTTTATAAAGGCAATTTTCGGTACAGTTTGCGCAATCCGGTGTTCTATTCAAAGTGGCTATATCCTTGCAATTCCCTCTGGATTTCCTGAAATTTTCCAGAACTATTCTCCTCGCGATCGCCCCTGCTATTGAGGATGCCGGAATGTACTTCAGACTTTCCACGAATTTCGATTTTCCTTTCTTTGAAGCTATAACAACGGGCTCTACAGTTTCGATTTCAACTAAAAAGACCCTCATTTCTTTACCCCCACAAACTTGAGGAAATCTCCACAGATTTCAACATCCTCAATAAGCCCCATACCTCTAGAACCAAACCCGCCCAGACTTTCGTACCTCAGATAATTGAGGGCATACAGAAGGAATTCTGCCTCCTCCCTTCTAAGTCCCAAAATCGGTCTAATGGCAAAATTGAGTTCGTCCAAAATCAGGAAACTGTAGGAAAAAAGATGTCCACTTTTGACCGAGCCAAAGCTTGGATCTATCTTTATTCCGTACCTTTTCTCTTTCTGATTTTGAACTGACTTTACAATTATCTGGATTTTGCCCTCATTGTCAGCATCGCCAAAGATTTCCCTCTCAAAGCTTTTGATTCCGAGAGAGTTCGAAGCTCTTCTTGCCGCCTTTCGCAGTATCCCCCTTATGCTGCTTGCCGTGTACTCAACAGGGACCGCACCCAAATCTACATCTCCATCTGGTTCCAGCCCCCCAACTCTCAGAGAGCTAATCTTAAGCTTTACATCGATGTCACCGTACCAGTACATATCAATCACCCAGCAAAATTCTGGACGTTTCCACTTTCAGCTCCTCTTCTACGTTCTCCGTAAGAATCCTTAGCGCGTCTGACAGATCTATGTGCCTGTATTTAACATCCACGAATTTTCCATGCATCTCGTAGATTTTCTTCAGCATTTCGAATTCATCAGTATCTTTTTTGGTTCTTGCCATCTTGAACAGCAGATTTATGCAGGCCTCGGTGCTGTTTTCAGGCATCAATCTTCCGAAAACCCTCCTTATCCAGTTCGGAGACGCCTTTTTGTCTGCGAAGAATCTGAGTTCCTCAACGAATTTCTCGAACTCCTCGCCGCTCATCGGGAAGGAAGTAAAGCCCTCAAAAGCCTCTACTTCGTCTATCGTTGGAATTTGCTCGAATTTCTGCATGTATATATAGATCTCGCTTCCAAAGGGTCTCTCATCGCTCTTTGACTTCTCCTTTGCCTTTTTGACCATGGACTCGAGGGTTCTTAGAGTTGATCCTATCGGGGCTCTGCTCTTCACGACAGCAACGCCCATTGATACACCCAGAGGCACTATCGAAAGGCACTGGTAAGGCTCTTTTGAATACCTGTCGGTTCTTTTTCCTAGCATTTTTTGCACGTTTGTTCTGAAGCTCTTCAGGAATGTGAAGACGTAGGCGGGATCCATAACAACAAGAAAGTCGTCACCGCCAATGTAGACAACGTCGAAGGGTATTTCTAGCTCGGGACGAGTTTTTGCCTCTCCTTTGGTTTCCAACCACTTGTTAAAGACTTCGAGCTCCTTTATGAGCATATCCGAGAATGCCTCGACAATTGAACGCTCGATGACCTCTTCAAAAGTCTTAGAGAATTCCCTGAAAAGGCTTGGAGATGATGCTTTCCCCTTTGTTTTACCGAAGTTGTCCCCGTCGCCCTTTACAAAGGCAACGTCGTAAACTTTGTCTTCGTGTTCTTCAAATGAGAAATGTTGTCTGCCCAAATGATCCCAAGTTTTGACCACTCTGAAGGTAACCTCGTTTACTTTCTTGTAAAGCAATTCTGAAACTACATTGCTGTTCCTTAGCTTTTCTTGGAACCTTTTCAGGAGTCTGATCCAGAACTCATTTTCAAACTTCTCAAGGTTTTCTACTTCTGACTTTTCTAGGTTAACGGAAAAGATTAGCGCTTCTTTTGTTCTTTCGTGTTCCTTTATAACCAACTTGCAACGCTTGCAAATCTTGACTTCTTCATCATCAATTTTTTCCGGCTCCTCACCTTTCAGCTCGTAGCACGACCTGCAGATTTCTCCCGTTCTCAGTTTCTCCTCACTTCCGATGTTGAGGTAGCCCCTATCTTCCTCCAGAAAGCTGATAGTTCTCGAAACTACTGCACCGAAGTTCCTTCTGTCGACCAGTTCCACTTTTTCCTGGCAAACTTTGGGGCCATATTTGATCTCGCTGAGAGTGTAAGAAAGAGCTTGGCTGTCCGGCAGCTTTGGACGAACGACTATCGTCCTTCTTTCAAATAGCTCTATGATGTGCTGTTTTATTTCTGGATAATAGCTAACTGGGATAATTGCAAGAAGAGAACCGCCTTTCGCATAAATGACGTTTTCCGGAGCTAAAAGGTTCTCTAGATATTTTTTAACTTCTTGAAGGACATTTTCCAGAAGTATGCTTGCCCCGGATATGTACTTCCTGTAGTCCGATGCGGTAACGAATTTCTGGATCCCTGCAATCTCTAGACATAGGATACCGATTTCGGGTTCAGCGCCGAATACTTCTTTCGGATTGAAAACTAGCCTGTCTATTTCCACCAGCTTTTTTAGGTCTAGCGGCAGAAGTGTTACGTCACTGACTTCCGTTCTTTTTCCCTCAATGTATTCTTTTAGTTCCGCTATCTTTTTTCTATCTTCTTCACTCAGATTTCCATTCAGTTTTTCGAGAAGCCAGCCGTAAACTTCGGAGAACTCTCTGCTAACAAAAAACGGCATTCTTTCCAGAACTGAAACTTTATCTGCTATTGCCACGATCCATTCAAGCTTAGTTTTTGGTCTGAAGTCCTCCCTGATGACTTCCCTGTAATGGTGCCTCGAAGCCAGCTTGGCGATGTCTTCAGAGATTTTACCAAAACCCACCATTTTGAGAATTTGATTTGTGTATTCTCTTGTTCTTTCATTGTGTCCCGTGGGCGGATGTTTTCCTATGTCGTGGAGAAGAGATGCGCATCGTACGATTTCTTTAAGATTGTTTGGGTCTTGAAGGTATTTAACGAAACTTTCCGAATAATCCCGAGAATCGAGAAAGTCCAGACCTTTTTTTCTCAGATCAAGAGCTATCGCCAGCGCTATTGCGGATGTAAGTAGCGAGTGATCTGCAAGACTCGTGAAGAATCCCGGAAATCTCGTATCCGAAGGCAAATCTTCCAAGTCTTCCTTTGCGAAAAACTTGTAAACTTGGTCATTTAGCTCCGATAGCCTTGAAAAGCTTTTGCGCGTAGAAGAGATTTTATTTCTTATTTTCTCACCCGCCACGTAATTCGAGTTAATAAAAACTCTGAAGGTCAAGGGATGGAGCCTTATCATCCTCCCAATCCCCCATTTTAAGGCAAATTAATTTTTAACATGGAAGTATATATCCTTTTTCATTTGTTATCCAAGTAGCGTTCTCATAAATACGTTTTTAAATTTATGTAAGTATAAACATGTGGGTGGGCTCATGAAAACAGCCGTAATAGCTCCGCTCGGATTAAGTCCCCCAGTAGTTACGAGCTTCGTTTTAGGAATCGGAGAGAAAATAACCGATCTAGTTTTGCTGACAACTGAAAACTTTGACGTGAAGGCAGGATTCGAGGTTGTCAAAATCGGAATGGGTATGAAATTCCCGCAGACTAGGGTACATGAGGTTGTTCTTCCGTTTGAGGACGTCAGCACGACAGAAGAGAACCTGAAATTCATGTCAATCTGCGCCAAAGTCATAAAAGAGGAGAGGGAGAGGTACGGGTGCGACAGAATACTCCTCAACGTTGCAGGCGGGAGAAAGAATATGTGCATCACACTTTCGCTTTTGGGCCAGCTAATGGCCGTGGATGGCGTTTATCATGTTGTCAGCAGGGATGTGAAGGTGGTAAACCAGCTGCTCGAGTACCTAAGAGAAGACATAAGGAGAATTCACCAGGCAAAAAACGATGAAGAAAAGCTGAAGATCTACAGGGAAAAGGAGAGGTTTTTCAACAGCCTTCTCTTTCCTTCGCCGAATGAGTTCGAGATAGTTAGAATCCCCACACTGCCTTATCCCAAGGAATACCTGCAGAGGCTCCTGCTCAATCTCCTGCATAACATCGATGCCCTCTCGCTTGAGGAGAAAATAATGCTTGAAAAGCATGGAATCCTGGAGAGAAGGGGCAGCAGATTTCAGATATCCGATTACGGGAGGAAATTTGTTGATGTATTGCTGGGGAGACAGTCTTAGTAAGTCGAGCTAAGCTGAATACAGTTTGTAAAGCTCGGAACGTTTAACTCGATAAGCTATAGGATGGATAAGGGTTGGAAAAATGAACGTCTGAAAAATAGATACGACCAGATATAAAATGGACTTTTAACTGAAATAAAGAGAAATTTTATATTTATGATGTACATTCATTCATTATGGGTGTTTATCATCTCAGCGGACTTGGGTTAAACCTAGGTGCTTTGACCGTTCCCATTTCCACGGTATATATACTCCAGATGGCTCAGCACTGCGGAGTTAAGGTTGCTGAGAATTTCTTTGCCACTTCTGGCGAAGCGGAAAGGAAAGGGAGTCAAGAAAGAATCAGAGGTCAAGTAGAGTGTGTGATAGCGTTTACATCGAAAGAAGTTGCTAAAGGCGATGCGCTACATGAATGTGAATCGAAGTGGTTCAACTTGAAATTCAAGAAAGGCACCCCTCTGGATGAAGTCTGTAGCAAATTTTTCGATAAACTGTTTAGACACATGGATAAAGAGTTTGGATTTGAGCCCAGGAAGTTTGAACTTCTCGTTATTCAGGTTGACCATAGAAATTTCGAAGACTGTTTCAGGAAGATTGGGCCAACTTTGAAAGCTCTTGTTGACAAAGAGCTGTGGGCTAACATGATCGGGGGCACGAATCAAATAAACATGGCCATACTAACAGCTGGTGCGTATGTAGCATCGGTTTCGAAGTATTATTATCTTTTTCAAGAAAACCAGAAATTGCTCGAGCCAGAATGGGCGGATAAACCTACGAAGAACAACATAGAGGATCTGGCTTTGAAGGCAATTGAAAGCTGGTATGAGATTCCAATCTTCAACCTAGATCTGGGAGATCTAATGACAGAATTGAAGAAGGCCTTCGAAGATAGGGAAAAGATCAATATAGGAGAACTGAGGAGTATTTTAGACAGGCTAAATCTTGGCAAAGAGTACATTCCAAAACTGAGGGGAATACTGCTTTTCGAAAATGAAACCGTTGGAAAAGGACCGTTTTTCGAAAGATTGCTGAAGTTGTGGGAAGAGCTCGACAGCATAAGGATTAAAAACTACTCCGAATGGAAAAAATGGGCTAAAAATGAGGGAGTCTTGAAGGAAGTTAAGATTTTTTAAAATCATCATTTTGTATGTGAAAAGTATTCATAGTACGGAAATTCTGAAAAATCCGAATCCGAAGCTCGCCTTCGCCCCCGCGCCAATCAGTTCCCCGATTCTGAACAGCCTCATTGCGTTCTCATCTGCATCATTTATCTCATACTTCACATATCCCGTTATTCCGTGAAACTTTCTTCTACCGCCTCTCCTCGATCTGTGTACGAGCTCGTGCCATCTCCATTCCTCCTCAATCTTTTCAGCGCTTATTCTGAAATCGGGAACAGTTCCGCTTCCGTATTCGTTCACGAACAGTATAAGCCTCCTTCTAATCATTTTCAGGAGGGTTTCTGCATCAAGCGGCGGATGAGCTTCTAGTGGTGTGTGGAAGTTCACCTGAATGCTTCTGGATTCCAGAGGCCTGATTTCACCTAGATCAACCGTTGTAAGCGAATCGGCATTAACCCTGAAACCGTCGTATATCTCCTTTCTTGAAAATGCATCGTAAATGCTCACAACCTCGTATTTGCTTTCGGCATTCAGCCCGAGCTTCCCAAGAAATCTCAAGCCGTATATCAGGTGGGGAAGAAATATGAAGTAGTTTCCGAATATGTTTATCTCTATCTCAATCTCCCCTCTTCCGTATTCCTTTTTTCCGAAGAAGGGGGGAATGAAGACTATTGGCCTTGGAGGCTGGCTTTTTCCGATCTTCTGCTTCTCCTTCTCGTAGACTACGTAGTAAAGGCATTCATCGCTGGAGGCACATGAACCGCACCTCGGCCTCGTGTAACCACATATTGCCCGAACCAGAACGCTGCCAAAGCCTCCCCTGAACTTGTTTCCCAGCCAGTACGGGAGCGAGTATCTGGGGAAGTAAAGCCTTGCCCTGAGCTTTGTGAGCTTTAGGGAGAACATAGCTACACGAAAAGCTCGGCGAAGCTCGTGAGTCTTACGATGAGGGGTTTTTTCTTTTCAGCTTCAACCAGCCCCATTGCCTCCAGTTCTGCAAGATGTCTCCTTATAGTGCTCGCATCCCTTTTCAGCTCTCTGGAAATCGATTCCGATTTTCTTATTCCCCTCTTAACAAGCCTGAGTATTTCCAGATGTATGCTTCCTGGCGGATCCTTTACGAGCCTCATAAGCTCGCTGGGAATGAGCAGGAGGGAGGAGAGATCTTCCGTCTCTATCTCTATTACCATGTCCCTTCTCGCCTTCATGATGCACGCGATTAGCACTATTATTACCAGCGCCCTCATCCCGCCGCTCAGATTTACTATAAGCCTCCCTTCCGCGGAATTGAGAAGCTCCGAAACCGCCTTTATCGATTTTTCAACGCTTTTTACATCAAGCTGCACCAGTCTGACGGCAACCTTATCGGAAAAGCTGGTCTGAACGAGTTTTTTTATCCAGTCAAATGCCTTTTCAACCTTTTCAACGATTTCGGCGGTGATCAGCACTATCTCGTCTCCCTCCTTTATCCCATGCCTTAGTATTGCGCGATAACAGAACTTCTCTTCAAAGCCCAGCGTTGCTATTAATGTAGTTTTCATGCATTTTTCTTTGCTTAATGCAGTATTTATCTTTTTTCTCATCATGTTAACAACAGAAAGCTTTATATTTTTGCCACTTTTATTTATCACATGGAGGCCCTGGAGGTTGAGGAGATATCGAAAGTTCTTGCAGTTCTCGTTGCGGAAGCCGAAAATTACAGCTATGTCGACAAACTCGGCTATGCCCCATCGAAGGATCTTGCGATTTTCTATCTGAGAGAAGCGCTGAGAGACCTGCATTCGATGATGAGCAGGAAGTTCGAGAACGAGGAAGCCGAGAAAGTTGCCAGAGAAATAAAATTCGAGCAGATCGACCATGCTCTGCAGAAGATTTCCGTTATAAGCGACAGAAAGGAGTTGAGGGAAATAACGGCCCTGATAGCATCGAAGGCGCTTGCAAAATCGGCAAAGCTGAAAAAAGAAAGGAGGTGAAATTGGATGTTTCTTTCCGTCCGTGGTAGGGTTTTGCTTAATGTTGAAGCTCTGAACATGACAGAAAGCGTTGGTAATTACGTGAAGCACAGAAGGGTACCGGTCATTTTGCCGGATGCTGGATACACAACCCTCTTCGTTCCCGCCATAAGCGGGGAGAGTATTGCGCATGGTTTTCAGACAGTTCTTGCCGAGATCTCTAAGAAGAGCGGTCTCCCCGTCTGCAAGCTCTGCGAAAGGGGAATTTTCCTGAAAAGCACAAATAGTAACGTTTTCAGGGAGGCATTTGGAAAGGAGCCGTCAGGAAATCTTGAGGAGCAGGTAATAAAGGGCTGCGTTGTAGAGGACATTGGGGGATTTCTTTACGCTGAAGAGGCGAATGTAAAGAGAACATCCAGCTTCTTTACGGGCTATATGATCCCGGCAAAAGAAGCGCTTGAAAATGCTGTAATAGAGCCACAGCTGCATTCCAGATATGCTCTGGGAACTCCATTTGTTCAGCAGCAGGGGCAGATGATATACTACGTTGAACTTTCTTCTGCGGTTTACACATTCAGCTTCGACTTCGACTCGAGATTTGTTGGAAAAACTACATTCAGCTATGAAAATGCTGGAAAAGAAGTTGTTAATGACAGAAAGAAGAGAATCGAAGCCGCGCTCGAAGCGTTCAGGAGATTCATTCTGGAATTCTGTTTCGGTGCCAAGAAGACCAGGTTTATGCCGGTGATAGAATGGGAATCGCTTGTATTGGCAGTTTCGGATGACGTATGGACGGTTCCGAGCCCGTTTGCTAAAAACTACATCGAAAAGACAAGGAAAAAGCTTGAAAAAATAAAAGAGAATACCAAGCTGTTTGTTTATCCTGATGGGGGCTCTTTGGAAGAAGTTGTTGTCAATGCAATCGAGGAAGCGAAGAAGAGAATATGATCGGATTTATTGCCGATTACGAATTCGCTTGGGGATT
>Ga0078972_1010891_pt1 | contig 16631 bp, 16 predicted proteins | sample YelNatPaOPGAMG01_FD_67568 | JGI IMG/M metagenome (GOLD analysis project Ga0078972, IMG submission 67568) | Hot spring thermophilic microbial communities from Obsidian Pool, Yellowstone National Park, USA - OP-RAMG-01 (SPADES assembly) (version 2) | ecosystem: Environmental > Aquatic > Thermal...
CCCTCTTCAAGGAAGCATTTATATTCTATGGCCTTCTTGCCTATGGTCTTGCGCGCTATTTTCAAGTGTTCATTGCGGGACACCACGAACAGGTCAGCGTCCACGGTCCCATCAACAACCGCTTTGGCAAGACCCCACACTGCATGAATAAACACATTGCGTTCCCTGAAATCCAATGGATTTCTCGAGTATGTCACACCGGCGGACACTGGGTCCACCATGACCATGCATCCCACGCACATGGGAACAGCCTCATCAGGAATGCCCTTGTTGAGACGATATGTGATGGCGGGCAAACTGTACTTGCTCGCAACGATGGTCTTGTATGCCTGGATGAGGTTTTCTTTGCTCACATTGAGTTCTGATCTGAACTGTCCCGCAAAGGAGGTGCGGCTCGTGTCCTCTCCCACGGCGCTGCTCCTCATTGACACGCGCACCCCCGGATGAGTCGATTTCTCCAATTCCGCGTACGCCGACCAAATGGCTGATTCGAGCTCTCCAGGAAGTGCCGCGTTCACAATAAGTTGTTGCACGTCGGCGCTCAGTTTGTAGAGGTCTTCCATGCTGTCCAAGCCCACCGACTGAATCCGTCTGTCTATTTCATCCTGGAGCTCATTGTGCGCCATGAATTCGTGGTAAGCCCGGGCGGTTATGACAAAGCCATCAGGAGTAGGAATAAAAGCGCGGTTTTTGAGCTCTCCGATGTTGGCCATTTTGCCCCCGACCTGATCGGTCATGGTTCTATCCACATCTTTTAGGGGCGCAACCAAAGGGCCTTCAACCGCCGGCAAGCTCATGGTCAGCGCATCCTGTATAGCGGCTTCGATATGTCTGAATCGGGTGAAGAGCTCTGTATATTTGCCTGGCGCAAGTTCATCCAAGTGTTTAATGATACGGAAAACAGTCACCGTGACTGCCGTCGCCCGAGACCTGACGAAATTCATGCCAAACGGCTGGCTGCCCTCCAGCGCTTTTTCCAGTTCCGACATTATTTCCAAGGCTTTGTTGTTGGCCGTGAGCAGAAGCTTGAAGTTGTGATAACGAGAGGCAAAGGCGGCGCGAAGGTCTAGAACCTCTTGATCCTCTCCATTCTCTTCGCGTCGCCTCAGTAGCCGGGAAAGAATTCGGGGCAGCTTCATCTCATTGCGCCCGTCCTCTCCTTATTTCTTGCGCAAAAATAGTTTCGAAGACAAGGATGGTTCCGACATCTTCTGCAACATATGCACCATCCAGCTATTTTGTATGATACACGCTATTGGTCTTTTCCTCAAAATTTGTTGCGCGATTGCTTCGCTTCGCTCACAAGGACACTCCGATGGCCTTTTTTAGTTCCTGTGAGAAGCGAAGGCGACGAGCAATCAAGTTCACCCCAGTCGAGGCCGATGCCTCTCCCAAACTCGGGGATATTGTGCACAATGGGAGATTCTTTTTCGGCAGTACCGCCTGTAATCTTGGGCGAGGCGATCTTTGCTACACCTCCTTCTTGGCGCCAGCTTTCATTTCCAGGCCTAAGCCCTCGAATAAAAACAGAATCGCTATACCCCACCAAAGGGTATACACGACGTAGAATACGAGGGCAAAAGTCAGTATGCCGGCCTTTGATAATGCGCTTTCAGGAGCTATGCCAAAAAAGTTATAGCCGACTTCAACCCCCTTCTTGACCACGGTGGATACAAAAGCGGCATCCTTGAACTTCGATTGCCTCGTGAGTTCTTTTTCCACCTCTTTCAGCAGGCTCCACCACACGAAGAGTGCTTCCCTACCTGAGAAACCATATCTTTGGGCCACCTCAGAATCTCGATTATGAAACATGGAATCGGAATCTTTGAGCGCAGCGGACAATACGTCTCCCAAGGCGCCTTTTACATTCAATTGAGCGCCCGCAGCCGATACCTGGCTTCCGGAAGCCGTCAATACTTTCTGAGCCTTTTGGGCAAGTTCATCACTCTTGAGTTTTATGGTTGCTTCGAACTTGGCGCCTCCCATTGTCTGGGCTTTCTTCAAAAGGTCGGGGATATAATAGGTCGATCCTTTTGCGATCGAGTTGAAAAGCTTGTCAGATGCTTTAAGAGCGTTTTCGCCGCTAAAGAAGGGCGAGAACATAATCCCGAGGACAATAAGGAAGGTGATGAACAGCAGCAAGCCGAGCCCGAATGTTTTTTTATCGTGAATAAGCATGATCAAACCTCCCCTCGCAGGTATCGAATGTTTCCGAAAAACTTCGCGAGCACCCATACGGCAAAAACGCCTATAACAACGAAAAAGATTACCATCCCAACCTGATCTAATCCCTTTGCCAAGGAATCTGATATGTCAATGACTTCCATCTGTTTTAGTTTTGAAGGCAGCGCAAAGAATCGGTTGACAAATCCGGCCAAAATAGACAGTGCATAAAACCCTCTGATATAAATGCCTTTTACCACCTTTGTGGTGAGCGCCCCCAACTGGATTCCAATCAGCGACCCGAGGAGCATACCCATCGCAAGTGTGTAGAAGATGAATCCGTAGATTGCGTATTGGGCGATGGACGCCAAACCAGCGGTGAATATGATTTGCAAAATGTCAGTCCCCACTGTAGTGAACGACGAGACGCCCAAGACGTACACAAAAATGGGAAATGTAAGGAAGCCACCTCCAACTCCCATAATCGCTGCGGCGAAACCTACGATGGCCCCGGCTATGGCGACAAAAAGGGCAGGGATTTTTTTGCCGCCGGGGACCAAATCCTCGTCGAAGGTGATAGTGGGCGGTATCTTGGCGGCCTGCAGCTTTGCGGGAAGACCCACTTTCCCCGATGCCGCTTCTCCTCCGTGAGGGCTTTCCCCAGCATGCGCGCCGATGTCGGCCCCCGCTTTTCTCAAACGTAGGAAATCAAAGAGCGAGTAAAAGCCAAGGAATCCGAGTAATACGACGTAAACGACGCTGATGAAGGTGTCGCTCAAGACAGGGTTTGTTTCGTACAACGCGCGGTTGATGAAGCCGCCTCCGAAAACCCCGATGCCAGAGCCCACAAGAAAGGCAATGGCGAGACCAACCGAGACGTTGCCGAGCTTTTTATGCACAGCGGTCCCCATTATAGCTTTCGCAAAAATGTGAAACAGGTCTGTGCCAACAGCCAAAATGCCTTTTACGCCGGCGCTCATCAATGCTGGCGTGATAATGAATCCTCCGCCAGCCCCTATGCAACCCGTGATGAGACCGGCGCAAAGGCCGATAACGATAGAGATAATAAATATTGATGTGGAGTAATATGCCGGCGTGTAAGCCTTGTGTCCTCCGAGAGAAGCGGGCAAGTCCAGGGCCAGCGCCACGGACCCGAGCACGACCGGCATTGTCATCAATGCCAGCAAAAGTAGTTTTTTTCTACTTCTTAGTATGTTCATAGAGGTCTCATAGTCCCATCGCGCGTGGGCCTTGGACGCTTCCAGGAACATCCAGTACAGTTGTTTCCCCCATGTCATGTCATTTCCTCCATTCAAGGGATGAATGCGCTATGCTGAAGGAAAGACAAGCAACTGGCGTGCCAAGCGGTCATATCTCCCATTCGATGGGCAGAATGATTTACGCGCTAGTAAATGCGCAGGGTTGAGAATAAAGAGGACGACTCGTATAGACGTCTAACTGTCAAAAAAATTGACACCCTGAAAAGAGAGGCTGAATCGCTCATGCGAAAGCCGCTTCATTGAACAAGAAGCAGCAGGTAAGAAGACCGTTTCTTTTTTAATCCGTCTTGAGTCCGTTTGGGAGAATGCACTCCATCTCTTCTTGTTTGCACCATTTTCTTTTATAGGCGTCCTGAAGCTTGTAGAGCAATTCATCAATATCCATGGGCTTCATTAAATAGTCAAACGCGCCAAGCTCCATTCCTTGGAGGGCCACTTCGACGCTGGCATGGCCGGTGAGCATTATTACCTCAACAGAGGGATTGATCCTCTTGATTTCTTTGAGGGTTTGTATCCCGTCCATGTCTGGCATCTTTACGTCCAAAACTACCACATCCACCGGCTGTTGTCGCACTAATTCCAGAGCCGCTTTTCCGCTAAATGCTGCCATGACATCGAGTTTTCGTTTCTTGAGCCTTTTCACAAGGGTTTCGACAAACTCGACCTCGTCGTCCACGAGCAACACCCTGAAATCAGTCACCGGCTTTCCCTCCTTCGCACGCCTCATGAATTTTCGCGATCAATTCCTCCAATTCGCATGGTTTGGTCAGATAGTCAAAGGCGCCCTGGGCGAGGCCGTCTCGCGCCGCCTGTTCGGAGCCGTGGCCTGTGAGCATGATGACGCTCAGCTCCGGCGCCATTTTCTTGAAAATCTTCAGTACTTCAATGCCGTCCATGTCCTCCATCTTCAGGTCCAACACAGCGACATCGAAATCCTGTTTCCGAAGGGCCTTTATCCCTTCGGTTCCGCTCAACGCCTTTGTGACCTCAAAATTTCTCTTCGCGAGCCGCTTCGAGAGAATATCCACATAGCCTTGTTCGTCGTCCACCAAGAGCAATTTTATTTTTCTGCGATTCTCATCCACAGGCCTGTTATTCATACCGCATACCTAGATTAAGACATGAAATGATGAGCCTCGGCGCAAAAGGTTCTCATGAGGCAGTCTTGTTTTCCTGAGTCCAAGGTATATGAACGTGGAAGGTAGCCCCCACGCCCTTGGCGCTGTTCACGGTGATGTCTCCGCCCATTTTCTTTATGATCCCGTAGCAAATGGAAAGCCCTAAGCCCGTGCCTTTGCCCACAGGTTTTGTCGTATAGAATGGATCAAAAATCCTCGTGAGGTTGGCCTTTGCGATGCCAGGGCCATTGTCTGCGACGTCCACCACAACGAAGGATCCGTTTACCCGAGATGTAATGTCTATCACGCCGCCAGTTTTTTCCATCGCGTCCAATGCGTTGTTGATCAGGTTCAACATGACTTGTTGAATCTCGGACGGCGAGACGTTCACAGTGGGGATGTCATCTGATAGATGAAGATTTATCTTCACCCCAGTGTACTTCGCCCTTTGTTCTGACAGCGCGACCACATCTTCAATGAGTTCGTTGAGGTTGACATTCTTGACGGTAGGATCAGTTTTCCTGGCGAAACTCAATAGCTTATGAGTAATCTCTTTGCATCGACGTCCCTGGATCTTGATCTGATTGAGGGCCCTGGCAAATTCCTCTGCATTCTCGAGCCGGCCTTGCTGCTCATCCTTGAGAAGATCCTCCATCCAGCCCGCCTCCTCCACCATAATGGCGACTGGATTGTTGATTTCATGCGCGATGCCGGCTGCCAATTCCCCCAAGGACGCGAGCTTTCCGGCTTCAATCACTTGCTCATTCATCATCTCTTTCTGTCGATCAGATTCCTTGATCGTTTTTACCATCCGTCTGGCCAGCAGCACCGACACCAATCCAACCGCAAGGGCGCCTGCCACAAGAATGATAATGGATAGCCAGCGCGCCCGTTCCACCACCGCATACGCGTCGGACGCCTCTTGCTGGAACACGAGAAACCATTCCCCGTTCTTGAGAGGCGCCAAGACGTAAATGGTAGGCATGCCGCCTTCCGTAGTCGTTTCGAGGAACGTGACGTCGTGTTCGGGCAATCCCTGGTCAGCAATAAGGCTCTTGTATGGCCCCTTAGACGCAAGGGCCTCATATCGGGTTTTGGTTTGAAACTCTCCCTTCTTGTTCACGATGAACGCAAAGCCGGTCTTCCCGATGCGTATGCTCTCCACGAGCGAATTAAAGGCCTCAAAATCTACCGTCGCCCTGACGACCCACTTTGCCCCTCTGTAGTCAACGCGGCTGGTTACAATAAAATGCGGTATCCCACGCACGCCCGGAAAGACGTCGCTAATGTAATTTTCATCCTCCAAGGCTTTTTTGAACCAGTCCGCACGGGAATAATCCACCTCCTTCAATCTGAAGGGTCCTGCATAGGCCACCTGGATGCCCTGTGCGTTGACTACTCCCAGATCCACGAAGGAATGAGGATACTCTTGCTGGAGCGTACTGAGACATTCCCTGAGAAAAGGCTCCTCGAGCAACTGTTCAAAAGGAAAGAGGCGGGAGATGACTCTCAAGTCGGCAAGTTTAAGCGTCAAAAATCGATCGATGTTTTGCTGGTGCTTCCTCACCAGGACTTTCAGGTGATCAACCGCCTTTTCTTGATAAGATACATTAAAATAATAGCGCAAGATTCCACTGATAAGAATTAATGGCATCATCGATACCACGAGCATGATGACGACCATGTTTCTTGTCAGCGATTTGTAATACGCTGAGTCATGAGTGTCTTGATTCGTTTTATCTGCCATAATTTTCACACGACGTTGCGAGGGCGTCTTCGCCGCGCGCGCTACTCGCTCGCGCCCGGAAGAATTCTCGTCAGATCGAAGGCCCTTCTTCGTCTTTCGTTGGCGTTGCCATTGCGTTGTCCACGTCCACGCATCATTCTTTTTGAAGCAAAATGCGTACCAATGTACGCCCCGTGTCGATATGTGCGCCGTGGCCTCTCTTCCAGCTCAGACGCAATAACCGCGCTGCGTCAATGCGGCTCATTATATGGGGGTATGCGCTTATTTTTGGAGTTCCCAATTGTCTTCCCCGTGGGTGCTGATGCCCCTCACGAACAAGGCGAAGTCGTCGCGGTTCGTCGCTGCCTCGTATGCTGTATCATACGAGATCAGGCCTTTTTGGTAAAGTTCCAATATCGATTGGTCAAAGGTCTGCATTTGATAGTTTACATGTCCTTCGAAAATCGCGTCTCGAATTTCATATGTCAGTGATTCGTCCTCGATGCACTCCCTGATCCTCCCCGTGGACACGAGTACTTCCACCGCAGGAACCATACGGCCCCCCTCTTTCGTAGGGAGGAGTCTCTGGGAAATCACCCCACGAAGAACAGAGGCAAGTCGAAGCCGCGCCAACGATTGATGCGCCATGGGGAAGGAAGCGATCGCGCGGCGTATCGTTTCCACGGCGTCTGCCGTGTGCAGCGTGCTGAGGACGAGATGTCCCGTCTCAGCAGCCAAAAACGCGGTCGTAATCGTTTCCAGGTCTCGCATTTCCCCCACGAGGATCACGTCGGGATTCTCCCTCAATGCAGCCCTCAGCGCCCTCGGGAAGTTCAACGCATCTCGCCCAATTTCTCTCTGGTTAATGACGCTTTTCCTGTCTCGATGAATGAATTCGATAGGGTCTTCGATGGTGATAATGTGGCAGTTCCTCATGGAGTTGAGATAACTGATCATTGCAGCAAGGGTTGTGGATTTGCCGGAGCCGGTAGTCCCCGTCACGAGCACCAAGCCCCTTGGTTCAAGGGCGAGCTTGCCCACTACTGCCGGGAGGTTCAAATCGCCAATGAGGGGCGGCTCGGTGGGGATGACGCGAAATACCATTGCAACCGTCCCCTGCTGGTAAAAAACGCTCACGCGAAATCGGCCAATGGCAGGGGCCTCGTACGACAGATCGAGATCGCGCGCTGCAGTGAAACGAGACCACTGATCCTCGTTCATGATGGATCGAGCCAGCGCAGCGAGTTCTTCAGCCGAAAGCCGCGCCTCTCCCTTCATGGGCGCAAGAATGCCGCACGTGCGGATTACCGGCGGGAGCCTCATCTTAAGAATCAGGTCAGAAGCCCCTGCCTCCACACATTTTTTTAGAATGCCCTCAAGCCTGGTCGTCATGGCTTACGGCGCCAATATCGCTGTCCTCTGTTGTGTCGTCCGCGGCCCCCTTCAATCGTATGCCCTTCATTTCGAGCAATTTCTCGCGGATATCACGCAAAAGCTCAGGGTGCTCTTTCAGATACTGTTTCACGTTTTCTCGTCCCTGCCCGATCCTTTCCTCCCCGTAGGAATACCACGCCCCTGATTTTTCTATGAGGCCGTTTTCGACGCCCATATCGAGAATCTCGCCCGCAGCGGAGATGCCCTCGTTGTACATGATATCGAACTCCACCTGCTGAAAAGGCGGGGCAAGTTTGTTTTTTACCACCTTGACCCTTGTCCGGGAACCTGTGACGTTTTCGCCCTCCTTGATTTGGCCCACGCGACGAATGTCCAAGCGTAGCGAGGCATAGAATTTTAGGGCGTTACCCCCTGTGGTAGTCTCGGGATTTCCAAACATGATCCCGATCTTCTGCCTGATTTGATTGGTAAAAATAACAGCAGTGTTTGAACGCGCGATGGCCGCGGTAAGTTTCCGGAGGGCTTGGGACATAAGTCTGGCCTGAAGGCCCATGTGCGCGTCCCCCATGTCACCCTCTATTTCAGCTCGTGGAACCAGCGCTGCGACTGAATCGATCACCACGACGTCGAGAGCCCCAGAGCGCACGAGTATCTCGGTGATCTCCAAGGCCTGTTCTCCTGTGTCCGGCTGGGAAACCAGCAGCTCATCCGTCTTTACCCCAAGCTTCTTGGCGTAGTGGATGTCCAGAGCGTGTTCAGCATCCACAAAGGCTGCAAAGCCTCCTCGCTTCTGGGCTTCTGCGATGACATGAAGGCACAAAGTCGTCTTGCCGGACGATTCAGGCCCAAATATCTCGATGATGCGTCCCTGCGGTATGCCGCCCACGCCTATTGCAATATCTAAGCCCAAGGAACCTGAAGGTATGGTCTTCACGTCGGGGATTATACCGCCCGCGCCCAACTTCATGATGGAGCCGCGGCCAAATTGCCTTTCAATTTGGCTCACCGCAATGTCGATAGCCCGAGTCTTTTCCGATTCGTTGACTCCGTTTTCTTCAGAGTCCCTGCCTCTTCTCGATTTTGCCATGAAAAACCTCGCAGTTTGAGTCTTGCCGACTACGTATTGGCCAACTATGCTTATTTCTCCTCGCGCCTCGCCTCGCACGAGGAATCATCGCAGCGGATGCGGCTGGCGCGCCGCCGTGACTCTGGAAATGCAGCCTCATTCGTGTTAGATGTCTGTCGAGCACGAAGGGACTGCGGCTAGGCTTTCGCGCCGTCCAGGACTTTCAAGTGAAACCACGTATGCGCATGTCGCGATCATATTGAAAGAGGGACGCGTATATCTCCAAGGGATTTTGCTTCAATTCTCATGCGAATTCAAGCTAATTGCGCTCATGAAAAAGAACAAGCGCATTATATGTGCGAAAGGGAACACAAAGAAAGAAATCGAGTCATATGAAGATGATAAGAAAGGGATGATGTGACGCTACCGGACAGGGCTAAACATGACAAATTGAGCAGGCTGCATGCTCTGAAGAGCGCGAGGGGTCACTAATTGCGACGTTGGTCTGATGACACGGAGATGCTTGACGCAAGGACTGCTCAATTAGGGCCTGAGTTGTCAGATTTTCCTGATCCTGAGGTCAATGAGGAAATCGCAGCTTCTGCCGCGACTCATGAGGACTTGCCTGACGACTCAGTCGAGTTAAGCGACGCGGATGAGCTCGTTGCCAGCGTCGAAAATGGCGCTTCTACGAGAGCCAGGCGCCTGACGTATTATGCGATAGCCGCTTCTTTTCTGCTGCATGTGGCGGTGTTGGGTTGGTTTTCGGCGTCAGGAGCATTTCATGCACCCCGCGCTGTACTCAAGCCCGGGGAGAAATTGACAAATGTGAGGCTCATCGAGCAGCCCATGACAGATCGCCGTGATGAGCCTGTTCCAGAACATGCACGCGCCATCTCCGATCGCAACCACACTGCGCCGGTTGAAAAAATACCCAAAACGCCGCCCGCTCCAAAGGCGCCTCTGGGGCAAATGGAAATGCAGCAGCAAAAAATGGCGGCTCTTATTCCACCGGCTGCGCCCGACATCAAACCGCCCTCCAACGACGAATCGAAAAAACAAACCCAAAAAAAGAAAGAATTGGAGTCAGAAAAAAACGCGGCGACCTCGAAAATGCAGCGAGAGAGTCTCAACCGACCCCAGAAGCCTCAGAAACAGCAGAGGCAGCTTTCTCCTGACCTGAATCCTACGCGGAGGGAAACAGAAATAGCGACAGGCGCCGCCCCGTACGCCGGATCGCCAGATTTCTTCCCTGACGGCGACGTGGATGAGGCAGTTGTGGATATAAATACAAGGGAAGAAAAATTCTTTTCTTATCTTCTCTATTTGAAGCACAAAATACAGGGAGTTTGGGTATATCCCACATCCGCGGCCAACGCAGGCATCGGCGGCTCCCTCACCGTCGAGTTTTCGATTGCTCGCAACGGGGAACTGATTTCAGTGAACCTTATCGACTCGTCGGGGCATGCAATTTTGGATGAGTCGGCTATAAGGGCCATCAAGGTTGCGGCGCCGTATTATCCTTTTCCAAGTCGAATGCGGGCTAAGCGTCTTCGGATACGGGCAAATTTTGTTTATATTACGAGCAACTATTTCAGAAGAATCCTGTAATCAAGATTGAGTCAGTGGGAGTCGTCGCCTGACGCGAGGCTTTCCCTATACGAGCGGGCATTCATCAATTCTTTGAACTCGTCGAGGTCTGCCGGCTCGACGGCAACAAGCCAACCGTCTGAGTAAGGGGCGTCCGTGAGCGCCTCGGGGGATTCGAGGAGGGCGCCATTTATCTCCGCGACTCGACCCGAGATGGGCGCAATGAGGTCTGTGACCGCCTTGCTCGTCTCAATAATTCCGAAGGGCTGTCCACGTGTAATGAGGTCTCCATCAGCATGGAGCTCTATGTAATCGATGTCCCCCATTTCCTCGCGCGCGTGTTCCGTGATCCCTATCGTGGCGAGGCCGTCCTCCAACTTGACCCAAAGGTGATGCTCTGAATAGTAACGATCGTCAGGGATTTCCATGAAATACCCTCTCACGCTTCTTTTATTCTGACGGGGAGCCATCATGCCCAAAAACCGGTCTGGTGTCAAACGAGGTTCAGGATAGGACGACGAGGAAATGGGACGGACTGAAGGGTAGGGGAGGCACGCGAGACTTTTATGGTCGCGCGTCGCAACCTTCAAAACGCCTAAAGATCAGACGCCTGAAAGCGCGGTTGACCGCATCGAAGAGAGCAACGCGGAGCGCCGGGGCCCCTCGTGAGGGGCGCAACAGCAGGGCTCATGCTCTCCCTTATCCCAGCGGTCCTCGCGACGCGTTCTTCGGAACGCTGATGAGAGAGATTCCATAGCGGTTCTCGAAAGGAAAAGTGAATTCGATAACATGGTGTTCACTTCGAGCGCTTTACTGTGCGTCATTTCGAGCAAAGCGAGAAATCTTGCCCACAGACCAAGATTCCTTAGTCGCCGTCTCTCAATCCGTTCGAGCCACGTTCCCCCGAGATGACAAAAGTTGACTTATGCTGGTTGTCTGCGCGGATCTGGAAAGCGCTCACGAACTAAACGATGCGAATCCATTTCGACGAAAATGTCGAGCATCAGTATAGGCCGCTTCTCGAAATGAATCGCGAACGGGAGACACGCGTTTATGTCCTGTTGATGCGAAGTGAGATTGCTTCGTCGCGGCGAAAAGGTCGTTCGTGCGTCATTGCGAGCGTAGCGAAGCAATCTCGTGATCAATCTCGATCGCCTGTAGGTCCATTTTCGCCGCGACTGCGCCTCGTCCCTCAATACGCGCTGTCCAAGGGCAGAAATTCGTAGGAGTTTCGCACTTCTGGTCGCGCCGCCATCTCATACTTTTGCAGACGCTGCTTCATCTCCTTCAGGCAGGAGCCATCAGGGCATTTTTTGGAACCCAGCTCGATCGCCCTGCGCTGGCTTTCGGCCGCCTTGAGCGCGTCGCCCTGTCTAAAATAGGCCTCGGCGATGGTTTCATAAATCACGCCGTCTTTTCCGTCAGTCAATTCTATCGCTTTCTTCGCCAGCTCCATGGCCTTGGATGGATCCTGAAGGCTTTCGTCAGGGCACGTCAGCAGAAACCAAGCCTTGTCCTGCATAGACCATGCATCGTTGGGGCTTAGCTTTTCGACCTTCATGAAATCTTCATTTGCTTCTTTGCACTTGCCCATTCTACTCAATACCCAGGCTCGCAAGCGGAGCGCCTCCACAAAATTTGGCTTGAGCTGAATGGCCTTGTTGGCGTCCTGCAGCGCCTTTTCCTGGTCTTGCTGCCGGGAATAGATGTCCGCACGCTGCGCATACGCCCACGCATACCCCGGGTCTAGCTTGATGGCCTCAGTAAAGTCTCGCAGCGCGTCGTCGTATTTCTGAAGCACCTTTTCCACAATGCCCCGCTGACCATAGGCAAGGGCGCTGTCGGGTTTCTTTTGGAGCGCTTTGCCTGCGTCCTCCAACGCCCGCTGTAGATTTCCTGAACCAACGTATGCACGCGACCTGCCCACATACGCGGCCCAGTCATCAGGATCCGCTTTGATGCACCTATCGAACAGGGTTATGGCCTTATCCCATTGATTTCGAGCCATTGCCTCATTGGCGGCTACAAAATCCGGGTTGGTCTTTCCACGAAACACATCGCCCCATGGAAAAACAAAAATGCCAACGACTAAAGCGACGACGAGGATCAATACCCCAAAAAAGGTGTACACGCCGGAGCCTTTTGCATTGCCAAGGACAGAAGACAAGGTAAAAGCAGCTTTAGAAACCTTCATTCAGTTCACTCCTTTAACGTCAAGTTTTTTGTGAGGTTGCCTCTCGGTCCTTATAGTTCAAGGACTGCGTCTCGAGGCGTCTCTGTGCTGATCATTATACAGGATCGTACGGACTTCTTGTTCGGACACGTTTTGGCTGGCCCTTACGGTATGCCGGCCCCCTGAAAAGTAATTAACCCCCGTCCAGGGGTAACTGCCATCTATACCCAAAGAGGCCCGGGAGCGCAAGGGGCTGGGGCCGTTTCCTTGCACGTCCTCGCATCCAATGATATAAGCTTACGACATTACGACGCAAAATAACAGTGGTTGCAGGGAGTCCGGCTTCAGGAGTTCGCCGCTGAAACACATTCCCCTTTGAGACGTCTATGGCTCATGATCCTCAACAATCGCAACAGGTTGATTTTCGGACAGATGTGCGGCGCTTTTTAGCCGCGCCGACCAATCTCGTCTTGATCGTCCTTGTGCTTGTTGGGGCTTTGCTCAATGGCGAAGCGCTCGCCCTTGATCCCTTTTCAGAAGGAGTGGCCGCAGCCAACAGGGGTGAATTTGAGAGGGCGATCGCATTGTTCACAAAGGCAATTCAAAGAGAGCCTTCTTTTTATGCAGCCTATGCAAATCGAGGCAGCGTCTTGTTCAAGAGCGGACACATCTTGCGGGGCGTGTTGGATTGGCATCGAGCTCGCGAATTGGCCCCACCCTTTGCGTATGCGGTGTTCACAGGATACCTCCTTCAACACTCTTCATCCAAGAACGCGTTGCTGAACTATGTGTTGCCCACGGAACTGGACCCGGACTTCTTGGCGTCGGTCACCATGGCAGCCGCCGCCTATCAGGACTTCGGGCGACCGGAATCCGCGGTAACCCTGTTAAAGAAATCTGTGGACCTCACGCGAAACCCTCTTTGGAAGAGCTACTTTGAGTACTGGGCCAAGTCCCTCGAGGAATCCCCTTGAGGGCCAGGCCTTCCCGTCTCGTCCCACCCAAAGACCTGGCGCCCGCGTGCGCGGCATAGCAAAATTGGAGCGCGGCGCCCCCGGACTAGGTAAACGCTGTGCAGCGCCCGTGAATGACGTCCGAGCGAGACGCCGTAATTGGAATGCAAAGGCAAGGAGTTTTTGTAGAGTAGTACTGTTGACAATCGGCTCGGTTGCTGTTGACAATCTCGACCAATCTCGTTATGTTTGCACGTTAATTTGTCCAAGACGGGAGAAGAGATTGAAGGGTCGGATCACCATAGATAAGGAGCGGTGCAAAGGCTGCGGATTATGCATACTCGTGTGCCCCATGAAGCAGATCGAAATCTCCGATGAGCTCAACACCAAAGGATACTATCCCGCGTCTTTTCTGGAAGAAAACGCCGGAGATTCCGGGAAAAGGAAGTGCACCGGTTGCGCGCTCTGCGCCCTCACGTGCCCTGACGTCGCGATAGAAGTGTATCGAGAGACAAAGAAGAGCAATACTGCAAAATCGAACGAGGATGTCAGCGCCGACAAATAATTGAAGGTCTTGTTTTCATCAAAGAAGCACAACCTGCCATACGCGGCATGATCGGGTGACATCCATGCGCTTTACGCCAGACTTCCTTCGAGAAGGTATCCAATGAAAAAGAACAGTGAGAAAAAAGTACTCATGCGAGGGACTCATGTCCTTGGCGAGGCTGCTATCCGAGCCGGTTGCAGGGCCTACTTCGGCTATCCCATCACGCCGCAAAACGAACTGCCGGAGTATATGGCCTCTGCCTTTGCCAAGCTGCCAGGCGCGGTTTTTGTACAGGCCGAAAGCGAGCTTGCAGCGATCAACATGGTAATAGGCGCCTCGGTTGCGGGGGCGAGGGTCATGACGTCGTCGTCGAGTCCCGGCATCAGCTTGAAACAAGAGGGAATTTCTTACCTTGCGGGGATGGAACTGCCCGCAGTCATCGTCAACATGATGAGGGGAGGCCCAGGTTTGGGCAACATCGCGCCCGCGCAGGGGGACTACTTTCAGGCGACGAAAGGCGGCGGCCATGGGGACTACCGCATTATCGTGCTGGCGCCTGCCTACGGACAAGAGATAGCGGATATGACGCGCAAGGCGTTTGATCTTGCTGATACCTATAGGACCCCAGTGATGATACTTGGGGACGGGATGATGGGACAAATGATGGAACCTGTCAGTTTCCCAGATCCTATCGATCCGGCGCAGCTCCCAAAAAAGGACTGGATATTGGATGGGGCAAAAGGACGCCCCAGCAAAATCATCAGATCCCTCTGGCTCGACCCACCCTTGGAAGAGGAGCTGAATTGGCGGCTGGCGAGGAAATACGACATAATTTCCGACGCCATTCCGGATCAGGAAATGTATCTTGCTGATGACGCGGAGATGATAGTAGCTGCGTACGGAACTGCCGCACGGATTGCAAAGGGCGGCGTCGCACGGGTGAGATCCCTCGGACTGAAGGTCGGACTTTTCCGGCCGAAAACTTTGTGGCCATTCCCGTCAAAATCCTTAGCGGCCCTGAGCAGAAAGGTAAAGCGGATTCTCGTCTTTGAAATGAGCACTGGTCAAATGGTCGAAGACGTTCAGTTGGCTGCCCAAGGAAGGTGCGATGTGGTTTTTTATGGGCGGCCCGGCGGAGTAGTCTCGACGCCAGAGGAATTGGCGCGGGTGATCACCACCAACTACCACAAGATCGCGTCTGCGGCGTGACGCACGGCGTGCGGCCGTCTTCTCGGCATTGTTGTTCTCGAGGCGCGGAAGCGGCTGCAGCCAATACTGGGAATGAGCGCAATCATCCGACCGTGCGCGTAAGTCAGTGCGCAGGCAACGCAAAACTAAGAGAGGAAGACCTTGGAAAAAGTATTTACGAGACCAAAGTCGCTAAAGAACAACCCGTTTCATTACTGCCCTGGCTGCGGCCACAGCATCATCCATCGACTTGTTGCAGAAGTGATCGATGAGCTTGGCATTCAAGACCGGACGATTGGGGTGCCCCCTGCGGGTTGCGCCGTGCTCGCCTATAACTATTTTGATGTGGATATGGCTGAAGCGCCGCATGGGAGGGCCGCCGCCGTCGCCACCGGGATCAAACGCGTCTTGCCGGACAGGGTGGTATTTACCTATCAGGGCGACGGCGATATTGCCGCCATTGGCACGGCCGAAGTGATACACGCGGCAAACCGTGGCGAGAGGATCACGGCGATTTTTGTCAATAACGCCGTGTATGGGATGACGGGCGGGCAAATGGCCCCCACGACCGTTGTCGGGCAGGTGACCACCACCTCGCCGGGCGGAAGAATGCCATTGAGAGACGGCAATCCGCTCGATTTGAGCAGCATGCTCGCGCTCGCCGCAGGGAGCGTCTATATAGAGCGAACCGCAGTATCGAGCCCCAAAGGCATCCTCAGAACCAGGAAGGCCATAAAGAAGGCCTTCCAGACCCAGCTCGATGACCTCGGTTTCTCGCTTGTGGAGATCCTGTCGCCTTGTCCAACAAATTGGAAAATGACTCCCGCGCAGGCCGTCAAATGGGTCGATGAGACCATGTCTAAATTTTTTGAACCAAAGGTGATCAAGGATGTTGCTTAAGACGGTTTTCTCGGGTTTCGGAGGTCAGGGAGTTCTCATGATGGGGTATGTGCTCGCGTGGGCGGGCCTTCATGAAGAAAAACACGTCACCTTTTTGCCCGCGTATGGCGCGGAGGTTCGAGGTGGAACAGCCAACTGCACGGTGGTCATCTCCGACGAAGAAATCGCCTCGCCCGTGGCCTCATCGCCAGAATACGTGGTGGCAATGAACTATCCATCGATGCTGAAATACGAGAACATGATCAAATCTGGCGGAACGATGTTCCTCAACAGCGATCTCATTCGCCAGCATCCCCCCCGCGTTGACATCCATGTGGTGGATGTGCCGGCGAACTCCCTGGCCCATGAGCTCGGCAATGACCGGTCGCTCAATATGGTGATGCTGGGCGCCGTGGTTGCCGTCACCAACATCGTATCCCAGGAAGCCGTGTTCAAGGCAATCGAAACAGTGCTCGAAGGAAAAAAGACAAACATCATCAAGATGAATCAAGACGCATGCGCCAGGGGCGCGGCGTTCATTGCAGAAAAGACG
>Ga0078972_1010892_pt1 | contig 16630 bp, 13 predicted proteins | sample YelNatPaOPGAMG01_FD_67568 | JGI IMG/M metagenome (GOLD analysis project Ga0078972, IMG submission 67568) | Hot spring thermophilic microbial communities from Obsidian Pool, Yellowstone National Park, USA - OP-RAMG-01 (SPADES assembly) (version 2) | ecosystem: Environmental > Aquatic > Thermal...
GAGCATTTTCATTTTTATATGGCTTTCTAATCCTTATGATAATTGGATTTAACTGGTTTTCAGAATTCTCAGTTAAGTATATTGTTTGTATTCAGTGTCTATTTTCCGAGTTATTCTGTGGCTAAATTATCTAAATTATCCTTGCCTTGACTTTGAATTGCATTCTTCTGATCTTTGCCTAAAATTTGAATTACACTCGCAGAATTCCTTCTTATTGACGTATCCTAACTTTCTATGTTAAATTATATTATCTCATGATACAAACATTTGACCTTAAATTAGGGTCAATTATATTATCCTTAATTCAATTACGTCATTTTGAGTGAAAAGAAGATTCTTCACTTTGTTCAGAATGACATTATTAATGATGTTTTTCAATTGGAAATGATATTATGAAAATCTACATTTACCTATTGATTTTATGTCTTTTGTTGACTTTCTCTTTTTATGCAGTCGCAGACGAAAGTATTACAACAAGGAGAACTAATATGGAAAACGTTGATCTTTGGGAGTTAGCTAATAAAAACAGAAATTTGCATAGATTTGCAACTTTATTCACTGCCCAAAATGTCCGTGATCTTTTATCCACTGATGAGGGTATCAAAAACGCTATTGATTGGTGCAAAAAGACAGCGGTAACTCATGCTTTTGTTGAATCTTATCGCGATGGCTATACAGCGGAAAGATCGGCTCTGGAAAAAGCGAAAAGGGCTTTTCTTGATGCTGGGATTGATGTCTCTGGTTGTGTGACGACAACTGCTATCGGGAAGAAAAGCACAGGTTGGAGAGGTATTAGCTGTTATACAGATATTCCAACTCAAGAACGTCTACAAGAGATATTTGAATATACCGCATCTATGTTTGATGAGATAATGATAGATGATTTTCTCTTTACCGATTGCGAATGTGAGGAATGCGTTAAAGCAAAAGGCGATAAAAGTTGGTGGGAATATCGCTGTGATCTGATGGTTAAATTGAGCAGAGAAAGGATATTAAATCCAGCGAAAAAGATTAATCCTAACGTAAAGATAATAATAAAATATCCACAATGGTATGATGAATTTCATCTGCGAGGATATGAGGTCATCAGAGAGACAAAGGACTATGATAAAATATGGATTGGCACAGAGACCAGAGACCCTGATAACAAAAATTGGGGACGCAAAGCTCAATATGAAGCTTATTATATAATGCGATGGTTAGGGGTGATCGGCGGAGAAAAAACTGGTGGAGGTTGGTATGATCCTTATGGCACTCATCCGCCAACCTATGTTGAGCAGGCTCGGCAAACGATACTCGCTGGTGCGAAAGAATCCTTGCTGTTTTGCTATGGTTCGTTATTGCATGATACTGGTCCCGCAAATATTGAAAAGCTAAGAACCGAAATCCCTGCGTTATTCAAGTTAGCTGAAATAGTCAAAGGAAAAGAGATAAAAGGTGTCCTCGCCCCAAAACCGCCTAACAGCGATCCACACAAGGAGAGATATATATTTGACTTTGTCGGTATGTTAGGGCTACCACTTGTCCCAACTCCTGATATTAAGCAATCAAAGGCGGTTTTTCTCTCCGCCCATGCGTTAAAAGATCAAGACTTAATCCCAAAGTTACAAAAGATGATTGATGATAAAATCCCATTGCTCATAACTGACGGTCTGCGTGATATGCTAAAAGGAAAGATTGAACTTGATTCTGAGAATATACAGATATTAAATGTTAATGGCGATCCTTGGTCGCTTTACAATTTGGATAGAGAATATCTGTTGAATATGCGAACTAAATTGTTGAAACCTTTTGGCATAAATTTTTCCGCTCCAAACAAGGTCTCGCTTTACCTGATTGGTGATGATTATATCGTCATAGAAAATTTCAATGACGAAAGCATTGACGCAAAGTTCACTATGAAGGGTCTGCGTAATGCAAAAAGTGTTGTTGAATTGCCGATTGACGCAAGTATAGCCTTGATGGTAAAAGATCAAACAATTGATGTCTCTATGTCGCCAAGAAGCGTTATTGCCATTAAGATAGGAGATTAGCTATGGACTTTGGATTAAAGGAAAAAATAGCGATCATCGGCGGATCAAGCAAGGGATTAGGGAAAGCATGTGCGATGTCACTATCACGCGAAGGTGTTAATGTGGTAATTTGTGCCAGAAATCAGAGCGAACTTGAACAAACAGCAAAAGAGATAAGAGACAAATTTAAAAACAAGGTGCTTGCCATTCCTGCTGATCTATCATCTTATGAAGATATAAGAAAATTGGTTGATGAAACTGTAAAGGAGTTTGGAAAGATAGATATTCTTGTCAACAATACAGGCGGTCCTAAGCCCGGCAGTTTCTTTGACCTTGATGATCAAGACTGGGAAAATGCCTTCCAAAAATTGCTTATGTATGTTGTCAGGATTTGCAGAATGGTTATCCCATATATGAAAGATCAGAATTGGGGCAGAATTATCAATCTAACTTCATTTACAGTAAAAGAACCTTCTGATAGGTTGGTGCTTTCTAATGTTTTCAGAGTAGGGATAATCAGCCTTGCCAAAACGCTTTCTAGGGAGCTTGGGAGATACAATATTACCGTAAATAATGTATGTCCAGGGTCTTTTGAGACAGAGAGGATGACGCAGATACTTGAAGAGCGATCTAAAAGTTCTGGAAAGTCCTTTGATGAAGTTAAAAGCGAGTTAATAGAAACAATACCGATTAGACGAATGCAAAGACCTGAGGAATTAGCCGATCTGGTAACCTTTTTAGCGAGTGAAAATGCCAGTGCTATTACTGGGACGTCAATTCAAGTGGACGGTGGAATGGTCAGAGGGTTATTTTAATTGATAGAAGAGGAGAATAAAATGATAAGGACAAATATTGAAAAATTAGTAAAAACATCAGTTGTTGGCGAAATATCCCCGCCATCTGCATCTGGTTACAGGATAAGCGCAGAAGGCAAGCCTATGGTCCTTCCCGGCGTTGGTGGAATAACCTATAACATCCGCGTAGGCGATCCTGCTGTTGGCTGGGAAGCAGATCACGTTGAACCTGCGGTCAGCATAAAATTCAGTGGAGATCAAAATGCAGGATTAAACACATTGGCATGTGTCGGAGATGAAGCAGTTGCTGTCACAGGTGATGCCAAAGGCGAAAAGGGCGTAGTTACAGGCAAACATGGCGGAATTGAGCATGTGCTTGTGGATTTTCCGCTATCTGCAATGGAAAAAATGGTCATCGGCGATAAGATCATGGTAAAGGCTTATGGTGTCGGATTAAAGCTATTGGATTTTCCCGATGTGAAGGTTATGAATATCTCGCCTGATTTCCTTGAAAAGATAGGGTTAGATCGGCAAGATGATATGTTAGTAGTTCCAGTAACTCATAAAATTCCTGCTTGCATTATGGGATCAGGCATAGGTGGCAATTATTCTTATTCTGGTGATTATGATATTCAGTTGTTTGATAAAGTCATTGTTGATGAATATGGTCTTGACTCTTTAAGATTTGGCGATCTTGTGGCGATAATGGATGCTGACAATTCCTTTGGACCGATATATAGGACGGGTGCGATCACTGTTGGGATAGTAGTCCATAGTAATTGTGTAACTGCTGGGCATGGTCCTGGTGTAACAAGGCTATTCACATCAAGCAACGGAAAAATCCTGCCGAAGATTGATCCGAAAGCGAATATAGCAAATATACTAAAATTGCGTGATGATGTGTGATGCTGTTATTAAGTTCTGTGCTGATAATATGCAATACTATATGGTAAACAAAACGCGAGAAAACTAATTATTTCAGCAAAGATAAGCTTTTTTCATACTTTCTCCAAATGATCATCATTTTATAGAAAAAGGCAAGGTATAATGGAAAAATCAGAATTAGGTTCAAAAACAGCAAAAGGTGGATTTGCTAATGAAAAAAGCAATTTGTGAAAAATTTGATAATTGGAAAAATGATAATGAATCCCAACAATGGTTAACCATAATGGGTTATAATACAAACAGATTGGATTCTGTTAAAGCTATTCAAATTCCAACTAAATTAAAGAAAGAGACTGCTTCAAATTATGGCATAACTGAAGAAGAGTATAAAGAATTCATTAGCTTTAAAAAGGCAGATGTCCAGATCAGAATAACTATTAAAATAGGGAATATAATAAGAATTGAAAACTTATCACTTAAAAAAGCTAATTCAGATGCCGATTACAATCAATTAGATAAGAGAACCGTTGAATCTTACCAAAAAATTTGGGGTTTTGATGATGAGATTTGCTTATGGTTAAAACTATATACAGGAGAAATCAATCCAAATTCAATAAGAGAATTGATAGGGTCCATAAAATTAAGAGATGAAAGAAGACTCTTTATGACAGAAATGCCAGAAAATGTTCAGTATAAAATTATAAATTTTTTCAATAAAAATAAAATATTGGTAATCAATGATATTATGAAAGGTAGAGGTGGTTTATCTGCTGATTGGATGTTGGTTACAAAATTTAATAGAAATGAAATAACTACTTCTTGGATATTAAAAGATATTAATACTGTAATGAATTTCTATGGTTGTGGTGATGTTGTGATCTCTCCAAAAGGTAATCTTCATATTGGTAAGATTACTGCTCAAAGAAAAGGAGGAACACCTGATCCGACCAAACTTCAGTTTAAATTCAAACCTTGTGATATATTTCAATTAGATGAGTGATGAAAATGGATAGGGTATATCTTGGTGATTGCATAGAAGTAATGAAACAAATGCCTGATGGGATAGTTGATCTTATATTTGCTGATCCGCCTTTCAATATTGGCATAAAATATGATAGTTATAGCGATAACCGCAGTTATGAAGAATATTATAACTGGTCTAAAGAGTGGATAACTCAAGCTTATAGATTGTTAAAGCCAAATGGTTCAATATATATTGCAATAGGTGACGAATTTGCTGCTGAAATTAATTTGATTCTTAAAAGACAAGGATTATATTTCAGAAATTGGATTATTTGGTATTATACATTCGGTCAAAATCAAAAGAGAAAGTTCAACAGAGCACACACTCACATTCTATATTATACCAAACATAAAAGCAATTTTATTTTCAATGATCATGAGATCAGGATACCATCTGCACGGCAATTGATCTACAATGACAGACGAGCTAATCCCAAAGGCAAAATCCCCGATGATGTTTGGGAATTTCCAAGGGTCTGCGGAACATTTAAGGAAAGGATCGGCAACCATCCCTGTCAAATGCCTGAGCGATTGCTTGAAAGAATTATAAAAACAAGTTCAAATGAAGGTGATTTAGTTTTAGACCCCTTTGGAGGCACAGGGACAACCGCTTTTGTTGCTAAGCAACTTAAAAGACATTATATTACTATAGAAATATCCGAAACTTATTTTAAGGCGATAAATGACAGACTTAATGACCTATTCAATCAAGAGGAGGAACGATCATGCCACATTTTGATATAGAATGGCAAATACAAGGCAGACAAATAAGCCAAAGACTTGATGAGATAAGAGGGATGATATATTCCCAGAGAACTCAAATCGGCGATTGGGAGATGATAGAGACTGGGCATAAACAAGGACCTGCTAATCCGCCAGAATCAGGCTGGAAACCATTTCAGATAGGCTCTGTTTGGGGTGGAAAAGATGTTACGGTATGGTTTAGAACTACGATCTCTATCCCATCAAGCATGTCTGGAAACAAAGTTGCTTTATTGGCTCATCCCGGCGGAGAATCGCTCGCATACATCAACGGCGTTCCATGTCAAGGATTAGATTCCAACAGAGATGAAATAGTCCTAACAGATAAAGCAAAGGGCGGAGAATCATTTAATATCCTTTTAGAATCTTATAGCAGTGCAAGATTTGATGAAAAATATACTTTTCAATATGCGGATATTGTGGCGGTCAATTCCTCCGTCCAAAAATTTTATTGGGATACAAGGGTTGCCTTTGATGTGCTTCAAATCCTTCCAAAAGGTTCTGCTTCACAATTAAGGCTTCTTGATCTGCTAAATCAATGCGTCAAGATGGTAGAATTAGGACATATTGACGATCAAAAGGTCAAAAAGTCAATTGATATGGCCCAAAAGACGTTTGACACAGGAATAAAGCAATTTCAGCATAGCTTCGGATTAGGAAGTCTTTTGCTTGCAGGTCATTCACATATAGACACAGCTTGGCTTTGGCCTCTACGAGAAACTCAAAGGAAATGTGGACGCACATTCTCGTCGGTCATAAAATATATGCAAGAATATCCCGAATATCATTTTAGCCAAAGTCAGCCTCAACTTTATGAATACACAAAGAAATATTATCCTGCTTTATATGAGGAGATCAAAAAGCGTGTGAAAGAAGGGAGATGGGAGCCTGTCGGTGCAACTTGGGTTGAGCAGGATAGCAATATATCGTCTGGTGAATCTTTGGTCAGACAGTTTCTTTACGGAAATAGGTTTTTCAGAAAAGAATTCGGCATTCATTCCCGGACATGTTGGCTTCCAGACGCATTCGGCTTTTGCTGGTCATTGCCTCAAATTATGAAAAAAGCTGGCGTGGATTTCTTCGCAACGACTAAGATTGATTGGAGTCAATATAGCAAATTCCCATATAGCTTATTTATGTGGCAAGGCATAGATGGGACAAAAATACTTTCAATAATGCCTCCATTGAACTATAATGGAAGTCTATCGCCGAAAGATTGCCTTGCACAGTGGGAGCAATTCGCACAAAAAGATCAATGTGACGAGGTGTTATATAGCTTTGGATATGGTGACGGAGGCGGAGGACCGACAAAACAGATGTTAGAAACTGGCATGAGAATAAAAGATATGGTAGGGATACCAAAATGTTCATTCGGCAGAATTCAAGACTATTTTGATCGGCTTGATAAGAACGTCAATAAAGAAAAATTGCCCGTCTGGAATGGAGAGCTTTACCTAGAATTGCACAGAGCTTGTCAAACAACCCAAGCAAGGACAAAACGCAACAATAGGAAAAGCGAATTGCTTTACAGAGATGCTGAATTTCTTTCATCTGTGGCGATGCTTAAAGGCGGATTTTATCCACAAGAGAAATTATATGAAGGGTGGAAGGTGATCCTCTGTTCACAATTCCATGACATTCTCCCGGGGTCTTCTATCGGCGAAGTCTATGAAGATGCGGATAAGAATTACGCTGAAGTCATTAAATCAGGGCAAGAAGTCGTATCTGGTGCAATTGAACTGCTTAAACAGAAGATCAATACCTCTGGAAGCAATACCCCAATTGTGATTATGAACACATTATCTTGGTATAGGAAAGACGTTGTCATTGCCAAAATTAAAAAGCCAAAAAGTGATTTTGTGATAACTGATAACATGGGCAGGCAGATACCATATCAAGTGATCGGGACAGGAGAAGGTGAGATTGAAGTTATATTTGAGGCAAAAGATGTCCCACCGATGGGATATGTCGTATATAGAATCGCTGAACGCTCTGTCAAATCTAAACAAACAAGCGATCTAAAAGCTGAAAATAACCTATTAGAAAACGCTTTCTACCGAATAGAATTTGCCAAAGATGGGACTATAAGCCGAATATATGACAAATCGGCAAATAGGGAAGTTTTGGCGGAAAATTGCCGCGGAAATGTCCTTCAATTCTTTGAAGACCGCCCGCATGCCCATGATGCTTGGGATATAGACTTCAACTATACCGAAAAAATGCAGGAATCCGCAAAACTTCAATCCGTTGATGTCATAGAATCAGGACCCGTTAGAGCCACTATAAGAATGACAAGAAAGACTGAAAAATCAACGATAGTCCAAGACATTTCTATATATAACAATGTCCCAAGGATAGATTTCATAACCAAAGTTGATTGGTGGGAAAAAAGAACGTTGATGAAGGTTGCCTTCCCTGTTGACATTCTCTCATCAAGGGCAACTTATGAGATACAATTTGGCATGATAGAGCGTCCAACACACTTTAACACAAGTTGGGATAGAGGGAAATTTGAGGTCCCAGGTCAAAAATGGGTTGATCTGTCAGAAAGCGGATATGGTGTAAGCCTATTGAATGACTGCAAGTATGGTTATGATACACACGATAATGTCCTAAGACTGTCTCTATTGCGTTCTCCTATAAGTCCTGATCCGAATGCTGATGAGGGCAAACATGAGTTTACTTATTCGCTATATCCTCACAAAGGCGATTGGCGAACAGGCGAGACAGTCCAAAGAGCTTATGAACTCAACTGTCCTTTGATCTCTTTTGTCACAGATGCACATAGCGGAGAGATGCCCGAGATTATGTCATTTGTGAATGTTGACAGCCCAAATGTTATAATAGACACCGTAAAAAAAGCCGAAGACAGCGATGATATTATTATCCGCCTATATGAAGCTTACGGTCAGCGAGGCAATGTGACCATGAATTTTGATTCTGTGCCGATAAGGGTTTCAGAGTGCAATTTGATGGAAGAAAACGATGTCCCTATCCCTGCCCAAGACCGTAATATCTCATTTTATATAAAGCCTTATGAGATAAAGACGTTTAAGGTAAAATTCGTTTAACCAAAATATAGGAATAAGGATATGGGAAAAACAGATTTATGGAAAAGTCAAATTCCATCTAAAAGCCCATTCACTATAAGGGCATTAATCGTTGGGATTATAGGCACTCTTACCATAAGTGTCGGCGATCAGTTTGGGCTGATGGTGATACACGGCTCTTATATGTCAATAGATTTTAGCACTGCTGGCGCAATCTTTGTCTTTTTCGTCATCGTTGCTATTGTAAACACGCTATTAGGCAGAATCCACAGAAGCCTTGCGCTAAGTTCATCTGAGTTGAAGACGGTATATATAATGATGACTGTCGCATGTGCCATATCAACGATGGGCTTAACAGCACAGATACTCCCAATACTTACAGCACCGTATTACTATGCGATACCAGAAAATAGTTGGGCAGAAGTGCTTCATCCACATATAAAGCCTTGGCTTGTTCCACAAGGACAGACGAAGATAAGATATTTTTACGAGGGCGCACCTGCATGGGAAAGAGGCGTTCCGTGGAGTATATGGGTCAAACCATTGTTAATATGGGGAATACTGCTTTTAAGCTTATATTTCGTCATGATCTCAATAATGGTCATACTCAGAAAACAATGGATAGAGAGGGAAAGGCTCGCTTTTCCGTTAGCTCAACTGCCATTAGAGATGGTCAAAGATGATGGTAATTCAATATTGAAGCCATTTTTTAAGAATCCGATAATGTGGATCGGTTTTGCTATACCTTTCTTTTTCGGCAGTTTAAAAGGGCTCCATCACTATTTCCCAGCAGTGCCAAGCCTTGAATTAGCTCAGGGAGTGTCCATTTTCCGCAATACTCTTGGTCTCTATTTCCGCCTAAGCTTTCCTATGATAGGGTTCTTCTATCTTGTCCATTTAGACGCAGCGTTTAGCCTTTGGTTTTTCAACTTGTTAAGCCTTTTAGTTAGAGGACTAATGAACACCTTTAATATAACCATGCGAGAAAGCCTCGGCATTTACGGGACACCATCGCCGATATTTGCTCATCTTGGCATGGGGGCTATGATAACGCTTGTCATAGCGGGATTTTGGGTCGCAAAAAGCCATCTGAAAGACGTATTCAAAAAGGCTTTCACTGGCAACAAGAACATAGACGATTCCGATGAGATAATGTCATACAGAGTTGCAGTATTCGGAACGATTATAGGCTTAGTCATTATGACCGTATGGCTTAATCTTTCTGGAATACCGCTATTTCCTACCTTGATGTTTTTGTTTGGTGCGATGGTGCTTTTCATCGGCTTGACGAGGGTCGTCTGTGAAAGCGGTATGGCAGAGGCTGTCGCATCTACAATATCATCTTCATTTGTCGTCTCTGGGATAGGCACAAGCCCGTTAGGACCTGGTGGTCTAACTGCTATGAGTTTTACATATATCTGGTCCGCGGATTTGCGAACATTTGTCATGGCTTCCACCGCAAATAGCCTTAGGATAATTGAGGGCGAAAGTGGACGAAAAAGACCGCTATTTTGGGTCATTATGCTGTCTATTATCGTTACTTTGGTATCGTCAATATGGCTGTTGCTTGAAATAGCTTATGCAAAAGGTGGCATCAACTGCAATGACTGGTTTTTTGTCGGCGGAGCGAGGGCGCCTTTTGATTTCTTCGTCAGTAAAATAATCAATCCATCAGAACCGAATTTAGCTGGTTGGTATATAACAGCTGGTGGGGCATTAGGCATGCTTTGGCTGATGTTTATGAGGGCAAAGTTTCTATGGTGGCCCTTCCATCCGATCGGATTTGCTATCGGTCCTATATGGATAATGGATCAGATTTGGTTTACTGTCTTTCTGGCGTGGTTGATGAAGTTTGTCATTGTCAGATATGGCGGACTTAAACTATTTCAGAAATTTCGTCCATTGTTTTTAGGGCTTATTTTAGGTCAGTTTACTTGCAATGGCTTTTGGATCGTCATTGATGCAATTGCCGGCGGAAGAGGCAACCAGATTTTCTGGATTTAAGATGGAATCTTGACTAAAGAGATTATTATGTTATAATTTTAGTTAGAAATTATAACTTTCTAACTTTATAACGAAAGGAGATAATAATGTCTTTGGTGAAGGTTAAAGAAAAATATCAGGTTACGATCCCTTCTGATATTCGTGACAAACTTGACCTAAAAGTTGGTGATATGTTAGAAGTTGAGCTTGAAAATGATCAGATAATTCTAAAACCCAAGATTGTAGTTGATAAGTCCGAAGCATGGAAAAAACTTTTTGAAGTTATGGATAGAGTTCATTCTAAGAATAAGCAATTTGATCCAAGTGAAGTTGAGCAAGATGTCTTGACAGCTATCCAAGAATCACGTAATAGAAAACATGATTAAAGTTGTATTTGATACATCAGTTCTTGTAAGTGCTTTTCTAAGTTCCTTGTTTCCTGACGGCGGATTATCGTCAGAGCTTTTTCATTTAGGTCAATCAAACCAATCTCATTTGTATATTGCAGAACCTATATTAGAAGAAGTTAGATATATACTCCTAAAAGAAAAAAGAATTCGTAGTAAATATTTTTATACATCAGAAGACGTAGAGGAATTTCTTCAAAGCCTAAAATTAGTGTCACATTTTATTGATTCTGTTCCAAACATTTTTATAGTTGAACGTGATCCAAATGATAATAAAATACTTGCATGTGCTGTTGCAATTAATGCTGATTATTTAGTGACTCGTGACTTGGATCTGCTTGATATTGGTTCATATAAAGGTATTAAAATTGTCAAACCAGAATATTTTATTCATCTTGTCAGGAATTCTAAGTAACTTTTGCCGATATTGAGTTACATTGCAATGGCTTTTGGACGTCATTGATGCAATTGCTGGCGGAAGAGGCAACCAGATTTTCTGGATTTAGCGCTGAATATTGGACACCTATGGTCGCTTACACTTTGTGGCTATTAGCAGAATTATCTGCGATTGGTTAAATATTGAGGAGGAAATTATGACACTAAAAGAGATAGTGATCAACCAGATAAATCATAAAGAAACTAAACCTATCCCTTTTACACTTGGATTTGAGGGGGATGTCGCTATAAGGCTTGATCAATATTATGGCGGGACAGAATGGCGTAATAAACTTATCCCATACATGGTCAGTGTTTCCGCAGTGCATACAATGACTCGGACAAAAATTGACGATATTCACGAACAAGACCCTTATGGGGTTATATGGCGAATGGACAGACGCCCTTGGTATCTTGAAAAAGCTCCAATTAGTAAGCCATCGTTAGAGGGATATGAATTTCCGACACCAGAGAGTTTTTTCAATCCTCAAATCAAAGAGACCGCAAGACAAATCTGCGAAAACCACAAAGATAAATTCCTTATCGGTGGGTTAGGTTGGGGATTATTTGAGATAAGTTGGAGTCTCAGAGGATTTGAGAATATACTTATGGATTCCGTTATCAATCCAGATTTCTATGAGGAGTTATTGGATAATTTGATGAATCTATACTTGGCATTTGTGGATTACACATGCGATCTGCCGATAGATGCGGTCATGTTTGGAGATGACTGGGGCGATCAAAGGGGAATTATCTTAGGTCCCGAGCTTTGGCGAAAATTTCTTAAACCGAGATGGGCGAAAATATATGACGCTGTTCATTCAAAGGGAAAATATGTCATTACTCACTCATGCGGTTCTGTGGTTGACGTCATACCTGATATGATAGAGATGGGTCTTGATGTGCTTGAAAGCGTCCAACCAGAAGCAAGAGGTATGAATCCTTATGAGTTGAAAAAGAAATTTGGCGATAATATAACATTTTGGGGCGGTTTAGGAACACAAGAGTTAATCCCTTATGGCACGCCTGATGATATTAAAAAGGAAGTCAAGCGATTATGTGCAGAAATGGGACGAGGTGGAGGCTACATTCTATCACCCGCAAAGCCATTACAGCCTGAAACTCCAACAGAAAACGCTGCTGCTGTCGTAGAGGCGTTTACTAATCAGGATTAACTTTCAGGGAATAAAGAAATAATTGCTGTTAGTTAATAGGTAATAGTAATTGTTTATTTTGAGTAACGGCTATAAAATTAATTAAAAAGGAGTGATAATCTTGACTGAAAAAGACGATTCAAAAATCACTAGAAGGGACTTTATAAAAACTACTGGTGGAGCGGTTGCTGCTGTCTCTATCGGTGCTGAACTATTGACTAACCTCGCAAATTCTGCTGAAAGTGAAAAGAAGGAATGGAAAATGGAGAAAAGACAATATGGTAATAAGAAGGATATGCTTTCTATCATAGGATTTGGCGGGATCATCGTTATGAACGAAACTGCTGAAAATGCAAGCGCCTATGTCAGTGAGGCAATAGACAAAGGTATCAACTATTTTGATGTTGCCCCTACTTATGGCAATGCTGAGGATATGTTAGGACCCGCACTTGAGCCATACCGAAAAAATGTCTTTCTTGCATGCAAAACAGAGAAAAGGACAAAAGATGAGGCTCAAAAGGCATTGGAATCATCGCTTAAAAAGCTGAGGACAGATTATTTTGATCTTTATCAGCTTCACGCTATGACATCAGATGAAGATGTTGAGATCGCTATGGGTCCAAATGGTGCAATAAAAGTATTGGAAGAAGCTAAGAAGAAAGGCATAGTGCGTTATCTTGGATTTTCCGCTCATTCCGCTGAAAATGCGTTAAAGTTGATGGATATGTTTGACTTTGACAGTATTCTATTTCCGATAAACTGGACTTGCTATTTCAATTCTGGGTTCGGACCTCAGGTAGTTGAGAAGGCAAAGTCAAAAAATATGGGAATACTTGCCCTAAAAGCTATGGCAAAAACTCACTGGGACAAGGACGAAGAAAGGACATATCCAAAATGCTGGTATAAACCTGTCACTGATCCAGAGGAAACTGAATTAGCTATAAGGTTTACACTTTCGCAACCTATAACTGCCGCAGTGACGCCAGGAGATGTAAGGTTATTCCGCCGAGCGGTAGAGGTAGGAAGCAAATTTAAGCCCTTGAATGATGAGGAATTAGCGACACTCAAAAAACGTGCAGAAGGGCTTGCTCCGATCTTTAAATTAGCGTCAGCCTAAAAGTTAAAGGTTGAAGGTTGAAAGTTGAAAGTTGAAAGTTGAAAGTTGACTGATCATTGATTACTGATCAGTGTCATTTTGAGCGAAGCGAAAAATCTCAAGAGAGACCCTTCGCTTCGTTCAGGGTGACGCATAAAATTTCATTTTGATAGAGTAGAGAAATCTTCAATGAAAAGAGAAAATAAAGTTGTCATTCTTACGGAACTTGTCCCTGGGAAAGCAGGGAGTAGGGAACAGAGAGCGGAAATCTATAAAATTGATTTTTGATTGATCACATTTTAACATGCAATTATGAACAGTAGAGAACGATTATTACGTCTTTTCAACGGTGAAGATATAGACCGTGTGCCTATATGGCTTCTCTTCCCATTTTTTCCAAGCGGGTCTTATGCCAATGTTTGGGAGATAGATTCTTATAAGCCAATACTTCAAAAGGTCTATGAATATACTGATACCATTGAACGCCGTCACTTCAACATGGGCTTCTGTTTCAATGCAAATCCAGATATTCAACATAAACACCATCAGTTTAAAGAAAATGGCAAGATAATCTCTCAGAGGATCATTAGTTATAAAGATATTCAATTGAAAAGTGCAGTCATCAGGCAAGAGAATAATACTATAATTGAGCCTTTGGTCAAGGGAATAGGTGATCTGGATAAAATACTCGCTATCCCATATTATCAGCCAAAACCTCAGTTCAAATGGTTTTTTGAAGATCAAGAAAAATTTGGCGATCATGGCGTAATGGCAGTTGATATTGGCGACCCGTTAGCTGTCTTACACGGATTATGTGGAGAGATGGACTTTGTGGTATTATGTTATTCAGAAACCGAAGCAGTCATTAATTTTTTAGATATTATAGCAGAAAGGATAATGAACGCATATCGCTATCTGTTAGAAAATAATGTAGGGGACATCTACTGGATTGTCGGATCAGAATTTGCTGGTCCACCTATGTTACCTCCTAAATTATTTGATAACCTTGTTGTCAGATATAACAAGCCTTTGATAGATTTGATCCATAGCTACAACAAAAAAGCTATGATACATTATCATGGCAATATTGGTCTAATTTTAAGAGATTTTGCAAAGACAGGTTTAGATGCAATTCATACTATAGAGTCCCCACCGATGGGAGACTGCACACTAACACAAGCGAGAGAAGAGTTTGGCGAAAAGGTGATCCTCACTGGAAATATCCAGATAGGCGATCTTTGGAGCAAAACTGAGGAGGAAATGGAATATCTTGTCCAAGAGACCATTAAAGAAGGTATGAAAGGAGCATTCATTTTATCCACTACTGGCGGTCCTTATGCGTCAGAGATCCCCGAAAGGGTTGCTAATAATTATCTTAAAATCATTGACACTGCTTTGAGGTTGGGTGTCTATTGATTCAAAATGCAAATAGTATTAAATGGAGGTGCTAATTATGTTAAGAAATATAGGCACAATATGCGTCATTTTTTTGGCAATAATTTTAGCAGGATGTGCAACTGCTAGTAAGTCAATCGTTGCAAAGCAAAATTGGAGCGAAAACTATGCTAGAATGAAAGGTGTAGAAGCTACTTCGCCTGCCATGGTTGACGGTGACCCCGGAACAATAGCAGAAACACGAGTCCCTGATGATGCTTCTTCTGCAACGAAATACACTGAAGCGGTAGTAAAACTGCCTGAGAAAAAGGCTATTCGCAAGATTGTAATTAACAGCGCTAATCTTCGTTCATTTGCGGTATATGCTGGTGGAGAGACAGAAAACGATTGGAAAATGTTAAAAGAGATAAAAAATACCGAAGAGGAAAAGGTCACATTAAACGTATCAGCAGTTACCGACAGAATCAGAATACGAGTAGCAAGAACGTCAGACGATACAACTACACCGGGAGGGCGTGGCAGTCAAGCGAGGCTAAAACGGGCACCGGGAAAAATAAAAGAGATAGAAATATATGGATATGCCCAAGAAAGTCCAACCCCAACAGCACAAGCTGTAACCGTCAAGACTGGGACAACTGCTCTTGGCACATCTACAACGTCATCAACAACAGGGGCAACAACAGAATCCGCTCCTGTGGAAGTGCCAAAAGGTCCTCCTCTCAGTGCGACAATAGAGGTTACACAGAGATCATTTCCATTATCAGGTCCTATTCCATTAAAGATAAATATCAAAGCAGGTGCAGATGAAATTAATACGCTTGAGGATATGCTATCTGAAAAAATGCTATCAACCAAACTTATTGTAAAATCAGCATCTGGAAATGTTATAGCTTGTTCTAAACCTGTCCCCCCACTATCAAGTCCGAGACCATATAGATCATCAGATAAACCTGTTGATGTTAGAAATGCAATAACTATTGACCCCAATGGAACGCTTACAGTGAATATCGCTAATCTGCTTGATTATTATCCGATCAATGCACCTGATACCTATACGGTTCAACTTGTCACTTGGGTTGATCTACACGATAAATACGTCGGCAGAGAGGCAACAGAAAAGGAAGACCTTGAAAGACAGATCAGAGACATTAACTCTAAATCAAATTATACTGCCCAAGAAAAAGCAGCATTAATACAAAATCTAAAAGATGAGTTGCTTCAATCACAAAAGAGGAAATCTAAAAGATATATAGAGGTTAATGCGAAGGGCAAACCGTTTAAATTAGAATCAAATACGATTGAGATAACAATACAATAGGGTTAAAGGTTAAAAGTTGAAGGTTAAAGGTTGAAGGTTATAATCATGTTACTTTTTAATCAACCTTTAACCTTAGTATATTTCAAGCAAATCTTTAAGAATCTTACTTCTGCCAGGGTGTGCAAGTTTTTTAAGAGCAACGACCTCTATTTGTCTAACTCTTTCTCTTGTTATGCCGAATTTTTTGCCTACCGCTTCAAGAGTTTGAGGTTCGTTACCATCAATGCCGAATCTAAGGCGGATAATCTCTGCTTCTCTGTCAGATAAGACGCTAAGTGCATTCTTAACATATTCCTTTATGATGTTTGAGACAGTT
>Ga0078972_1010893_pt1 | contig 16628 bp, 14 predicted proteins | sample YelNatPaOPGAMG01_FD_67568 | JGI IMG/M metagenome (GOLD analysis project Ga0078972, IMG submission 67568) | Hot spring thermophilic microbial communities from Obsidian Pool, Yellowstone National Park, USA - OP-RAMG-01 (SPADES assembly) (version 2) | ecosystem: Environmental > Aquatic > Thermal...
GATGGTCATAGAGGTCGCGAAAACCCAGGACAACGAGGTGGGCGATGGAACCACAACTGCTGTCGTAATCGCTGGCGAGCTGCTTAAGAAGGCTGAGGAGCTCCTAGATCAGGAAATCCATCCGACCGTTATTGCGAAGGGTTACAGACTTGCATCTGCAAAGGCCATGGAAATACTAGACAACATTGCAGTATCGGTTGACGTGGAGGACAGAGAAACTATGCTCAAGGTTGTGAGGACCTCAATAACTGGAAAGCATGCAGAAGTTGCCGTAGAGCATCTGGCAAACCTAGTAGTTGATGCCATAAAGATCGTCGCAGAGAAGGTCGACGGAAAGTACAAGGTTGACGAGGATAACGTCAAGATAGAGAAAAGACACGGAGGAAGCATAAAGGATACGCAGCTGGTTAAGGGGATAGTTGTAGACAAGGAGGTCGTCCATCCTGGGATGCCGAAGAGAGTTAAGAATGCGAAAATTGCGGTTCTTAAAGCATCACTGGAAGTTAAAGAAACAGAAACCGATGCAGAAATAAGGATCACTGACCCGGACCAGCTGCAGAAGTTCATAGAACAGGAAGAGAGAATGCTGAAGGACATGGTAGACAAGATCGCGAAGGCCGGAGCAAACGTCGTGTTCTGCCAGAAGGGTATAGACGACCTCGCGCAGTACTACCTGGCGAAGGCCGGAATTCTTGCGGTGAGAAGAGTGAAGCAGAGCGATATAGAAAAAATTGCAAAGGCTACTGGTGCAAGAATTCTGACGGATCTCAGAGAGATTACACCTGCGGATCTCGGCGAGGCGGAGCTAGTTGAGGAGAGGAAGGTTGGCGATGAGAAGATGGTCTTCATTGAGGGCTGCAAGAATCCGAAGGCGGTAACGATTCTGGTCAGAGGAGGAAGCGAGCATGTAGTTGATGAGGCTGAGAGAAACCTCATTGACGGAATAAAGGTTGCAAAGTGCGTTCTCGAGAGTGGAAAGATCGTTGCAGGCGGTGGAGCACCAGAGATGGAGCTGAGTCTCAGGCTGAAGCAGTGGGCACCAAGCGTGGGCGGAAGAGAGCAGCTCGCGATAGAGGCGTTTGCTAGCGCTCTGGAAGTGATCCCAAGAAGCCTGGCCGAGAACGCGGGTCTTGATCCAATAGACATAATCGTGGAACTCAGAAAGGCTCACGAAGAGGGCAAGAGCACGTATGGTGTAGACGTCTTCAAGGGAAAGGCTTCAGACATGCTAGCTTCTGGCGTCATGGAACCCGTTAAGGTAAAGAAACAGGCAATAAGCGGTGCAACGGAAGTTGCAATAATGATTCTCAGAATAGACGATGTGATAGCTGCCAAAGGTTCTGAGAGCAAAGGAGGGCTAGAAGAGAGCGGAAAGAAGGAGGAAGAAGAATCCGAATCTGAATCCTCCTCGGAAGACTGAATTTTTAAAATTAAATCTTTTTAATCTTTTTGGGACTTTTTAAACATCGCACCCTTTGGATATGGGGACGTTGGCGACTGAGCTAAAGAGCTTCTCCAACGCCCTTCTCCTGTGCGAGACGTTATTCTTTTCCTCGCCCATCTCTGCAAAGGTTCTATCTCCGTAAAGAAAAATTGGATCGAACCCGAACCCCTTGTTGCCTCTGATCTCGTAAGAGATCCTGCCTTCAACAACACCATCAAACAACGTTATCCTGCTACCGTCAAAATAGGCGATCACAGACTTAAAGTATGCTCTTCTGTTTGAAATCCCCTCCATCAATTTAAGTATCCCTCTATTACCAATCGTTTTAAAAACATAGCTGGAATATGGGCCGGGAAATCCATTGAGGGACTCTATAAACAGGCCGCTATCCTCAATGAAGAAGGGACCCTTTATCTTATCCACAAGTTTCTCAGCACTTTTTGTAGCAATTTCTTCGAGATTGAATCCCTGTGGTTCTTCGTACTCCATTTTAATCCACTCTATCTGAATTGAAAAATTCTCGGCTATCGCCTTCGCTTCTCGGAACTTGCCCTCGTTTGACGTTACGAATTTCATCGCCTAAAATTTTTTGGGAATGTTAATAAGCTTGCCCTTTCTGAGCAAACAAAATAATTTTATACAGAGATAATCTACTTTTGTTGAGAGTGACCCAAGATGGCTTCCGTAGACTATGTTGTCATAGGTGCCGGATATGCGGGTCTTCATTGCGCCAGAAAACTGATCGAAAAAGGGTTTGAAGTTCTTGTATTTGACATGCGCTGTGCCGGGGGAGAACTTGAGGTGTTTTCGAAGCTTGGGGTATTTACTGAAAAATATTTTAAATTCATCGAAGAGGTAAATGAATTGAAAAAAGAAGTAAACATCGATTTGGGAACGGTGATTAAATCAAAACCAGTGATAGTAAACTCAAGAAATGGACTAAAGCGATTTGAGGCGCGGAGAGCAATTCTATGTACGGGCGCTGCAGATAAAGTACCCATGAGGCTAAACGTTTTGAGAAAGAAAATGTCGGGAATTTACACTCTCGACCAATCGCTGCGCATTCTTTCTGAAAATAAAAAACTCGGAGAAAAAATACTGATTGCAGGAAAAAGAGACTTCGTGGTAAACCTAGCTGAAAAACAGCTTGAGGAAATGGAATATGATTTCGAATTTGTGGAGGCAGAGGGGGAGGACATCCAGGTCATAGGAAAAGAAAAAGTCGAGGCAGTGAGGGTTAATGGAGTTGAGCATAGATGTGATACTCTGATATTTTTCAACGGTAGAGAACCATTCAATCCATTAAAGCTTAAAGGAACCCCAGTAGGCAACGTTGCGGTTTATACCTACGATTATTTGAGAGTGGAGGACAACGTGAGAAATTTCTTGGCAAAACTTCAATAGAGAGTCAGAATAGAAAGATTTTTTAATTGAATACTGAGCTTTTCACTGGTGGGAAACATGGAAATAAAAAAGGTTGCTGTTCTAGGAGCTGGTGACATGGGGCATGGAATCGCTGAGGTCAGTGCTATAGCTGGCTACGAAGTCTGGATGAGAGATATAAAGAAGGAATTCGTCGATAGAGGAATGGAAAGGATAAAACAGAGCCTCCTAAAGCTTCAGGAAAAGGGAAAAATTAGCAATGTTGAAGAGGTTATTGCAAGAATTCATCCAACAGTAGACTTGGCCGAAGCGGTAAAAGATGCGGATCTGGTTATAGAAGCAGTCCCAGAAGTTTTCGAGATAAAAACACAGGTTTTCGCCGATTGTGACAGGATCGCAAAGCCAGAGTGTATCTTCGCGAGCAATACTTCTACAATGAGAATCACGGATCTTGCAAAGGCTACAAAGAGGGAGGACAAATTCATAGGGCTCCACTTCTTTAATCCGCCGGTTTTAATGAGGCTAGTAGAGGTAATAAAGGGGGAAAAGACGAGTGATGAGACTGTAGAGATATGTGTGGGATACGTAAAGAAAATTGGTAAGGAGCCTGTTGTTGTTAACAAAGACGTCCCGGGATTCATAGTGAACAGGGTTCAGGCTCCTGCTGGAGCTCTGCTGATGTCCATAATTGAAAAGGGCATTGCAACACCGGAAGAGGTCGATGCTGCCGTTAAGAGGATGGGGCTACCAATGGGCCCCTTCGAGCTCATGGACTTCACGGGAATAGATGTGTTCTACCATGCAAACAAGTATTATGCAAAGACGATAAGTCCGGACTACGAACCACCGAAGATTCTGGAGGAGATGGTGAAGTCAAACAAGCTGGGAAAGAAGACCGGGAAGGGCTGGTATGACTGGAGCAAAGGAAGACCCGAAATCGATCTGAGCAAAGCAACGGATAAAATAAGCCCGCTGGATTTCACAATGGTCGAGATAAACGAGGCTGTCAAACTCGTGGAAATGGGGGTTGCAAAGCCCGAGGATATCGATAAGGCCATGAAACTCGGTCTAAACCGACCATTCGGACCTTTCGAGATTTTTAAGACGATGATAGATGAAGACCAGCTCCTGAACAGGCTAAACGAGCTGGCAAACATGTTTGGTAAAAAGATATTCGAACCAGCTCAAAGTATAAAGGAAAAGAAGGTGAGGCAGATGGTTGAGGGTGAAAAAGCTCCACAACAGGTGGAAGAATTCCAGACCATAAAGATAGAGAAGCTCGGGGATGGAATAACAAAGCTGATTCTGAACAGACCAGAGAGGCTGAACACGATCTCTCCGGAACTGCTAGATGAACTTGACAAAGCAATTACAATGCTCTGGAAGGACGAAGAGACAAGAGTTATAATAATAACTGGCGCCGGAGAAAGGGCTTTTTCCGCTGGAGCAGATCTTTCTTCCCCCATATTCCATCCATTCGACTTTTTGGAGCATAACAGAAAAGGAGAAAGAATATTCAGAAGGTTAGGCGAGATTCCAAAACTTGTGATTGCAGCGGTTAACGGATACGCCCTTGGAGGAGGATTCGAAATTGCGATGAACTGCGATATAAGGCTTGCAAAGAAGTCAGCGATATTTGGTTTGCCTGAAGTTACGCTGGGTATAATTCCTGGCTGGAGCGGGACGCAGAGACTTGCGAAGCTTGTGGGAATTAGCAGGGCCATGCAATTGGCTCTGACTGGGGAAAGGATCAACGCCGTCGAAGCGGAGAGATGGGGCATCGTAAACAAGGTTTTCGATGATGACAAGTTCGAGGAGGAGGTTCTAAAGTATGCTAAGAACATCGTCGAGAGGTGCGCTCCGATTTCAATTGCCTTGATAAAGAGGCTGATCAACAAGGGTGCAGAAGTTCCAGCGGATGTTGGAATGGAGTGGGAGTGCACAGCCGCGGGTTTGGCTTTCTCTACCGAAGACATGAAAGAAGGCATTTCGGCCTTCCTAAGCAAAGAAAAACCAAAGTTCAAGGGTCGATAAATTATATAAATTTTTTATTTTGGATTTGTCTACTATTCGAAACCGAAGTCTTTTTTCAAACACTCTGCTACTTCCCTTCCAGCCTTGAGGCTCCCATTCATGCTCCTCTCAGGATAATTCGGCTTGGAAGTCATCCCTGCTATGTAAAATCCATCGTGAATCCTGTAGGGAGTTATCTTTTTCAGGAAGCCCGTCTCGTAAATAGGAGAACTGTATTTTGCCTTAAAAATCCTGATCCAACGCACATCTCCCTCTCTGACGTTAAATCTTTTCAGATCTCTTAAAAACAGCTTTGCAGTCTCCGAATCAGCCTGATTGAAAAGCCAGCCTTCGGGCGTAGAATAGCTCGCCAAGTATACGAGATTTTCGCCATAATCTTCGAACGGCATGAAATTGGTGTGCTCGATTATTGCCCCAAAGGTCGCTTTTTCCACGTTGATCCAGTAGATGTCGGATATGCTATTTTTCAGCGAGGCGAGGGCACAGACCGAACTCTGATATTTTATTCTAGGTAATCTAAACTTGAATGCTAGTTCTCCAAGCTCCGGAATTGGACCCGTGAATATCACCGCATCGAAATCCTCTCCATTGACACTCCATTTGCCTTCTAGCTTTATCTCGCAGTTTGCATGAACTATCTCTAGGTTTTCAGCCATTTTTTCGATCAGCTGATGGAATCCATGTCGCAAATATCCGATCTCCTCGCCTCTAAGCCTTCTGTTACTTCTTATCGCAACTCTAGCGAGAAGCCAAGCAAAGCTGACCTTGTCTGCGTTATCTCCAAATTTAGCCTTAAGCATCGGCATGAAAAATTTTTCGAGCAATCTATCGCCGAATCTATCCTTTAAAGCCGAAATGACAGGAATATCGTCGAAATTTTCATACTCAAGCTTTCGGCTTCTTATCGTGAATATAGCCAGATCTAATTTGTCCCTGAAAGACATATGAGGATACCTCAGTATATCAATTGGAGTGCTAAGCGAATATATGCTACCATTTATGGCGAAACCAACTTTTACAGTTTTCCAAACAAGTTTTGAGTTCAGTCCGAACCTCTTTATTGTCTCTAAGAGCTCGGAATCTTTGCGGAACAAATGATGATAATACTTTTCTATATAGTATCCGTTGCAGAAACTTGAAAGAAGACCTCCAATTTCGTTTTTTTCAAAAACCCTGACTTTTGCATACTCTTTAAGTTCATTCGCGGCTCTTAGACCTGTTAGACCGGCTCCGATGATCGCAATTTTCATGTTCTTTTGGTATTGAGCAAATTTAAAATACTTTCTGAGCAGTATTCAGGGCGTTAGGTTAGCTTAGGTGTCCGAGAGCGATAAACTTAAATAGTAATTGATTATGGTAATAATGATGCAAGTACAGACACAGTTGCCAAAGAGGACCGTGATACCAACCGGGATAGCCTTACTCGATAAAAGGCTAGATGGCGGCCTACCTGCCGGAAGCTTCGTCTGTCTTTATGCGGATCCAATTGCAATGCCAGAAGCCTTTCTATATCAGTTTACCACAGCAAGCAAAAGTGTTTACATAACTACAAACAGACCAGCAAGGTATGTGCTCAGGGATATGCAGATGATGAGACTTGACGGAAAAAACGTTCTTTTCATCGACGTCTTCACACAGTACTATCTTAACGAGTACGGTCAGTTCGTGGTTGAAGACAGATACAGAAACAAGGAGATCTTTGACTTTATGGCCGAAAATATCGAAAAGATCGAGAAAGACTGTGTGATAATAGTGGATTCCCTCTCGTTTTTCCTGAATCTAGATGTTGAATGGGGGCTAAAAGACTGGCTTCTAAACAAGCTTTATGCAAAATCGAAGGAGTTTGAAAATACCGTTTATGTTTACTTGATCAAGAATGTCCATCCGCTGAATGTCGTTTACAAGGTTCTCGACCTATCTGATGTCGTGATAAATGTAGAGTCTGAAAGAAGCGGTGAGAGACTGATTTCCAAGTTTGCCCTTCCGAAGATAAGGGGCAGGAAGCCTATAAACGAGTACTTCAGGTTCTTTGTTGAGGAGGGTGTGCAGATCGATACTTCGAGAGATATCGCCTGAAATCCGAATTTATAAAAATTGGTGCCCAGAAAACCCGGAGCTTTAGCTCTGAGATGAACGGGCAAGTTTTAAGTAGTTCTGTGTTGAAGGCCTTGGGGATGTTCCTTGCAGAAGGAGGTCCAGATCTGCGAATGAATATAGCCCATGTCTTAACGATGGGGGAGCTTGGCTTTTGAACCGGCAGATGGGGGGAAGGGTGTGAAGCATCCCTAACGCCGGAAGCTCTCGGCTTTAGTCGTGGAGCAGCTCACTGAGCAGAATCTCGATGGTCCCGCCGAATCTTTTGTAAAAATTTAAAATTCTTCCCACTACTTTTCTGCATGCATTCAGTTGAGTGTGAAGACGTGTGGATGATCTATCGCTCACTGTTTTCCGAAAAAGTCGCTCTTAAGGAGGTAAATCTTAAAATCCCGAGAAATAAGATTTACGGTATCCTAGGCCCAAACGGCGCTGGAAAAACAACTCTAATTTCCTTGATGGCAACTCTTCTTCGGCAAACAAGGGGCCGAATTGAGGTTCTCGGTTACGACACAATCAGTGAATTCAGGGAGATAAGAAAGAGAATAAACATTGCAAGTGGAAATCCAAATTTGATCTGGAGTCTTACGGTTTATGAGAACTTGAGATATTACTCGCTTCTTTACGGAATCAACGATAGAAAAGCTGTAGAAGAACTTATAAAAGAGTTCGAGCTCGAAGAGTTCCGTGATGTAGAGTTCAACAAGCTCTCCACGGGAAGCAAACAAAAGTTAATTCTTGCGAGAGCCTTTGTAAACAATCCAGAACTTGTTTTTTTAGACGAGCCGACAAAGGGTCTTGACCCTCCAGTTGCTAGGAGGCTCAGAGAAAAAATTCGGTTTTTGCAGAAAGATCTGGGGATAACGATCGTTCTCACGACCCACTATATGTCCGAGGCGGAAATGCTTTGCGATCGAATTACATTTATAAATAGAGGAAAAATCGTGGCCGAGGGAACCAAGGAAGAACTCAAGAGATTGCTAAAGATGAGGGACAAAATCACAATCGAGATTGAAGGAATTGTACCCGATTTGAGGCTTGAGGGAGTTTTTGCGGTTGAGAGAGATGGCAACCAACTATCTTTTTATGTTGACTCGGCCGAAGCCAGGCTTTGGGAGATAGCAAAGGAGGTTGCGAGGTTTGGGAGGATTAAGAATATATCCGTAAAGGAGGTTGATCTTGAAGATGTCTTCAACGAACTTGCGAAGTGAGATTTACAAAACAATCGGATTCACTTACAGGAACTACATTATAACGAAGAGAAACTTTTTCACACTTTTTGAGACCCTTTTCTGGCCGATAATCGGTCTGATATCTGTAGGGCTTATGGGTGCTTATTTGAACCTAGACAAAAACTATCTTGCGTTTATCCTTATCGGAGCAGTAACTCTGAGCGTTCTTCAGGTTTCGCAACTCGATGTTGCCTACGTACTTCTTTTTGACATGTGGAGCAAGAGTTTGCGTTACACGTTTGTAACACCGATCTCCATATTCAACATGATATTCGGTGCATGGTTTTTCGGCGCTTTCAGGGGCTTAGTTGCTTTTCTTATCCTAGTTGTTTCGGGAAAATTTCTGTTTGATTTGAACCTCCTGATCGATCCCGTTGGTTTGTTTATCTTTCTCCTTGGAATCTTCCTAAGCGCAATGATAATCGGCACGCTAACCTGCTCGCTACTTTTGATCTTCGGTTATAGAGCAGAAGTTTCGGCTTGGACCCTTACAGCGATTTTTATGCTTCTTTGCGGGATCTACTACCCAGTAACCCTGCTACCCCCAGGACTTAGGGAAATGGCTTATGCAATCCCGCTCACACATTTTCTGGAGTTTTACAGAAGCTTCTACGGTTTTTCCCCAAGCACAAATAATCCTGCTTTGATCGGTTACTCTTTAAGTTTTCTTTTCCTAATTCTGCTGTTTTTGACTCTTATGTGGGCTTCCGACAGGGCCAGAAAGAGGGGTACTGTGACGCAATTCTCAGAGTGACCAGCAGACGACAAGCCTTGCCCCTCAGGGTGGGGAGGAGGTCAGGTGGATTTGGAAAGGGTATTGGAAAGGAAAGCAGCGCCTCAACCGGTTTAGAAAACTTCATCTATAACCAAAATCAGATTTTTCAATCTTCCTTTTTCAAGACTGGCGCAACTACCCTAAAGTTCTCAACATCGACTAGTCCGAGATCCGTCAACTTCAGCTTTGGAATAACTGGTAATGCGATAAATGATAGGGTTATTATGGGCGATTTGAGCTTACAACCTAACTCCTTTAACTTTCTCTCAACAATTCTGAGCTTTTCTGCAACTTTTTCTGCACTTTCATCACTCATTATTCCTGCAATTATAAGTTGAAGCTCGTAAAAATCTCCATCGTAAACTACAATCCCCCCACCGATGTCGATTACTCTGTTCACCGCTCTGCATATCGCAGATTCGCTTGCTCCGACTGAAACGATATTGTGCGCATCATGAGCTACGCTCTGCGCAATTGCTCCCCTCTTCAGCCCGAAGCCCCTAACATATGCTTTCCCTATGTTGCCCGTCCCCTTATGCCTTTCAACAACCACGGCTTTCAAAATGTCCCTTTCTGTATCGATTCCCTTTACGATCTCCAAACTCTCTTCTGTGAGTATCTCACCGTCTATGACTTCTATTATTCTAGAAAGACCGGCTGGAAGAAATAGATCTTCTTCGGATATCTTTCTAGCTTTTATCGTCATTTTTGCTTCGTCTGGGTAGCTGTATCTACTAAAAACGGGTTCTTTTCCGCCCAATATTACCTTTTCCACTTCAAATCTCCTTAAATTTTTCAACAAAACAACGTCTGCAAATCTACCCGGAGCTATGAGACCGGCGTTGATTCCGAAGTATTCTGCTGGATTCAGAGTTACTGCTTGAAGCGCCTTGAATTCATCTACCCCTTCGTCAAAGGCTTTTCTGAGAGCGCTATCCAGATATCCCTCGGTTAACAAATCAAAGACGCTTCTATCCCCATCCGTAACAAGCATAGAGTACCTGTTTCCAAGAATTTTCTTAAGTTTTTGCAGATTCTTTGCTGCGGAACCTTCTCTGACCATAATCCTCATTCCAAGTCTTAGCTTCTCTTTTGCTTCCTCAATGCTCGTGCTTTCGTGATCGGAGCGCATTCCAGCTGAAACGTAGGCATTCAGAGCCTTTCCTGAAAGAGCGGGGCAGTGTCCGTCAACAAGTTCCGATCTGCAGATCTTTTCAATTAGCTCGTCATCGCAGTTAAGAACGCCGGGATAGTTCATTAGCTCAGCGAGTCCGATTACTTTGTCAAATTTAAGAAGTTCTTCGACGTCTTCGGCAGTAATAATTCCACCAGGGGTCTCGAGGGTTGATGAAGGGACGCAGGAGGGAACAAGGCAGTAAAACCTTATTGAAGCATGTTTCGATTCCTCAAGAAAATAGAGAACACCTTTTTTTCCTAGAACGTTTGCAATTTCATGGGGATCTGCGACGATGCACGTATTCCCTCTGGGAACAACAACTCTCGCGAACTCTGAGAGCGTTAGAAGGCTCATTTCAACATGAGTGTGCGCGTCTATAAGTCCTGGGACTGCGTAAAGCCCTCTTGCATCTATTTCAGATATGCCTTCATAGCTTCCAATTCCAGCAATTCTATCCCCGCAGATCGCTATATCTGCCCGGTAAATCTCCTCTGTGAGGACATTAACGACTTCTGCGGACTTTATAACAAGATCCGCCTTTTCTTCACCTTTCGCAACCCTGATAAGTCTTTTCAGCTCATTCTTCGATAATTTCTCTGAGCTCTTCATAGCCCAGCTTCAAGCCGTGCTCCTCGAGAATTTTAGCCGCTTCGTCAATATTTTTAGCCTTGTTCGCGATCAGACCTTTAATATCTTCTTTCAAGCTCCAGGGGTAGACGATCCATTTCCAGCCCTCTATTTCTGCAGCATAATAGTCGGGAACGAACTTGGAGGTTTTTTTGTAGTCAATAACGGCGATTCTAATATCTTTGGCAAGCATGCTCTTAACGTGTTCTTTCACGAGCCTTATCGTTTCCCCGGTGTCGGCAACGTCATCAACAATGAGCACGTTTTTACCTTTAAGGCTTACATTAAGGGGCTGTGTGATCTTTGCTTCTCCTGTTATGGTTGCCACCATACCCCAGTGCTCGGTCTTGACGCTGTATAATTCCTTGATTTCCAAAAGATCTGCTAGAATCCTTGCGGGAACCCAACCACCGCGAGCAACTGCAACAATTACATCTACTCTGTATCCACTTGCCTTTATCTTTCTAGAAAGTTCTTTGCAGAGCTTGCAGATGTCATTCCAATTATATAGATGACACTTGAACATTGGCCAAATTTTTAATGGAAAGAGTTAAATTTTTCGGTTTTCTGAAGAACTTTACCTTACTCTGAAAGCCTCGCCCTTCAGGGCGGGGATGGGGAGAGAAAAATTTATAAGATATGTATCCTTTAATATATTCTGGGAGAGTGCCTTGGAGGGCGAATCTCTAGAGCGGATGAGACCTAGAAGCACTAGACATGCTAAATACTGTGGTTATCATTTTGTTTGGATCCCCAAGTATCGTAGGGATATTCTTGTGGGAGAGGTTGCCAAGTACACTAGAGAGGTCTTGAGCGAAATACTCAGAGAGTTGGAATGCGAACCATTAGCTCTAGATGTTATGCCTGACCATGTCCATGTGTTTGCTTTATGCCCTCCGAGGCACTCTCCAGCCTACGTTGTGAACCATCTTAAGGGTAAGGGTGCCAGGAGGATACTGCAGAGGTTCCCGGAGCTGAAAACAGGTGCTATTCATGGGAGGCTGTGGAGCAGGAGCTACTTCGTGGCAACAGCCGACATCGTTAAGAGGTACGCTGAGGAGCAGTGGGAGAAGGGGAAATGAAGAGGGCAAGCGTTGTGAGGCTCACAGTTGATAAAAGCTCTGAGGAGAAGCTGAAGTTGCTGTGCAGTCTATCCTCCAAGCTCTGGAACGAGGTTAACTACGCTAGGAGGAGGATGTTCTTCGAGAAGAGGGGTGTAGACTTCAGAGCAACGTACAGGGAGTTCTACGGGAAGTATAAAACACTCATAGGCTCTGCCACAGCACAGCAGGTTCTGAATAAGAACGATGAAGCCTGGAGGAGCTTCTTCAAAATGCTAGAGCTCAAGAAAGAGGATAAGCTACCGCCATTCATCACGAAGATCAGCCCGCCGGGGTATAGGAAGAAAAACAATAAGAGGTCTCTGTGGAGCATTCTGAGGAAAGACCAGTACAGGGTAGAGGGCGATAAAATAGTTCTCAAAGGACTAGGCGTTATTGGAAGGATAGAGCTGGGATATGAAGGCCTGATACATTTGAAGGGGGAGCAGGGCAGGCTGGAGATACACTACGACCCAGACAGGAAGAGATGGTATGCACACATATCATTCGAGGTGAGCGAGAAGGCTGTCAGAGGAGTATGGACTAGCGTCCATAGGAATCCGAGAGGGAATCTGGTGGCGGGTATTGATGCTGGTACCAACAATCTCATGGCTATATATGTTGAAAATGGCTTAACGCAGCTTGTTAATGGCAGACCATTGAAAGCCTATCCTACTACTGGAGATTGAGAATTGCCGAATATCAGTCTATGCTGAATAAATACGGTTTGAAGACTTACCCCAAATACATTGCACAGGAGAATGGAGACTTCAACAACGTCCACGTATGGACATACGGCTACCTGCTGAGGAGAATTTATGAGGTTGCAGAGGAACACGGGATAACGGTGGTCTACGTAAGTGAGGCATACACGTCATCTAGGTGCCCGATTCATGGCGAGAGGTGTGGCAGTAGAGTCAAGCGTGGACTATTCAAATGCACAAGACTGAATAAAGTATTTAATGCGGACCTAGTAGGAGCATACAACATACTCATAACCCCGAGTCCAATGGATAGGGGTAATGGGCCGGAGACCCGGCCCGGGATTGAACCCAAAGGGGATGTAATCCCAAACCTCCCCGCACTAGCGGGGACCTAGCCTTTAGGGCGGGGAGGAGGTCAGAATTCTATTCCAATTAATTATTATTGGAAAAAATTATATGTATGTAAAGCTACATCGATTGTGGAACCTACTCTCAAGCTGCCTGCATTTGAAAGCGTAGTGGTAAAATTAAAAGATGGAGAGGAAGTACTCATCCGAAAATACGATCACTCAAAAGACCGAGAAAAGCTCATTGAAATGTACATCAACTACGATCCTCAATACAGGTGTCTGGGTCTTCCCCCATTGAGTAAGGAGGCAATAAAAGGATGGATAGATTATCTGGCCAAACATGGGTTCACGATAATTGCTGAAAAGGAGGGAAAAATAATAGGGCATCTCGTCATTGTCCCGGGGGAGAGAAACGAAGTCGATTTAACTATTTTCGTTCACCAAGACTATCAGAACCGCGGTTTGGGCCAAGAAATGATGAAGCGGATAATAGAGTTCTGCAAGAAGGCCGGTTTCAACGCAATAACGCTTGTTACTGAGAGAAAAAATGAAAGGGCCATCCATGTTTACAGAAAGCTCGGATTCGAAATCGTTGCGCCTTACTACGAATACGATATGCGTCTTCAGCTCAGATGAATCGAACTTAGAGCTTCGGTCTAATCTTCTGCCAGGGATTGATATCCTGATAGGCTTTTGAAAGTCTCAGCACACCGAGATCGTCGAATTTCCTTCCCACGATCTGCATCCCTATGGGAAGACCATCTCTGCTGAAACCTGCAGGAATTGATGCAGCGGGCAATCCTGTGAAATTGAACGGATAAGTGAACGGCATCCAGCCTATAGGTGTTGCTGGTTCCCCAGATATTTCATCTGGGTTTATTCTTCCGAGCTCGAACGGTTTAACGGCAGTTGTTGGTGTTATAAGGAAATCGTATTTTTCGAAAATCTTGCGCAGAGCTTTCCAGAGTTCCATCCTTCTCTCTTCTATCTTTATGTATTCCCTGTAAGTGAAAGACTCGGCTATATCTAGGAAACCCAGATAAGGTGGAAAAGCCACCTTTTTCCAGTCTTCAATCCTGTCAGAAAGGAATGATGTGAACTCCAACACAACTTTGAGAGTCAGTTCTGTCTCCAGACACGGTACGTTGACCTTTACCTCCTCAACCTCTCCGACCTTTTCGAGCTTGAAAGCAGCTTTTCTGACAACCTCTTCAACTTCAGGATCCACAGTTGCATATCCTAAATTGGGTGAGAAGGCTATTCTCACTCTATCTATGGGATCCTCAAGACTCTTGTAATAGCTTTTTCCGTCATCCGGGAGTGAGTTTATGTCCCTGATATCAGGCCCTTTTACGAAATCAAGCATAAAAGCGGTATCCTCAACAAAATTTGTTAAAAAACCTTCGCTATTCATTCCAACAAATACGGGTATAGAGGGATACCAAGGGATTCGTCCTGTGGTCGGTTTTAGTCCATAAAGAGAGCAGAAAGATGCCGGGATTCGTATGCTTCCCCCACCATCATTTCCCGTTGCAATGGGTACCATCCCCGAAGCGACCGCAGCAGCACTTCCACCGCTCGAACCGCCCACAGTTCTGGTCAGATCCCATGGATTCCTCGTCGGACCAAAAATTACGTTGTCGGTGTATGCTATTAGTCCGAATTCCGGCATATTCGTTTTTCCAATAACAACAGCACCGGCCTTTTTAAGTCTCTCGACGAAAACAGCATCCTCTGTCGGAATGTAGTTTTCAAGTAATTTTGAGCCGTATGTAGTCCTTATACCCTTGGTGTCCGTATTGTCCTTAACCGCAATAGGCAGTCCAGCAAGCGGTTTATCTTTTGCTTTTTTAGCTTCTTCAGCCGCATTCGGATTTAAAGTAACAAATGCATTTATTTTCGGGTTCAGCTTCTTTATCGTTTCAAAACAGTGTTCAACAAGCTCGGAAGGTTTTATTTCACCACCCTTAAGTTTCTCGACGAGTTCAGGAATTTTCTCCATAACCTCACCTTAAATAATTGAGTAGAAATACTTTAAAACTTTTCGCAAACTGCAGATATGCTTTCTAAAATCGAGGCAGAGGTCTTACGCTGCGCTGAAGTTGGGAAAGTTTACAGTTTAGACGAACTCTCACAGCTTGCAAGGATGAACAGAGACGCAGTTATGAAAGCGGTTTTCCTTTTGCAGGAAAAGGGGTACGTTGAGACCTCCGAAGTTAAGAAGATTAGATATTACCTTACTGAAGAGGGCAGAAGATACCTGAAAGAGGGGTTTCCCGAGGAGAAACTTTTAGGACTTCTCTCACAAGTTGATAGGATCGATGAGCTGAAATCCATTTTGGGAGAGGAATTTCAGATTGCAGTAGGCTGGCTGAAGAGAAAAAACGTGCTGGAGGTTGAAGGAGGAAAAATAAAGCTCAAGTCCAAACCTGAAATTGTTGAAAGAGAGGCTTTGGAGAGAATTGAAAGGGGAGAAGAGATTGAAGAGAATCTGATTGGGTTGCTTGAAAAGAGGAAGCTGATCGAGAGGCGCGAAGAAAAATCCCTTCTTGTGAAATTCATCAAAAAGGCGGATTTCGAATTAAAAGAGGCAATTTCAGATTTGACCCCTGAACTCATAATCTCCGGTGGCTGGAAAGGCAAACAATTTGCCAAGTACGACATAAAAATTCCCTCTGCTGAAATCTACGGTGGAAAGAGCCATCCCTACGAGAGAATAATAAGGGAGTGCAGAAAGATCTTCCTTGAAATGGGGTTCAGAGAAATAAAGGGAAATTACGTTCAGCTCTCCTTCTGGAATTTTGACGCTCTCTTTCAGCCTCAGGATCATCCAGCTAGGGACATGCAGGACACTTTCTACCTTGATAGATATGAGGAGATCGATTACGAGAACGTTAAAAACGTCAAGGAAACCCATGAAAACGGCTGGATAACGGGTTCTACTGGATGGAAGGGAGTTTGGGACTTGAAAAAGGCGCAGCAGCTCGTCTTGAGGACGCACACTACTGCCATTACAATAAAATATCTCGCAATGAACCCTGAACCGCCGCAGAAGGCCTTCTGCATTGATAGAGTTTACAGAAGAGAAAGCATCGATGCAACGCATCTTCCAGAATTCGACCAGCTCGAGGGAGTCGTGCTCGACAAAAATGTTGGCTTTAAACATCTCCTTGGGTTGCTCAAAGCATTCTTCTCGAAGATGGGATTTGAAGATGTGCGCTTTAGGCCAGGATATTTCCCGTACACCGAACCAAGCGTTGAACCGGAGGTTTATGTTGAAGGGCTTGGCTGGGTGGAGCTTGGAGGAGCGGGAGTATTCAGAAAGGAAGTCACAGAACCTTTGGGGATTAAGGGGAAGGTTTTAGCATGGGGCCTCGGTATTGGGAGACTTGCAATGCTCAGGGTGGGTCTTAAGGATCTCAGAAAGCTGTATCTTCCCGATATAAACTGGCTAAGGAGCTTGCCGGTTGCTAGAAAATAAGCTAGTAATCGTTCGGAGCCATTGGGAGCTCTAAGCTCCCCTTCATGTGAGCTACTCCACGACTAAATTCGGGAGCTTCCGGCGTTAAGAGAGGGCTTCACGCCCTTCCCCTCATCTGCCGGTTCGGGGGGCTCACAGCTCCCCCATCCCGCAGATCTCATTAACCTGCGGGCTATGTTTATGCATGCGTTGAGATCCCTGTTGTAGATCAGCCCGCATTTCGGACA
>Ga0078972_1010894_pt1 | contig 16628 bp, 17 predicted proteins | sample YelNatPaOPGAMG01_FD_67568 | JGI IMG/M metagenome (GOLD analysis project Ga0078972, IMG submission 67568) | Hot spring thermophilic microbial communities from Obsidian Pool, Yellowstone National Park, USA - OP-RAMG-01 (SPADES assembly) (version 2) | ecosystem: Environmental > Aquatic > Thermal...
AGAGGAAGAGGAAGAGGAAGTTGAAGCGGATGTACAGTCAAGGGAGCGTGAGAGAGCGGACCGTGGCGGCAGAATGCCGGAAAGATCGCGAGGGCTGAGGGAAGCTATCGATCAGGAGGGACACGTTGTTCATGATGAACGATGGATTGGTGTCATTTGCGAGCACGTTTCGGTCGATCTCTTCCCCTTTTTATGTGATTACAACATTGGCACCGATTTTGTGATGGATGCGAATCTTCGGAAGCTTTGTGCCGTTGATTTGCTGTGTCCGGGGGTCTTCGATCCGAACGCCGATTTGCCCCGTTTGTTGAAGGAAAGCATCCATGGAGATCTGCGATTTTCATGATGGCTTCGTTGCTGAAAGTGCATGCATAAGACGTGTCTTTATTAAATAAAACGGATGACCTAAAAGTGTAACCCCTAAGAGTATAACACCATATATATATATATAAGACCTGCATTGGCCGGCCAATGCCAAAAATTTACTATGTCCCGCGGGGTCTTTTGGCACCGTCCCTAACCTTAGCTAATTCTAACTTGCTGGACGGGACAAGAGACACCCCTTTTGTTGCCAAGGGCAAGGTGTCTCTATGAACCGTTTATTTCCCCCTTCAAGGAGACGACACAGAGGACCCTTGTACCATGAAACCGAGTCATGGAGTGAGTTTATGTACATGTGCTTTCAAATGAGGATGCGAATGCGAATGCGAATGCGAATGCGAATGCGAATGCGAATGCGAATGCGAATGCGAATGAGAATGAGAATAAGCATGAGAATGAGAATAAGCATGAGAATGAGAATGAGAATGATCTTCCTTGCAAGCAGTTCTTCTGTGGGACAGAGAAGAGGAAGCAAAAAGTCGAACAGATGATGCAGACGTCGATGAAGAGGTCCTAGAGTGGGAAGGGAGGCAGACGGCGATGGAGAGGTTCTAGATTGGGAACGGAGGCAGACGGCGATGGAGAGGTCCTAGAGTGGGAACCGAGGCAGACGGTGAATGGTCACGATAGGGTTCTCTGCAGAGAAGGAGCTTTCCTTGATCAATTGGACCAGCTTCATCATCACCATCTACCATCATTCAAGCCACAGGAGGGGAGCATTTCGTCTGTTACCTTGTGCTTCAGTTGATGATCCACGCCGGAAAAGATGGCCAATAGCTGGTGGGTTCGTTTCTAATCCTCCATGTACTGTTGGATCTAGTCAAGAAACGACATGTCGATGATGGGTGGACAATTCACATATCACCGGTGTGCCCATGGAGAACACACAATGCTGTACTGTACCTTTTGGCGGTAGACAAAGGCAGATTCAAGGGCGTCTTCTGAACAGTCGGTCATCTTGGTAAGTTCCCACCCTAATTCGACAGAAGCAAGAGAAAGTACCGCGGGCGGGGGCGGGGGACAGTCGTACCGTCATGAAGCGTCTCATTGCATTGATCCCGGTTTGCGACTTGCAGAGAAAATCCATCTTGTACGAGGAGGACGTCTCGGTGGCATCTTTCTTCAAAAGCGTGGAAAGACGGAAGAAGGCTGCATTGGGATAGTGCTTCAAAGGTTCCACTATGTCTTGAAAGTGCGTGGCAAACCCGTGACGCTTCATGATGTAGTGATTCAACAGGGTGGATATGTCCTTCATCTCCATGGAAAAGGAAGACATGTTCCTCAACAAATCCTCCTGTTGCGTCCGAATACTGCGAAGATAGATTCGGTCATGGAGCTTCATGGTGGCAAAGGAGCACGGAATGTAGCTTCCCATTTGTCCCATGGTACTCAATAAGGCATTTTGTCTCATGATACTCAACAAGGCATTTTGTCTCATGATACTCAACAAGGCATTTTGTCTCACGTATGTGCTCTTTCCGCTCTATCAAATGCAAACGCAAATGCAAACGCAAATGCAAACGCAAGGGAGGAACGTGAAGAGGCGCACGGGTGGATAGGCTGCCTGTTGGGCTTTCACCCTTGTACCTGATTGATGCCGGTGATGAGCTGCATGTTCCGTCCTTCGGTCAAGTCAGTCGGACCGGCAACAAGCGAAAACTGTTCCTTCATCCTCCAGATCGGATGTCTCCGTTCCTTGATGGCCAAGGTCTCTTGATCCCATTCAGGTCGAACGAGCCATCATCAAAAGGGAAACGAAGGGATCCAGACCCATTGTAGCGTACGTATAGAGCACATCCAACAGGGCGATGCTTTCACGCATCCAATAAAACAACGACATTTGACTCTTGAATTCCTGCATCCATCCTTCCAGCACTCTACAGATCTCCCAGTCAGCACCGTCCTATCGACATACATTCGTTCCCACATCTTACTTGTTGGAGAGAATGAGAATTTCGGAGAGACATTCTTTCAGCCGCTCATTCAACTTGATCCATGTCAGGGTGGTAAAGGAATAAAGATCTTTCTTTCCAACACGTTTCACGTACAGATACTGGGGATGCTGCATGGACAGGACACTTTCTTCCTCCCTGCTCTTCATCGTTATTTAGAAGCCTCTTTGAGTGTGAAAAGACAATTGGATCTTCACCCCGGCCTCCTCGCTCACGATCGCCATGGCTCTTTCGTGCAACTCATTTAATGCGTCACTCCAGATCGTCTATGTACAAGAGGACAAGGGAAACCAGTGAACAAATCCCCCCGTGTACGGGTATGTGCACACCGTAGCCTTGCTTTTCGAATGGAAAGGAATAGCTTGGACTGAACGTGGCCCAAGAGCCCATCAAGGTGCTTGGATCACCGAGTGTTCACTTTGTTTCACACTTCACTACCCTTCAATGCACGTCACATTGGTAATGGCTTTATCGACGTCTGGGATGTTCATGAGTCCTAGAAAGGAAACACAAATGACTGCTTTCCACTTGATCCATCCGCGTTTCAACACCTTCATGACTAGCAAAAAAGATGGCTTCATGATCGAGCATCTCTTGAATGGCATCCAGTCGGCTCATCCGTGTCTCTATGTCTGACAGATGGGATAAGGTCACCCGCCCATAGCCAATGAGGCCGATTTACCGTTGGATGGTTGGATGGTTGGATGGTTGGATGGTTGGATGGTTGGACGGTTGGAGAATGTAAAGTCGTAAAAGTCTTGAACCCATTTTGGTGTGACAATGATTCAACACATCGACTAGCGTATTTTTGCCTCTTGCACTTCCTCCACTCGTATCGCTGGTGGCATTCAATAGCTCTAAATGCTTTGCCGTCGTCATGTCTAAAGGTACGATCAAAAGCGTCAACGAGGAAATCGCCCGAGCCGGTCGTACTACCGATCCTAATTGTCCCATGGCAGTGAACAAACTTGAAGCGAATCGCATTCGGTGTCAAGGAAAAGTCATTGACTTCTTCCAAGTACCTGAACAAGGCTCCTATGCTGGCCAGTGAGTCATATCTACATCATCAAGAGGTCAAAGAGGGAGAGGGAGAGGGAGAGGGAGAGGGAGAGGGAGAGGGAGGCGAAGAGGGAAAGGGAGAAGGAGAGCAAAGGACTACTTTGAGTAAAGATCATCATCCAAGAGCAAGGACTGGAGAGCCTCGACATGATATCGTTCAATGCAGCGAACATCTTCGGCATCCGAGAAAGACTGTCTCGCCACCGGGACAAGGACCTCGTCCGCAATATACTCCTGAATCAACTGAGCCATCTTGGACGGTGCGTCAACAATATCTGGGAAGGCTCTCTCAGATATATTTCATGCAGTAGCCGAATGTAGGTGGAAGTGTTACTGAGCTGCATGGAACCGAAGAGGCGGCGACTCACCATGAACCCACGTGACGTACCTGAGAGAAGGAACATTCGCCAGAGGACAGATGCATAGAGGCCATTCTCACCTCGCAATGAGTGCCTCTGGACTCTACGATCGCCATGATGGTGTCATTGGTAGTTGTTCGAACAGACCGAACGGATTTGGTCGGTGAAAGATCCCTTCTTGTGTCTCTGCCGCTATACGATGGGGACGGGGCGAGGGAGAACAGATGATCAACGCGGCCTGCATTCGTAGACCCCACGTCCACATCATCGAAGAGGTCTCATGTCTGTCGAGAAACTTCTCCCGAGGACACCGATCCCAAGAATGACGATGACAAAGTCATGGAGACGCTGCTGGATGAAGAAAGACCCTTGTCATGCAAGGAGACTCCGGAGAAGCGCGCGACCTTTGCATGATCGTCGAGGGACCGTGCCTTTTGGAAGAAAAAGCTTGAGCTCCTGAGGGTGAACGATGCGTGTATTTATTGATGCGAAATGATCATGTCCATGAAAGGAGAATAGGATGCCAGTGGTAAGATAATAGAGGATAGAATAGAGGGCATAATAGAAAAGGGAAGCAATCGCTACCTTTTTAACAAGGCCAACAAACCAGTATGTCTAAACGGTACACGATGCTATTATCCGCAAAGAAAATAAAGTCCAAAAAGAGCAATACAAGAACTTGATAGATTTGGTAAAAGCACGAGGGCGTAGGAGGATGAGGAGGCCAGTCAAGCAGGAGAGAAAAAAGATGAGGAAGCCACCAAAAAAGGACAGGGTGTGGATAGTGGCAGAGAAAAGCCAAGCGTCGGAAGGAAGTAAAGCGACGAGTTCCATGGGAAGGGTTCTTGGAGATGGCGGTTCACTGCGTCGGAGTCACCAACACCTCCGCAAGCCCGTGCGTCCACCCGTCATCTAAAGGGGGGGCTACTTTCTGACTCTACCTTTGGCCAGGGATCCATTTCTTTCCTGGTACGTTCCCTCGGCTGGTCGTAGGTGTGGGAGAGAGCTGCCATAGAGGGTCCGAACGGCCTTCAAGCATGGTGAGAAACGTGGCAAAGGGACTTGGTGCTCTCCTGGGAAACCATTCAAGGTCGTCAAGCCACCACCGCCGCCAATCTACTGACGTCTCCGCGTCGGTCGGCTCGCATCAATATGAACACGCCAGCCGCTTCCTTCACCAACGACGACACCAGGAAACACAATTGGCTTTCCCTCGCTCCCTCATGTCCCGCCCTTGTCGACCGTCTCATCAACACATACCGCGCCACGAGCATTCCCTTGCTGGAAGACCTCCTTCGTGCCGGCCTACTGAACGGCTGGCAACACGCGCCCATTCTCTTCCCACAACTACTCCAGAGTGGCCACCACCAAACCGTCTTCTGGATGCTACAACACATGGCACACCTTCGGGAAGTAGACCTCGTCCAATTGTTGAATCATTACTTGCCCCTTTCCCAATCACCCCTTGACCCGTCAACCCTGAATGACCTCATTCCTGCCGACCATCCCTTCAAAGAGGACCTCCTCTTGACCCTGATCCTGTCAAAGCCTCTTCATGAAACGATCATGAAACGATCATGAAACGATCATGAAACGCTGTCTACTACAAGGACTCTCTTCCGCCCCCATCACCACCCTGCATCGTCTGACAACCCTTCTGATCCGCTTATTCACATTTTACACGAAAAGAGGGGCATGTCTAGATGACCCGGATCAAGCCGGGTGTCCCTTCAAACTTTGACCTGGATGTCCATCCTCATGAATGCGTTTTTACCCAAATAGCTGCTCTCGTTTGCCTCGCACCAAGCCTCCTCTGCCTCCTCTGCCTCCTCTGCCTCCATCGCCCTCACGCTCCTCCTCCAATGGAGAGCTAGCTTGGACCAACAACGTCCCTTTGTGCTGCCTTGAGCGACGCGGCTGACTTCATGGACAGGCATATCTTGTCCTCGACCCTCAAATCTTCCTACGCCCTAGAGCTGTTCCAACTCCGTTAAGAAGTTGCCTACTTTCATCGCATCTTGCACATTCTCCCCTTCGACCGCCACCTGGCACCAATCCATCGGCCAGATCTGATGTCCCACCACTAGTCATGACGGCAGCACTCGATCGTGTCAATTCTACACGGTACCATGGAGTACGACCCTCAATCCACCTTTACCGTTCGGAGGCGCACAAAAGCTGTCATCACGCTTGCATCTTCAATGACCTCCGCGCAAGACCCGTTTCATGATGTGCTTCTGTCAAGGACCGGACAGCGACGCTCGGCTTTTCGTGCTGCACTCTTACTGGTGCACCCTAGATGGTTACGTGCCCCACCGGAAAGTCATCTATTTCTGATCCATGAAATCATCCTACATGAGGGAAGTACGTGTGGTGGGGAACTCCAAGCTGTTAAAAAGGGAAACCATTCTGCAGAGGAGCTTTGTTCTTCTGTTGAAGCTATGAGACGCCATTCTATCTATCCTGCTGTCGCTACTTGTCCTCTGCCTCGTTTCGACCACCTTTACTGACCTTTGTCACGCACTTGAAGGAACCGTAAGCTATTCATCATCACCGTATGCTTCTTACTCTAACTCCTGCTCTCACACTATACAGGAAGTCTCCCAACCATGGGGGAAGGAGCAAACGCCGGAGGATCTGAGGGAGAAGGAGCAAGCGATGCGGGAAAAGAGGGTTACGGAGAGACTCTTTTCATCGATTGGGATAACAAACAATAAAATATAGGATCTCCGCATTAGGCATTATTGATCAAAAAGGATTACATACGAATGAAGAAAAGCATAGAAGTAAGTTATGGGCGAGGAGGAGGTTGTTTCTTTTCTTTTCTTTTCTTTTCTGCGCATTGGCGTGATAAGCACGTATACACGAGGGTATAGAGGGGTGTTGACTTTGGACGGGTTTCAGGTGAAAGCACCACTGTGAGAAAAGTGTCTGCATGACTTTGTAGACATGAGAGAAAAGAGGGCGATAAGTCGTACCCCCCGTCCGCGCTTAGGTGACGATGGAAAAAAGAGGCCGATAACCAGTACCCCCATCAGTTCTTTTTTGACTTGGAATAGTATCGACAGAGGTGCTGTTCGCACCCGAGGTGTACGCTATACATAGGTGAAAGTGACGGTTATAGATACAGATACAGATACATATACATACACATATACAGATACAGATACATATGCGTATACATACACATATACATATACATATACATATACATATACATATATATACACAGATACATGTACATACACATATACAGATACAGATACATATGCGTATACATACACATATACATATACATATACATATACATATATATACACAGATACATGTACATACACAGATACATATACAGGTACATATACAGATACAGATACATATACATATATATACACAGATACATATACATACACAGATACAGATACATATACATGTACCTATACATATATAGACGCGAAATCAGATACTATGACAGATGCAGATACATTGATATATACAGATAAAGACGCAGTTATACATACAGTGACAGATACCGTGACAAAGACAACATTAGAGATACCATCTCGTGAATGGTGAGTCGCAGGTGATGATTTACGTTAGATGACGAGCATCACATCGACGCATCAATGAACATGACATCGTTTAAAAACGAGGTCATCTCGGGCGAGGTACGCTAGATGAGCACCGTCTATGACGTCGAAGATCGGATCTATGGCATGATTGTCTTACGAAGACATGTCAGTGCTCAAGATACAAATGCAGCAGGAGAAGAGACATCGCGAAGAGACATGACATGGATGATTCCGTTCCATTTATTTTATGGATACGGGGGTATGTATTGAGAAAGTTGAATACACCGTACTGCATCACAAGTCGTTCGGACGTATAGGCATGAACATGAACGAAGGATACACCCGTCTGAGGGGTGGGGGAGTACATTGTAGGGTTGTTGGCACACACGTGTTCGTGGATGAAGGGGTGGGGATGTACGTGTACGTTGAGGGGAGGATGGGTTGAGTGCGGGTTTGCGGCTAGGGTACGGTGCATGTCTATTTCAGAGTTAGGGTACGGTGCATGTCTATTTTCAGAGTTAAGGTACGGTGCATGTCTATTCTCAGAGTTAGGGTCCGGTGCATGTCTATTTTCAGAGTTAAGGTACGGTCTATGTCTATTTGAGGGTTAGGGTACGGTCTATGTCTATTTGAGGGTTAGGGTACGGTCCATGTCTATTCGAGAGTTAGGGTTAGGATTTATTCATCAATTGAGAAGGCAAACAATAAAATAATAGAAGATAAGTATGTGTGGAGAAGAATCAAAAGAATTAAAGGGGCGGAGACCTCCTCCTGCTAATCTTGGAGAGCAGGAGGCTTGCGTACACCGAGAACTGATCGAACTGGCCAGTGTTGAGGAGTGTGTCCATGTCGGGCACGGACACGGGTATGAGGGCGCAGGTAGTGATGTGGCTGGACGAGTACGTCGCACCACAGGGGAGGCAGGTATGCTGGAGGCCAAAGGTACTAAACCTCCATCGTAAGGCCATAAGTCGAAGGTCTCGAGACGGGATCAGGAGGACTCGATCGATATAGGAAGAGGGCTTCCTTGATTCGAAGGAGATTCGACGAGGGAGGAGTCGATTGTTCAACTTCTCAAGTCGAAGGGAGGCGAATAACCTGAGCATTCGGTCCCTTTGAGGGAGTCCATTTGCCAAGGGTATGTCCTCCAAGGCGACCCGGAGAGGATGGTAGAGACAATATCGGAGGAGAGAGGGAGGACGAGACTGGTCGATCAGAGACGCCAGCAGGCGACAAGGGTTGTCAGGAGACATTCCATCGAGGTGGTAAGTGAATCTGCAGGCCAGTTCTTGGAACCGGTCCCTGAGACATCCAAGGCCAGAGACAGATCGGAGGATAGTTGGGTAGACTCGAGACGAGAAGATCCAGGCCAGACACTTGTCCTGGAATGCTTCCAGTCTGCTCCATAAGGTAGTAGCGAGCTTGGCCCGCTCCATGTCCACCTTTTTCCTTTTCTTCTTTCGAGGGAATGCATGAATGGCAGCCCGATCGACCGGCTCTCCAGCAAGGCTGTTGAGCCATTGAGCGACCAGGGCTGCTCCATACTCCACTCGAGGTCGAATAAAGGTTTTGTAAATGATCAGGCGGCCCACTTCCGGTAGAGCATCCAGGGAGGAGTTCTGTCTACAAGAGTTCAAGATCTTGGTTGCCTTCTCGATGTTGGCATCGATCAGGGTCTCAAGATGCAATCCATACGTTCCATGAGGTATCCCCAGGTACTTGTATGATGACTGCACCGGACAGTCCAAGCGGCAGTCCGCCAAGATCTGGTCAGGAGGAGAATGGTAGCAGCCAACGCTCTCTGGATCACAGACCAAGGCTGACTTGGCCATGTTGATCTCCATGCCATTCTGTGACATCCATCGATGCACCGCTTCCATGAGAGGAACTAGATGACGACCACTCCTAGCCAGGAGTTCAATGTCATCGGCGAAGAACAGGGCGTTTGGCAAAGGCACGTCCAGTCGATCTTCAGGATCCACGACGATCCGATTCAACTCGCAGGCGAGATCATCTATAAAGACGTTAAAAAGCCAAGGAGACAGGATCGAGCCTTGGAAGACTCCCCTGTTCCTCTTGAAAGGCGTCGATAGCTGGTCATTAATGACACAGCGCGATTGCGTCTCCATGAAGAGAGAGTCAATCAAGGACAAGAGTCCAAGGGGAGGAGATCTTGCCTTCAACTTGTCCAACAGTCGCCCAATGGGCACTCTGTCATAGGCGTTCTTCAAGTCCAGGAAGAGATGGAAGTGATATCCCATCTGTGACATCTGGTGGGAAGCCATAAGCTGGGTCATGGTGGAGAACTGACGTCGAAATCCAGCCTGGCTTGGGTGGAATCGAGTCAGTTCCGGGCAGTCCAAGTTGATGAAATCCATCATGAGGCATTCAAAGATTCTTCGGAACATGACCGTCAAAGAGATCGGCCTAAGATCAGCAATGGTCTGAGACCCGCCTGGCTGCTTCGGGATGGGATAAATCAAAGACTCATTCCATCGCAGAGGCGTCTTTCCGAGGGCGGCACATGCCTTGAAGAGCATGGTCAGATGATGGAGGAAGGAAGGAGCCTCGGAAAGAGATTGCAGGATACTCGAGTGGATTCCATCTATACCACACGACTTGTTCAAGGGGTATCGATCGATGACCTTCTTGACTCGGTCGTGAGAGAGGAATGCCGTGAAGGCACATGAATGGTCATCTGTTGGAACAGACATGGGGACCAGTGGGGCTTCACTTGATTGGTCAGACGCATAGAGCATCTCGAAGAAGGACATGGTATCTTCCAGTGCTGATAGCTCAGGCATCCTGGATTCTACCCATTGATTTGTCCTTCTGGTCTTGAAGGATCTCTTGTATGCCTTGATCGTGTCAGTCGATGTTGGGAGACGGTTCTCTTCCTGAGGGTCCTCAAGACGCTCGTCGAGATTCCCGTTCCCATGCATCGGCTGAGGATCAGAGGCAACATATGATCCAAGATACCTTTCACAGACGTGGTAGATCTGATCCACCAGCTGTCTGTCCAACGCGTCCAGATCTTCTCGTCCAGAGAGAGCAGGGTGGTTGATACATACGAGACAGTTGCGCCGGAAGTCCACTTGGGATCCAAACTGCCTTTCGTAATATTCGGCCATCACTTGGGAAGTCAGAGGATGGTTGAGGAAGTGCGTTTTGAATCTCTTCACCAGCGTCGGGTCTGGCTCCACCAAGGCCCTTCGCATGACTCCTTGAGATTTGAATGAATAGCAGACATCGATCCAACAATGGAAGTCTGTCATTCCTTCTGGCGGCTCATGATGATGCAAGAGGACCTTGTCAACTAGGTTCCTTATTCTTGGCATCTGGAGGTAAGCATGGTCGTTTCTTGACCGGCAGGAGGACCGTTCAGGCACCATATGGGTCATGAACTTGCCAGTGCAGAAGGCGTCCATGGTCTTGGATCTCTCCTTGGCGCTTGCGGTAATGTTTTGCTGGCACCAAGGTTCCGCCGCATATTGAATATTGACATCACCGAGAATCAATTGAGATCCTCGGATGACGTTCAACTCATCCTTCACCTTGTCTGTAGGCATAGACGGTGGAAGGTAGACACCAGAGATGGTGAGAGGGTGATGTTGGATTTGATCCAAGTCACCTCGGTATGGAATCGACAGTGTCACCGTCAAGGAATATGGCGTCCTTGAGGTCGACACGACGTATTCCTTGAGAGCTGGAGACAAGAGAAGGAGAAGGCCACCACCACTTCTCGTTCGATCTTGTTGTTTTGCCAAGGGAGAAGCCAAGAGAACATATGGATGTTTCAAGGCATATCTCCGATAGGCATAGGTAAACCAATGCTCAGCAACAAATATGAGATCATATTGATGCTGAGACTGGATAGGGTCAGGGTGCAGATTAGGAGGAATGGCATCTGAGAAGACACCTAGATCTTGATCCCGATCCTGCAAGCAAGAAGGGGAGATCAAGTCGGGAGAAAGAGAGGAGGAAGGAGGAGGAAGAGAGTGAGAGGATGGGAGGAGAGACGGAGACGAGTCAGATGTCTGTTTTGTCACTGGAGTCGACAGTTGGTCCAAGAGGTATGACCACTTGGGTCCTGTCAAGCCAGCAACATTGAGATATCCGATCCGTAAATGAGTGGGTCCTGATGGACACTCACTCATTGGGATGGAAGGGCGATCATGGCACCAGGAGGCTTCGATGAGGAAGAAGAAGAAGCCTTCCCTTCATCGTCGCCATCCTCAAACTCGGCCTCGGACCCGAGTGTTTCTATCAACAGGTTGGAGCCATTGATGGTCACTCCACCGATCATCGACACATCTTGCGGTTCATCTTCCGCTGAGACGAAGCTCATTTCTCCATGCCCATCGATATTGTCTTCCTGAAGTTCTTCAGGGACTTGCGATTCGACAGCAGTGCTGGGAACAGAAGCCCCGAGCACTGGATCCTGACCAACAGACTCAGTCGCAGCCACAGTGACCGTCACCGTCGTAGAGGCATTGGTCGTGGAGGATGCTTGCAGTTCTGCCACCCAGTCGGCATAGTATGCCCTTGCCACAGCACTGCGAGCCGTGACACTCGATCTTGCCAAGCGTGCCATGAAGGATTCCGTGACTCGTCGCTTGACGGCCTCGGATGCATTCGGGTCCAAGGCCTTCATCGGATCGTGCCTCTCCACGATCGTCTTCTCCATCGCCTCCATGCGTCTCTTGAAGGCACCCACATAGTCCTCACTCACCAAGAATTCCAACAGCGATCTTCCGATGTAAGAGATGAAGTGGATCTTGGTGAGGCAGATGCGAAGATGAAATAAATTTTGTTTTAACTCACCGATCTTCATATGAGGAAATCCATCGACATAGACCCTCTTGACCTTGTGCGTCCCGTCGAGACGTTCAACACCGGTCTTCCCATACGACGTCCTTCTTCTGGCCAGGCGTGCCAATGCCTCGATGGCCTTGGTCTTGTCAGCATCTTCCGGCAGGGCCATCTTGGCGACCACCTCGGCATACGTCAGTCTTGGTCGGCGTCCTGATTGTTGCGGTTGCTGCGGTTGCTGCGGTTGCGGCTGTTGCGGCTGTTGCGGCTGCTGTCGTTGTGGGTGACCATGAACCACGGCGACAGGTGTCTCTTGGGGACTTGGCGACGGCTTGTTGGCCTTGAGCGACTCCACCGTTGCCTTCAACTCCTTGAATTGAGCCTTGATCTCCACGACCCATTCAGGCTCTTCGACCACTGGCGTCCCCTTGCTGTTCTTCGAGCCACCAGCCTTGGTCAACGCAAGTTGCTCTTCCAGGACCTTGATTCGCCCAGCAAGGTCTCGGCAGTTCACGCAATCCAGGCACTTTTGAGGTGACACTGGATCGTCTTCTTGGCGATCTTCGATCGTGCTACCTCTCTTCAGTAGCACGTAACGATTCGGATTTCCAGTTTGCACTGGAACGGGCGCAACAACGGGCAGACGTCTGGTGGGCACCCAACGTCGCTTCTTATTCGCCGCCACCGTGACGACCTCGGACCACCTTCCTCCCCCTTGGTCTTGGTCTTGGTCTTCGTCCTCGTCCTCCTCTTCACCGACATCCTCCTCCATGGACTCTTCCTCACTGGCCTGGCTGCCGTCACTCTCCAGCTCAGGCTCAGGCTCAGGCTCAGGCTCAGGCTCAGGCTCAGGATCCGGCTGAGACAGTCGTCTCACCGGCGATCTCCTCGACGGGCTTGGAGACTTTTCTTTGGCTACGACACCAGTGGGACGCTTGGTCACCACCATGTCTGCCTTGGGCCTCTCCTGCCCACGCCCACCACCCTTCAAGGTACTTTCAATGAGTCGCAGCATGCCCGAGACGCTACAGGTCTTCTGGCAGCCTTGACACTTGTACCGACGGCGTCCATTGGCCGAGTCCTTGTTGAACCGGCCAATGCTGTCACAGTTGACGCACTGGACGTGTTGTCGGTACTGAGTGAACAACTCGGTTACCGCGTCCAGCCGTCCCTCTTCCGGGTCTAACGGGACATCTCTGTCCCGGGGAGTCTTTCTCCCTTGTTGGCTCATACCGAAGAATGAACCCTTCACGTCAAGTAAAGCTGCTAGAGTCTCTTGTCACGTAGAGTCTCCTTGCACAAACTCTCCTTGTAAAAGGGTGTCCTGTCACCCAGTGTGCTTTATCCCTTAGTGTGCCCTCTAGGGTTACCTTTGACTTTCTTTTCAAAGTCTTTGTCATCTTTCCCTCACGATACTTGTTTGCTATCGGTCTCTCGCTCATATTTAGCTTTTAAATGACATGTATCACCCATTTAGGACTGCATTCCCAAACAATCCGACTCTTTGGGCCACCTTGGTCTTGGCGTCCATGTCGACACGTCTGCATGGGGCTTTCACCCTCTCTGACGCCCTGTTCCAAGGGACTTGGACATGTCTGGACAGCACAAGAGGACCCTTTCAATCACAACTCGGACGTCCTCACGGACACCAGGTTCCAAAGTTGAGCTGTTCCCGGTTCACTCGCCGTTACTGAGGGAAGCCTCGTTCGTTTCTTTTCCTCCGCTTACGGACATGCGTAAGTTCAGCGGGTAATCTGACTTGATTTGAGATCGGTCGTTCATAGAGACCTCCCTACCAACACTGCTGTGAAGGGAGGAGAGGTCTCCACTGCATCCGATGACACTCCAGAGGAGCACCACGGACGCGTTCCATTGTCTTGCCTCGTGTATTCGAGGAGAGAGGAGAGAGGCGAGAGAGAGAGAGAGAGAGAGAGAGAAGGTTGCCCCACTCACTCTTACCGTGCTCTTCTCTTCTCGACACGCGCTCAATCGCCAGGTGACCATACTTGATGTACATTATCCCAAGTTGGTCCTCAAGCAAGACACGACCTTGCATAGCCCCTAACGTGCGGTGCGGGGTAGCAAGGTCAGCCGACCAGACACCTCCTGGTGCAAAGTCCTCCACACCTCTCTCTCTCTCTCTCTCTCTATCTACATGCTCTCTCTACTACAGACGTTCATAGAGAAGACGAAGAGACAGAGGGGATGATGATGAATGACTTTGCCTCACCACTTGGTCCCTGACAGCAGCAACAACCTCGCCACCGCTCACAACCACCCTCGCACAGAGCTTGCACATGAGTCTTGTCTCACTTGAGCGAGACCTGCGTCCATTGAGCAGCAACACCATGCCTTTAAAGACAACCACAAAGAACCAAATCTCGCAGTATGTCTCCTATCCACCAGGTGTCTTTGGGTGGTGGTGGTGGTCATCATCATCACATATGTGTATGTATCATCACACCATGAGAGCGCAAGGTATCCTCCTCCCAAGGGCGAACCCCTCGACCTCTCACACACTCCCTAGTACAGACGTTCCAAGAGAGCAGGAGGAAGGGAGGGACCACCACCAGAGAGAGAGAGACCCTCTAGCCGGCCACGGGGACCAACATACACACACACATACGACAACACCACCACACATCAAAGACGTTTAGGTGAGCGCATGAACGATACCCAAACAAGTATACCTTGAGGTAAGCCTCAAGGCACAAGGTGCGTTCAAAGACTAAATGATTTGCGAAGCTGCAGACCATGACACTTTCGCGTTTGGCTGCGTTCTTCATCGATGCAAGAGCCTAGAGATCCATTGTTATAAGTTGTTTCAGACATTCGTCACGTTACAACAAACGACAGATATCAGGCAAAGATCGAGCGGTAGATGCATCGCCACTGTGACCCTTTGCCGCGCCAAGGCATGGGGAAAGAGAGAACAGCAGGGAGGCCTGAGTGCCCTGTTAGAGTTCAACGTCGTCTCATGTGAGAGAGAGAGAGAGAGAGAGAGCGAGAGAGAGAAAGAAAGAAAGAACCTCAGGGGAAAGATAGACGCGATAGACATACCGGAGCAGGAGGAGCTCAAGCCCGTCCGTCCCTTTGTCCATCGATCCTCCCCGAGGCCTCTCTCCTCCTCCTCTGTGTCTCACCCCTCCTCTCTCTCCTTCTGAGAGCCAACCGACGGAACCGTTTGATAGAGTCGTGTTTGCGCGATGAGCGCATCAACGTTGAACCTCACGTCACTCTCACCACTCGCATCATCTTCCATGCCCCGTCGTCGACCACAGCATGACACAGTGGGGACCAGGGCAGGTGCAGACACGAGAGCTCGAGCTAGGCTTCCCACTTGCCTGTCTTTCATGTGTTGAGGCATTCCTCTCTCCTCGAGGACCTCCAAGATCCTACAATACGCGCTCGGTGCTCCGGCACCACCACGATGGGTGGCGACAACGGATCCAGAGACATGCATGTGTAGGCTCTCAAAGGTCTCGATGATACCGGCTAAATGGGAGGTCCTTGTTCGGTGCGAGCCGAGAGAGCAGTGAGAGACGCGCTCTCACCACTACTGTCCTATGCGTCGCGCTTACTCTTCAAAGACCACCCATCTGTCCAGTGGAGACATTCCGTTGAATATCATCCTACCCAGTGGGTAATCCCACGCAACCATGATGAACGACGAGAAGGGGGTAGAGTCCCCCCTCTCAGAGAGTCCCCCACCAGGACCCTCTCAGTGCCCCCACTATGTCCCTACCAGGACACCCTCCAGGACACCCTCCAGGACACCCTCCTGGACACCTCTCAGAGTCACCCTCTCAGAGTCCTCCCTCCAGGACACCTCTCAAGTAACCACACAAGCAGGGCTCAGGCAGCGAGAGAGAGCGAGCGAGCGAGAGACCCATCCTCTCCAGAGAGAGAAGACACTCCACAGGGGAGATGTTTCTTCTCAGATCAGATTGGATCCTACGCCTGTGGCCACCCTGACACCCTACTACTACCACTACACCACTACCAGACACCCACGCTCGACGCATCACCGTCGATGGTCCTCTCAGAGGACTCCATGCAGGAAAGAGGCCAAGCTCGACGCATCACCGTCAATGGTCCTCTCAGAGGTCTCCATGTAGGAAAGAGGCCAAGCCATCCTGCACATAGAACGACGCATAGGCGCATCCTATGGCGGCTGGCTGTCCGACCTGAAGAGGAGTCTCTCTCTACTGAGTAACCAAGAAAGCGCAGAGGCACTCACAGACAGACACGCCATAGAGAGAGAGAGAGAGAGAGAGAGAGACTATCCTACTAGGGAGGTCTGAGAGAGAGGTCTCACTGCTTCCATGATCGTTGCTGATCATCTCTGCAGAAGAGTCCTCCTCTCACGCTCACCGTTCTCCATAGATCTCCTTCACTCCATGTGTGGGTATGTGTGTGGGTGCACACCCCTTCCCTTGGTACTGGTCGAGAGAGAGGTCGAGAGAGAGGTCGAGAGAGAGTCCTCCCCTATAGAT
>Ga0078972_1010896_pt1 | contig 16625 bp, 10 predicted proteins | sample YelNatPaOPGAMG01_FD_67568 | JGI IMG/M metagenome (GOLD analysis project Ga0078972, IMG submission 67568) | Hot spring thermophilic microbial communities from Obsidian Pool, Yellowstone National Park, USA - OP-RAMG-01 (SPADES assembly) (version 2) | ecosystem: Environmental > Aquatic > Thermal...
CCCTCTCGGGTACTGCTCGGCTCATCAAGCCGAATACACCGCCCCCTTATGTAGGCACGTTCACAGGCACCATCGTGAACCCCGGCATCGGAGCCACGGTGGACATTACCATCACTTGGACAAGCGGCTACACGGGTACGAGCCAGTTCCACGGAACGATCCAAGCCGACGGCAGCATCACAGGGAACTTCTCAGGCGCGGATGCCGACGGCACAGTCAAAGTAACAAAGTACAACAAGGAAACCCCCACGAACCTCGCCTCGATGATCTTCAGTGGGTACTCTATGCAGAACGGATCCACGCATAAGGACCCCCTCGGGATCACCATCACGCAACAGGATCATAATCACATTACGATCGTCACCGAGAGTGATGGCTCGGGCGACGGGTATGTGATGGGTGACCACTTGATGCTCGTGATCCCCGATCCGGATGGCAAGAATTACGTGGACGCAACACTTTCCGGAAATACCATCAGCGGCACGTGGGTCTTTGTGCCTTCGGGATCAGGCCAGAGCCGCCAAGGTACCTTCACAGCCAATCGCGCTACCGGACCTGCTTCGGTGGAAGGCGTTTGGACGGGTACCATCACCACCCGCGCCACAGGAACGTTGGAACTGGATCTCACCCGAAACAACACCACCCTTGGTGGCGTAGCACGCCTGATTATGGGGTCGGGAACCGGCACAACGGTTTGGGCAGGGCCCCTTACCAGCGGTAAGGTGATGGGGAATACCGTGGCGTTCAAGGCAACATGGAATCTGGGAACGTCGGGAGGTCTAGAGGTAGTGATGCTGCTAGGCTCGGACGGCAAGCTAATGGGCACGTACGATCGCCTGGATCAAAATGGATCCTACATCGAGAGCGCCGACTTCAACCTCGCCAAGGGTCCTTCCACACCAAGCCTTGCCCACTACTACGCCGGGTACACAACCATTAGCACAGACCCCCAGCAGAAGCATTACGACACGTCGTTCACTCTAGGCTCTCAGAATGGCAACGTCATCACCGGCACCACCCGGCACCAGGATTCTGATGGTACGATCAGCACAGATACGGCACAGGGGCTGATCATCGGGAACCATCTGATGATGCTGGTCGGCCCGTCCACCTACCTAGATGGCACGGTAAGTGGCCAAACCATTTCGGGCACCTGGATGAACCCTCAGGATGGAGTGCAGGGCACGTTTGTGCTCACCGTACAACCTGGATAGGGGCATTCGGGCCGTGTGAGCATAATTAACTCATGGTGGGGCCGGCGTATCGGTGCGCCGGCCCCTTTTTACTGAGGTACGCAGGAGATTGTACTCCTTCTACCGAACCCCTCCGGCGGACAACGATCACCAACACTCCCTGTAAGAGGTGTACCATGGCCGATTACACACCGCAGAAAAGCGACAAATTCACCTTCGGATTGTGGACGGTAGGAAATCGCGGGCGTGATCCTTTCGGGGACGCCACGCGCGAGGCCCTTGACCCCATTCGTATCGTACAGAAACTTTCGGAATTGGGAGCATACGGCGTCAACCTCCATGACAACGACCTAGTTCCCATTGACGCTACTGCCGCGGAACGCGACCGAATCGTTCGGGAATTCAAGAAGGCATTGGCCGATACCGGCATGAAGGTGCCCATGGCCACGACAAATCTGTTCTATGACCCAATCTTCAAGGACGGGGCATTCACAAGTAGCGACCCCAAGGTGCGTGCCTACGCCGTGCAAAAAACCATGCGCGCAATGGATCTGGGTGCGGAACTGGGTGCCGAGGTGTACGTATTTTGGGGCGGTCGTGAGGGGGCCGAAGTGGATGCCGCCAAGGATCCCGTAGACGCCCTGAAGTGGATGCGCGAATGCATCAACTTCCTCATCGGTTACAACAAGGCCCAAGGTTACAACTTCAGGTTCGCCCTAGAGGCCAAACCCAACGAGCCTAGAGGTGATATTTATCTGGCCACCACAGGACACATGCTGGCGTTCATCGAAACGCTGGATGATCCCTCCATCGTAGGCGTCAATCCCGAAGTGGCCCACGAAACAATGGCCGGTCTGAACTTCATGCACTCTGTAGCACAGGCGCTGGCCGCCGGCAAGCTCTTCCACATTGACCTGAATGCCCAAAAACCCGGCCGGTTTGATCAGGACCTGCGCTTTGGGCAGGAGGATGTGAAGGGGGCCTTTTTCCTGGTGATGCTCCTGGAAAACTACGGGTATCAAGGCTCTCGCCATTTCGACGCGCATCCCCTCCGCACGGAAGGTGAGGAGGGCGTGTGGGAGTTCGCACGTGGATGCATGCGCACGTATCTCATCCTTAAGGAAAAGGTGCATCGCTTTAACAACGATGCGGAGATACAGGAGCTCCTTAGGAGCCGCAAAGCAGACCCCGAGGGACTGGCTTCGATCCTGTCCGGTGGTTACTCGGACCAAGCAGCCCGCCGCATCGCAGATCTAAATGTAGACCGCGCGGCCTACGGGCGAAAGGACCTGGGGCTGGAACGATTAGACCAGCTTACTATGGAGCTTCTGCTCGGCATTCGCTAAGCGCGGATCGCGGCTGCAATGGAGGTGGGAATGCACCGATTGGCCTGCTCCCTCGGCTTGGCGGTCACGTTGGCAGCCATGGCCACCGTTGCCGGCGCCCAGGGGGACGGGAAGGCTCTGTACGATCCCATGCGCCCGGTCATGATGCTGGGGCGGGATCGTGCCGTCCTTCAATGGTTCACCCGCACGCCATGCGTTACGCGCCTGCAGCTTCGAAAGGGAGTTCTGCCTTGCCGCACCTATGGCCTGCGCGAGGATCCCTGGAAGGCCGGCGATGTGCAGGTGCTGGCGGGACCGCCGGGGTTGCATACCTACCACAGGATCACCCTTTTGCATTTGGTGCCGGGAACGCGTTATTACTACCGGTGCTATGATCCAGGAGCTGATCCCACCACACTAGAACAGACGTGGGGCGCCCAAAAGCCTTGGGGGAGGGAGTGGGCATTCAGCACCCTAGCACCCAAAGGCCGCAAGACCATTATCCGCATACCGGTGAAGGTTCTTTTGATGCCCAACGTAGTGAACGTGGCGTCGGCGCACCTTGCGAATGGCCGCGTTATACCGCCACCGCCGGACCTTACGGGCTCAGAACTGGCCCGCATCAAGGAGGAATACGCAACTGCTGCCCGCTTCCTTTTCATCAACAACGGAATGCGTGTGTGGTACGATTTCCACATCTTCGTGGATGCCAGGCGTCAACGTTGGGGGCCGGAGCCGCCAAACGTGTCCCCAATCTACAAAGGCTGGCCCGCTTGCCGTAGCTACGCAGGTACGGACTTTGCTCCCCCAGGCGGCGGCGATTTCACCGTAGTGGACACGCTGGACCTCCAGCACGTCGGTAAGGAACCTGTCCACGAGAACTTCCCTTATGTGGGGCAGATCGAACAAGCCTTTCCACGCCGATGGGATGAGCCCAAGAAGGAATGGGTGTTTTACAACAGCGGGGGCGGTACCTATGGAGCGGACGAATGGGCACGGGGCATTCCCGGCCGTTCCCAATACTTAGGCGGCGGTGACACGGCTTGGCTCGCAACCCACGAATTCCATCATCAGGTGGAAGCCCTGGGTACAATCTCCTTCGGCACCGACGAGAACGACCGCGTCATCTTCGACCACTTTTTCCCACGACGTCGCGTGCGCAAACCCGATGGCACGTATGACGAATGGACCTGGCAAACGAGCTGGGCGCACGGCGAACATTGGGATGGTATCAGCTACTTCGACCGCCTTCTTACCCCCGTGCAATGGCTCCGCCTTATGTTCGGCGAAACGATCACCGTAGCGGATGCAGACGAGGACGGCGTGCCCGATGACGATAGCCGCCTCCCCTTTGATGAAAAGCACTTCGGGTCCGATCCCCACAAGGCAGTTACGGCCGGGGGAGTGCCGGACTTGGCGCGCATTCAACAAAGCACCTGGGCTCCGTGTCCCCTTACCTCTACGTGGAACAAAGTCCCCTACCCATTGCGCAGACCCAAGCCCAGGGCGGACGACACGGACGGAGACGGCGTGCCCGATGCAGTAGATCCCTATCCACTCTATCCATGGGAGCCCTTCATTTGGCCCATGACGGCCACCGTGGATGGCGATCCACGGGAATGGAGCGATATTCCCTTGGCGGGAACCAACTCGGCCCATGGAGTGACCATCCGCTTTAAGCAAGCTCATGACGACGCCGCTTATTATGCCTGCTTCCAAATGCAAGGGCCATGGGCGAAGGTATCCGTGGGTCTCGACGGGGAGGGCTTGGGATATTACACTACGGACAGCACCTACGCCTTTGACGTCCTAAACCTCCCCGGTGGTACCGAAGTGCGGCCTACCAGCGGCAACCGCTGCCCCGGGATGGAATGGAAGGCGCGTGTAGATGCGGCCGGCGAAACCACAGTGGAGATCTCCATTCCGAACCGAGGTTCAGGCCTTTGGTTCTGGACCGGCGGCGGTAGGCCCGTGGGGGCGGCCATTAGCCTTTGGACTTCTTCCGGTGCCCCTCTCTCCATCTACGACCCGTATCACTTCTTCTACGCTCGGATGCTGCAGCGTTTTGGCCGCCCAGAATGAAGCGGACGCGCCCACGACTTTTGGGAGGATGGGGTAGGCACCCATGCATCCATCGCGTTTGTGTGCGACTAGGCGAATAGGCGCGCACTCGCATTAACAGTAGGAAGGGGAAGGGAATTTGGATCTGCTGATTTGTGGAACCAGCGCTGCCGAGGCGTGGCCGGCAATCTTCTGCGTATGCCCCGCCTGCCGGGAAGCACGCGCGTGTGGGGGCAAGAACCGGCGAACGCGAGCGGCATATATGCTTGGGGAGCGCCTGCGCGTGGACTTCGGCCCCGACACGAACTGCCATCAACTTGAGTACAATCTCGATTTGGGGGCATTGGAACACCTCTTGATCACGCACAGCCATGATGATCATTGGGCCCCCATGGACCTGAACTATCGAAGAAAGGGCTTCTCGGTGGTGCCGCAACACGCACTCCATGTTTGGGGCAACGATGCCGTAGGCGCCTCCCTCCGGAGTGCATGCGGCTGGGACTTAGAGGCGTTGCGGATGCAGTTCCACCAGATCGAAGCCTTCCGAGAGATTGCACTGGGAGACGGCATCACCGCCGTACCGATACCGGCCGCGCACGATCCTAAAGAGATGTGCGTAAACTACCGCATCCACGTGCAAGATCGCGTGGTGCTATTGGGCCACGACACCGGCTGGTATCCCGAGGACACTTGGGATTTTCTCTCCGGAGTGCCTATCCACATTGCCGTGCTGGATTGTACCTATGGGCCGGTGGAAAGCTGCGAGGGGCACATGGGCTGCTCGTGGGTGGTGCGCGCCCGAGACGAACTGGCTCGGCGGGGAGCCTTGGCGCCCGACGCCCGCGTCATCGCCACACACTTCAGCCACAACGGAGGCTGGCTCCACGAAGACCTGGAAGCCTACTTCGCACCACACGGCATCGAGGTAGCCTACGACGGCATGCGTGTGACCTGTTAGCAACGGGCGCTTGCCCACTCTGCAGAGAGCACCTCTGCCTGCTCCAACACGGTGAGGGTGGCCTTCTCTTGCGGGCACCGCCCGGTATGCGCTCAGCCGAGGGCACCGCTAGCGGTATGGCCATATCCCGTACCGATAGAGGAGGCGGTCCGGCGGAACGGGAGCATCCCGCGCTATCGTTTGTACATCCGCTGATGCGATCAACGGTGGGCCAACAACGATGCCAGCCAGGCCAGCACAACAATTGCAATTACCAGCAAGGCAACGGTTGTGAGTGCCACGTTTCGCACAGTTCGAAGCGCTTCCTTGACTCCGGCAAACTCGACGCCCAGCACTTCTTTGACGCTTGCGGCACTTTGTTGATGCGATGCAACGATAGACTGTCGCACGGGTTCTAAATCTACGCGTAGCCTGCTCTCCACGGCGTCAGGGGTACTCTCCAGCAATCCGCGCACGCCACTCAAATCTGCCTTTACACCCTCGATATTCCCGTGGCTCTCGGCGAGAATGGACTGCCGCACGCTGTCTAGATGTACGCGCAGCATATTCTCCACAGCGCCAGGGGTACTCTCCAGCAATTCCCGCACGGAGCCCAAGTCTGCTTTTACACCCGCGATATCCCGGCGGGTCTCGGCAAGAATGGATTGTCGGAGAGCGTCCAGTTCCTGACGAAGTGCATTCAATTGTGAGGACAATGATTCCACCTCGTGCATAAGCTGAGGCGTCCCGATTGACCGAATTGTTCCAGCGAGTTCTCCAAGCTCTTCTGCAATGGTCGCACAGCGAGTAGATAGCTCACTGACACCGGCAGCCGCCTCATCTAGTGCAGCACGGGCTGTCTTGTAGGATAGGGTCTCGTCCTTGAGTCGCGTCAGCTCCTCAACGAGTCGGTTCGCCTCTTCTTCGGCATGCAAGAACTCCTCAAGTCCATCTGTTGCCACTCTCATTCTCCTTTCGGTGTTACAAGTGCAGAGCAACGGTCAGCAAGGTTGTTCAGCAACCGCCTGGCTAGCCTTTTGGAAAGATCCGTAGGCACGTGTGGCATGAGAGCGCGGACAAACACGCGGTCCGCGTGGCCAGAATCTAGAGCACACCACATGAGCAACTCGGCGGCTCCTTCCTTGCGCCGCGCATGCGTGATTGCTTGGCCGAGACCAGACGCGATCTCTGTTGGATCGAGCCGGAAGTTTTCAGATGCGAACCGCAGAGCTGCCTCGATGTTTTGCCGCACCACCTCCTGATCTGCATCAGCACTGAGGGCATCGGAGACGCTTCGAAGAATGAGCAATCCCGGAACGTCTGGATACGAGGCCAGGGCGCGTCCGGTGGCCGCACGAAGGGCAGCCGCGTCCTTGGACGTAACCAGATCATCCAATACAGGACCGAGAACGTCCACGCCGCCGCGCCCAGAGCTGCGAACTGCTTCAAGGCGCTCGTCCCACTCCGACTGCTCCAGATAATCCAGAATACGGCGCCGAAGCTCCTCACCGCTGCGGGCGCTCATCGCAGCCTGAAGCATTTCGCTCAGCGCGCGACGGCGAGCCAGCTCAATATGTTCATAGACGAAGCCAATCAGGCGCGCTGCGACTGCCATTACATACTCGCGGTGGGGCACACGACGCAACGCGAGCGCTTCGTCTACCGCATGCGTTCCGAGCCGTATCTGGTAGGATGCCATGTAGCGGCCGAGCGCTGCTGCAATCTCCTCCTGTGTTGCACCGGCAATCCTTACGCCAAACTCATTCGCTGCGTAATTAACTGTGTAATCCTCAACGACGCCAAGAACCACGAGCCGATGGAGCACCTTCTCCGCTCGAATCTGGGCGGAGTCCCTCCGATCGCGCTCGGACAACCATCTTGAATCTCGCCACGTGACGTTGATCTGCCGTCGCGTCTCTACATCGCCAAGCTGGTCGAGCATCCTGCCGACATCCTCCACCTCGGCCCGCTCGCCACGAAACGCTTGCACATGAAACCAGAGCGCGCGTACGATGTCGTCTGCATTATCCCAATTGGTATCTTTAATGATCCGAGCCACCTCATCCAGCGGCGTTGCGGGGCTCAGGAGGTGCTGCGTCCGTCCTGGGTCGTCATTCGACAAGATGATGGCGCATTCGGCGGCGCGACGGTCCCTACCCGCCCGACCTGCCTCCTGATAAAAGGCCTCAATCGAAGCAGGAAGGCTGATGTGCACGGTGTAGCGGATATTGGGTTTGTCAATCCCCATACCAAACGCGTTCGTGCACGCAAGCAATGAAATCCGATCGCGCTTGAAGTCACGAGCAGCTTCTCGCCTCCTGGCCGCCCAGTCATCGGAGGAGATGTTGGCAGGCGGCGCCCCGCTATAGACGCCGACACGCGTTCTGAGTTCCTGCTCCAATCGCTCTCTCTGCTGCATCACGCCATAGGTGCCGTCCACGTGCGGACAGAACACGAGTCCCGCATGGGTTTGCCTTCCTCTAGGCCGAAATATCTGGCTACGATCCACGCCGAAACGTGTGGGCAGCCCCTGTAAGAACCCCAGCAATCGCGGCTGCTTCTCGCTTGAATGGCAATTCAGCACGGTGTAGCGCAGCTCACGACGGTCAAACGTCTTTGGGGTAATGATTGCATCCAGCGCCGTTATCCCGAGCTCCCGCTGAACGTCCTTAAGGACCATCCTACTCGCCGTACCCGTGAGAGCGACGAGCGGCGGCACCACACCGTCCGAAGCGCAGTACTCTCGAGCATTGCGGCCGAGGTTGAGGTAGGCGGTGCGGAAGTCATGCCCCCATTCGGAAACACAATGTGCTTCGTCAATTGCGATGACAGAGATCGGCGTGTTGGTGGTGAGCTGCCGCAACGCCTCGCGAAATGGGACAGTTTGCAACCGCTCCGGGGAAATGTAGCAAAACAGATAGTGGCCACGTGCAAACGCGCGGAGTGCCCGTTCACGAGTCTGTCTGTCCAGTTGGCTGGTGATCCCGATGCAGCGATCGATACCTGCCGCCGCCAGGTTGTCAATTTGGTCATCAATTAAGGAAATGATCGGGTCCACGACAATGCAGCGCCCCGGCAAGAGGAGCGCGGCCAACTGAAAGGCGATCGATTTTCCTGCACCCGTAGGCAGTAGCACCACCGAATCAAAGCCACGCAGCGTCCGCTCGATAGTCTCCCATTGTCCTTCCCAGAAATCGTCCTTGCGAAACACGTAGTGCAGGAACCACCGCGCGTCCTCCCGGTGTGGTGCCGCCGGCCGCGCAGGTGAAACTGCAGTGAGGGGCGCCCGAATCTCTGTTGGGAACGTGATGTCTGAGACCAGAAACCGTGCCTGAACATCAAGGGACAAGTCGTCTATGCTACCATCAGCGGGCCCAACCAATACGTCCAGTTTATGGTCGCCAGCATTGTCGCCCACAATGGAAACGCGTGGTTCCAGTACAGGAAAAGGCCGTCCGTACAGGCGTCCGAGACGGCTAAGCAGCTCCAAGAAATCCTCCACGGCGAGGGGGATCAGGGTGGACGCCATCGGGTCCCCGCGAAGCGCAACGGGTGGGGCCACACCGATGCTCCAGGCATCTCCCAACCGAAGCCAGCCACCGCGCACTGACGCCAGCAGAGCAAGCTGTATTTGATGAAAGAACTTGCACCACCTAACGACACGTGAAAAGCCCGTTTCTGGTGGCGGGTCAATGCGTCTGTCCAAAAGGAGCCTCTGCAACTCGTCAAGATGCGGGCCACGGCCATCACGAGCCTCGGTGGCTGGGACACGAACAACGCGGACACCACCATTGCTGACCGCCCGGTCGCGTGCGTCGTCCCTCGCGCGGTGGGCATTATGCTGCGCGCCATCAACCTCCACCAGAACAGGAGAAATCGGAGCGCGTTCGCCATGCATAAGTTCACTACCGGCGCAAACGAGAAACAAATCCCCACGCTCCGCCGTGTGTTGACCGATGAACTCGGTGATGGAAGCGAGTTCTATCTGTGGAATGAGCACCCAAGGAAGCAGCTCACGCCTTATCAATGCCGACAGCCATTCGAAAACGGCGCGTTCCTCAGGACTATCGAAACGACGTGGGCAAAAGCGGGAGGATGGAACGAGCGCGACCCTACGTAGAGCGTCCGTAACCAGCCTTGGTTCGGCAGGAGCACGAGCGTCCACTGGCAGCGATACCTCCAAAGACGGTGAACAGAACGGCGTGGTCCCACGCGTGAGCAGCGACTCGGCTACCGCGATCACCGTTTGATCTTCAGCGGGAAGAGGATCGCCAAGCGTCCCCGGGAAATCGAGGCGCCACTGGGCGGCCGCACGTATCAGCGGCCGGTCGGTACCCGTCAGATCCAAATGTTCTAGGTACGCAGCAGGCAGGCCACATACCTGAAAGAAGGCACTCTGAGATTGTGGATCCCGCGCCGCCGCAGCAATAGTTACCGGACGCGCGTACTGAGCCGTGTTATCAGGCATCATGTCTGAACCTCACTCATGAGCGCAAGTAGGTTGTCATCTGGATCCCAGAAAAACGCCATCCACAATTCGTGATCTGCCAACTTGGCGATAAGATGAGGCTTCGATTCGAAACGGACCCCTCGTGCTGATAGCGTTTCAAAAGCCGCCTCGATATCTGGCACGGTGAAATAAACGATCGAAGCGTGATTCGGTGATTGGGACTTGGCAGGAACATCCAGCATCAATCGAACACCTGCGCAGTTGAAAAATGCGAGGCCTGGAGGCGCCTGAAAAAGGAAATCCATTCCTAGCGTGTCGCGGTAGAATGCTACCGCTCGTTCAAGATCGCCCACCGGTACGGCAATCTGGCCGATTCGGCCAAGCCCAAAATTAGCTAAGGAATTGTTCGTCATTAATCCGTCCTCCTGTGGTTTGTTATTCCGTGTAATGGCAAAGTTTACCTTCCATGGACGTCTTGGCAACTTTCCCGGGCAGCGCGCATCTTGCGCGCCTTCTCTTGCGGGCACCTCCCGGTATGCGCTCAGCCCAGGGCACCGCGAGCGGTATGGCCATATCCCGTACCGATAGAGGCAGTGGTCCGGCGGAACGTGAGCAACCCGCGCTATCGTTTGTACATCCGCTGATGCAATCAACGGTGGGCCAACGACGATGCCAGCCAGGCGGCGCAGATCGTTACTCCGGCTCGAAGCCGTGGGTCTTGAATTTTAACGTTCTGCAGTTCTCCGTCACCACACGAACAACTTGATCGGGTACGCCCTCGGTGAATGCCACCTCAATTTCCAGCGTCACCTGGACCTTGGCATCCGGGCGCCCTGCAAGGTGACCGATGATCTCTTCGGCAATTCTGCCGGCATCGGCACCCACGCGCAGCGGATTCAACTCGACGCTGCCGTGGAAACGCCGAAGGGGAACAGGGACCGGCCCTGTGGCCGCACCGGCGCCGGCACGCTCTTCGCCAACGCCGGCCGTCGCCATGGAAGGCGAATGGGCGGCGCCTACCGATTCGGCGCCGGTCGTGCGGCCGATAGTCTCCTGCTCGGCATCGAGCTGCCGCCGCGCCACCTCGGGCTTGACGAGTATGCCTGGCGGCTCGGTATCTGGCAGGATGACGTTTTGCCCCACCCGTAATCCCCGGTAACGGCCGGCCGCCTCGTCAAAACTGTCGGCGTACGCGAAAGTCTCGCGCTCCCAGGTGAGGAGTGCCACCCCATCCCAAACCGCCCCCGCCAGCACCGCCGGGTTCTTTAGACGCGGCAAATAGACGTAGCGCGCGAAGTCCTCCACAAGCTGGCGGACCTCAACGTGGTCGCCGCGCCATAGGGGAATCCTGTCCATTTCCATTCGGAGGCGCGTGCCGGCGAACGTGGTAATCAGCAACTCTTCATTGCGGAGTTTCTTGCTTGCCCGCGCCGTCAATCCATCGTTGCCCTGCAGTCGGATAGCCTGGAAGGTGACCTCGGCCTTCGGATCGGGCTTTCCGGTGGCGGTGTCCACCTGGACGGGCACCAGCAGCCAGTAATACGTCTCGCGCAGGCGCTCATCAACCGTCGTGTTGGCATCTTTTATGCGCTCTCCAGCCTGTCGCACCTGGTGCCGATCGAGGTTGAGTGTCTCCTGGTCGTCGAGGATCGTTTGCCAGGCGAGATACCGCCGCACTGCGTCCTCGAGGTCTCGGAGCCGGGATCCGTCCGCAGCAAGGAATACCAGCGTGTTCCGATAGAGGCGCGGAGCACTGCCCCGGAAGTTTAGGATGCGACGGGCCTCCTGCACCGCTTCGCTCTCCGGGTTGTCCTTCGTGTGCCAGTATGCACTCCCCAGCACCACTAATCGCACGTCCATGCCGTCGGGCACATCGGCGGGGGATTGGGGGAAAGGATGCACGCCGTAGAAATCTGCCTGTTGGCCCACCTCGCGGCGTACCCGCTCCTTAATCTCCGCGGCCACCTTCTCGGGCTCGCGCTTGAGCTGCTCGGCCCGGTCCTCAGCCAGCTTGGCCACGGTTGGTTGCGTAGAGTACCAGTAGCGGGTTCCGTCCTGATACAGGTACGTGGCTTCGGCGGCGAGCCGGCGCAGCGCATCGCCGAACACCGCCACGGGTTCGCCCGGCATGACGCAACCGAGCTTCACACGCTGATCATCGAGACCCCGATGGGCTGCCGTGGCAAGCGGCGCCGACCCCAGGAAGATCGTCCGAGCCACCCGCCGGCAGGCCGAGTACTGCCCTAGGTTCGGCACCTCGGCATCCAAGCGAGCCGGGAGCGACGCGTCACCGTCCACGTCCTTTTCAATCACCGGCACCCAATTCTCCTGAAGATAACGGGTGAGCTCAGATTGCACCGGCGGGTCGTTTATCGGGATGCTGGAGGGCAAAATCAAAGGGCACTTGTCGCCCGTCACCCACAGGCTGTGGATCACCGCCGCCATCAGCCGCAGAACGCCGCGGGTGCGCTGGAACTTCAGCAACGTAGACCAATCGGTGTAGAGGCGGTCGAACACCTCAGGATGGATTGGATAAGCCGCCTTGATGCGCTCCTCGTACCCGGCTTCGCGGCATTCCTGGGGAAACTCCACCCGCTCGGTGCGGTAGAGGTCGGAAAAGGCCCGCGCCACCACATCGCGCGCTTTAAAAAGCTCAGGGTCGGTGATGGGCTCGAAGAGGCGGCGGCGCACGATTTCGAAACCCTCTTCTGCCGAAGCAGGCCGCCACGACGACTCCACCCTGCCGATCACGTTCCGCAACCGGTACAGGGCCTCTCGCCCGCGTATACCGCCCACCTCTACCTCTTCGGCTTCCGCCAGGGAATGCGGAGATCCCGCCCCCTCCGAGGCAGGGAGGCTGATGACCACCAGGCAGTTCCGCGCGGCCCGCGCCGACTCGGTGAGCGCATGGGCGAAGGTGAACTGCGTCTCGAAGGAGCCTGCGGGAAGATCCGTTCGATCGTGAAGCTGCCGCGCGTAGGCCACCCACTCGTCAATCAAAATGAGGCAAGGCCCGTAGTCGTTGAAAAGCTCTCGAAGCCGATCCCCGGGACTGGTGCCATGCTCATCGTCCGCAGCGATCCGGTCGTAAGCTTTGCGGGCTTCGCTCAGGCCGCCGGCGGCAAAGCCGAGCTGCCAAGCGAGTTCGCCCCATAGCGTGCGCACTACCGTGCCGTCCGGCTTGGTGTCGGGGTTTCCGGCCGAGATTCTATTTCCCACCAGTACCGCACGACGCACCGGCGCCGTGGGCATCTGGCCCGCCTGGCGCACGATCTCTTCTACGCCCGGTAGCTCGGTGACGGACCTTCCCGAGAACAGGTGGTAGAGGGCAAGCATCGAGTGCGTTTTGCCCCCGCCGAAGTTCGTTTGCAATTGCACCACCGGGTCTCCTCCGGTGCCGGTGAGCCGCCGGATCGCCATCGTGAGTAGCCCCTTCAGGCTCTCCGTAAGGTAGGTGCGGCGGAAGAACTCCCCGGGATCCCTGTACTCGTCGCTCCCCTCGCCCAGGTAGACCTGCCACAGGTCGGCGGCGAACTCGGCCGCCTGGTAGCGCCCGCTCGCAACATCCGGATGGGGACGCACCACTTCGCGCCAGGGCTTGAGAGAAGTACTGGCCGCGGTTTCGATCAACGAGCCGCCCAGCCGGCGCTTCTCCGTGCGTACCTGTTCGTCGTACACCAGCCGGCGTAGTTCCAGCTTGAGCTTGCGCACCTCCTCCGCCTCACGCGCAGATACTGCAGTCAACAACCGCTCGACGGAATCCAGCGCCCGGTCCGCATCATCGCTCGAGAACGGCTCCTGATGCGCCCACTTGTTGCGCCAGTCCCGCAGTTCCGAAAGCAGGCTTCGCTCCGCCTGCCCCAGCGTGCGCCGAAAGACGTCGTTCCACGCCTCCCACATCAACTTGAGCAGCCCACCAGTATCCAGCTCTGCAATGGACCTGTTGGCGGCGAAGCGGTCCTCGCTCAAAAATCGGGAGGTTTCCTCAGCAGCGCGATCCCCATAGACGTTCTCAAATTCCCGCGCAACGAACGGCGCAAGGCCAGCCCGGAGCAGTAACAGGGACTTGCCCACCCGATCGTGGTTGGTGACGGCCATGATCCTCACTCCTCCGCGCCGAGATGGATGATCTCTACGTCGCCCCACGCCTTGTTCAGGTACTCGGCCACGAGTCGGCGGTGGCAGTGGTCCGGTTTATCCTCACTACACAGGAGGCAACCGTCAGCGATGATTTCTCGTGGCACCGTCTCCTCGATGCGTCTGTCCCTCATGAGGGCGATAAATCGCGTCTCATACGTCTCCCAGTCGCCGTGCCGCTTCTTGTACTCATCCAAGATCTCAGGTGTCGGCGCCAGCTCGGGTACGTAGACGTAGTCCATCGCACAAATCTCCTTAAGAAAGTAAGCAAGGTCCTCTTTCTTGGCGAATCCGGCGAGCTGCGAGACATTGTTCAGGCGAACATCCACTATACGTTTGGCACCGGAATTGCGCAACAACTCGAAGAAACGCCGCGCAGACTTCTTGGTAAACCCCACCGTGAACACTCTCATGATATTCTCTTTGCCACCTGCAGTTCTAGGTCCTTGTCCACGTATGCTATCCGTTCTCCCTGCCGTTCCAGGGCCTCGGCAATGATTTCCTCCTTGGAACGAAACAGATCCTGATCTGGCAGCCGAAGCTGGCGCAGCAACCTTTCCATCGTCGCTTCATGTGGCTCCAAGCTGCCGTCGGCCAGAATGTGCTCCACGCGCAAACCACGCGCGATGAGTGCAGGAGACACCAAGATGGCCCGGTGGCACTCCAAGGGTTCCTTCTCGGCACACATTAACGCAATGCGGTGGCGGGAAGCTCCCCTGACCACACGCTCGATACCCTCGCGGAAGGAACACGACCGAGCTAGGCGTGCATACTGGACGCGCCCATTCTCGTAGCACGAACGATCATCCGGGCGCCCACCCAGGTGGTGCCCTAAAAACGCGTACGCAATGCCATGGGCCTTTAGGCTGGCAGCAAGTTTATCACGATCGAATTGTGGATGAAGATGGCTGTAGGGAGCCGATCGAACATCGGCCACAAGAGTGACACCGTGCATCTGCAGGAGCCGCACAAACGTTTCTACCGAGTGCGTCGAGTGACCGATGGTCAATACGTCCTGTGCCTGCCCTATCATGGTTCACGTCCTTCACCGTCTTGAATGATGGCAGCAACCAGCTTGTAGCAGTAGCCCTCGAACGGCTCCCCGAGACTCACCGTGAGGAAGCATTCACCAAGAGGATACTCGCCATCGGGCCTCTCTAGATAAGTGCCCTCATAGACCGGGTCGGTTACCCATAACCTATACTCCCGTGCGGCGTATCGGAAGCGCGCCTGAACACGGCGCTTGGGATTGCCGAACGCCTGGCCAGGCGCAAACACCGCGAGGGTGAGGCTCTTTGTGCTAATGAGACGCAACGAATCTCTCAACTCGTCGGCGCGCTCTAATGGAATCTTATCGTTGGACCCAGTAAAGCTGCTGTATCCGTCCATCCACAGAGGCGACACCGGGTCAACAAGCCGTTGCAGACCGGTCCAGGATGCGCGGCCGGCTTTCACCCAATACCAGTTAGGGTCCAGCAACCAGTTTTCCTGCTGATAGCTATGAGGTTGGGGACGCAGCAGTGGGACGTCCACGATATCCAGCACACACGGTTCAGTGCCGTCCTCGTATTGGCGCTCGCATTCCGCAACTTCGCCACATTCTCGATCGCTGATCGGCCGGATCCATTTGCCGGGCCGGCCTGCGATCAGTTCCTTGCCGGCAATACAGCGACCCCCGTATTTCCGGGAATTGGCGAGGCACACCATACGTTTCGTATGCATGGTTCACCCTCTCATCTCCGGGAATGACATCTTTTTCTGCGCCACGGAACCTCCGGCCCGGCCCTGCGCCAATCTTGCCAGCTCGGGCCAGCCCAAGACCAGGGCGTTGTAGGCCTGGGCGTCTTGGGAGCGGCCCTTCTTCTCGGCAATGTTGTACAAGCGGTAGGCGAGGTCCCGGGCCAGCTCGCCCCGGGAGCCCAATTGGCGCAGCAAGTCGGCCGCGACCTCCTCGCCCTTCTTCTCAAACCAGTACACCCGCAGCAAGTGGTGCGTGGCCTTCCAGATGCTCACGCCGGGATCCTTCTCCGGATTCCAGTCGCCGGGGAGTTCATCGGGGCGCAGCAGCCGCACCTTGCCGCCCTTGGAGTGCACGAGCTTCGCCTCCGCCAGGCGGCGTACCGAGGTCACCTTCGCCTTGGATAACTTCTCGGCCTCACCGAACTCCCCCTCCTCGAACCCGTACTGCTCGTACCAGGCAATCGCCCAACGCGTGTCGGCGTCGAACTCGTCCTCCTGCTCGAAGAGGACCTCGGTAAGGGTTTGGTTGATGAGGGCCAGGGCCGTGCGCACGCTCATGGGCCGCCCGCTCGCCTCCAGGATGCGGCTGTACTTGGAGTAGATTGCCATGCCGGGGCCGATGGCCGCCTGGGCGAAGTCCACCGGGGCGATGTTCCCCTGCTGCAGGTGCTTGAGCGCCACCGGCAGCTCGCGCTTGAGCTCGGCCACGAAGGAGCGCCGGTCGGTTTGGAGCGCGGGCGTCCCGCCCGCTTGAGCCGTGTGCGGGCTAGAAGCCCGCGTTC
>Ga0078972_1010897_pt1 | contig 16623 bp, 16 predicted proteins | sample YelNatPaOPGAMG01_FD_67568 | JGI IMG/M metagenome (GOLD analysis project Ga0078972, IMG submission 67568) | Hot spring thermophilic microbial communities from Obsidian Pool, Yellowstone National Park, USA - OP-RAMG-01 (SPADES assembly) (version 2) | ecosystem: Environmental > Aquatic > Thermal...
TTTTTATTTCTAAACTTATTTTAATCTTAGATATTTTAATCTTTTATATCTTCTTTATTTTGTAAAAAAAAATTTTTAATTAAAATAATAATTAAAATAAAAAAACCTATTACTATAAAACTATCAGCAGCATTAAAAACTGCAAAAAAAGTAAAATAAATAAAATCAGTTACTTCTCTTAAATAATATCTATCAAATAAATTACCAACTGCCCCACCTAAAATAAAGCCTAAAGCTAAATTATATGTAAAAGATTTTAAATTCATTGTTATTTTTAAAATAATTATTAATATAATTGCTATAATTGAGATTACAATAAATATATTTGTTTTATTCTGAAAAAGCCCAAAAGCAGCACCGCTGTTTTTTATATGAGTTAAATATAAAAAATTCGGAATAAGCATTATCATGCCATTTAAAGGTATATGATGAACCACAAGATACTTTGTTATTTGATCAACTACCAATGCAAATATAGCACATAACCCAAAAACTATATCTAATTTAAATTGTTTTAAATTATAATTTAAAAATTTTTTTGACATAAAAATAAAGCTAAAGCTAATTTATAACTTTAAGACCAATAGTTAATTTCTCTTTATTGATTTGAATTTCTTTTATAAATAAATCATTATTATTTATATCAAAATCTAAGCTTTTGCTTAAAGTTTCTTTTTTTATTAATTCAATATTATCATTAATAATTTTTTTAACATCTTCACTACAGTTAATATGTGTTTCAATTATATTTTCTATTTCAAAATTAGCTTCTTTTCTTACATTTTGAATATAATGAATCAATTCTCTACAAAATCCTTCTTCAAGAAGTTTATCTGTGATTGTAGTGACTAACCCTAATGTAATTTCTCCATCAGTTTCAACACTTAATCCTTCTTTATCAATAGCTTCCACTAAAACTTCTTCAGGCAATAATTCAATTTTGTTTTCATCGCAATTTAAAACAATATTTTTATTATTTTTTACTTTTAATGCAATTTGAATTGGATTTTCATTATTTAAACAATTCTTTATTGTTGGTAAAAGTGCCCCAAACTTAGGCCCAAGAAGTTTTAAATTGGGTTTTATATTATAGGAAACCAAATCTTCAATATTTGAAACAAAGCTAATTTCTTTAATATTTAATTCTTCTAAAATTATATCCTTAAAATGAACTATAGCATCGATTTTTTCTTTATCTTCATTTATAAAAATTATTGCTTTTTGCAAAGGCTGTCTTATTTTTATATTAATTTTACTTCTTATTGACCTCCCTAACCCTACAACTTTTCTAGCTATATCCATTTTAAAACTTAAGTTTTCATCAATATCTAAAAGATTAGGCTCAGGATATTTTTCTAAATGAACACTTTCAAAACCAATACCAATGCTACTAGTTAAATTCCTATATATTTCTTCACTTATAAAAGGAATATATGGAGCACAAAGCTTAGATAAAGTTAAAAGGCACTCATATAATGTTTTATATGCACTTATTTTATCTTTATCTTCTTCACTTTTCCAAAATCTTCTCCTACTTCGTCTTACATACCAATTAGAAAGATTATCAACAAAATCTTGAATCATTCTTCCACTATCAGTAACATTAAAATTATCTAAAAGTTCATTTACATTTTTAACTGTAATATTTAACTCAGATATTATCCATCTATCAATTTCATATCTTTCTTTAACAGGTATATCATAATTTAATGGATTAAAATTATCTATATTTGCATAAATTACAAAGAAAGAGTATGTGTTCCATAATGTTAGTAAAAATTTCCTTACGACCTCGTCCACTCCTTTAATTGAAAAATTCTTTGGAAGCCATGGTGAAACTGAGGTAAACATGTACCACCTTAATGCATCTGCTCCTTGTTTATCAAGTATATCCCATGGTTTAATTATATTACCACGAGACTTGCTCATTTTTTGACCGTTTTCATCATTTATAAGTCCAAGACATAAAACATTTTTATAACTTGATTTATTAAATAAAATAGTTGAAATTGTCATTAAGGTATAAAACCAACCTCTTGTTTGGTCTATTGCTTCACAAATAAAGTCAGCAGGGAAATTTTCTTTAAATAATTCTATATTTTCAAATGGGTAATGAAATTGAGCATAAGGCATTGATCCAGAATCAAACCAAACATCTATTACTTCTGGAGTTCTTTTCATCTTTTTCCCACAAATTTTACAAGTTATTTCAATATTATCAACATATGGCTTATGTAAATCTAAATCTTTTGGTACATTCTCTCCTAATTCATAAAGCTCTTTAATGCTACCTATACAAATCTTATGACCATTTTCGTCCTCCCAAATCGGAAGAGGAGTCCCCCAATACCTTTCTCTTGTAATTGCCCAATCTATATTATTTTCCAGCCATTTTCCATATCTACCATATTTAATATGCTCAGGATACCAATTTACTTCATCATTTGATTTAATTATATCTTGTTTAATACTTGAGGTTTTTATATACCAACTTTTTTTAGCATAATAAATTAACCTACTGTCACATCTCCAACAAAATGGGTATGAATGCACAATTTTTTCTGTTTTAAATAAAAGATTTCTTTCTTTTAAATCATTAATTATTAATGGATTTGCTTTTGTTATTGAAAGATTCCCAAATTTCTCTACATTATCTTTAAAATTTCCTTCTTCATCAACCATTTGAACTACTGGTAAATCATTCTCTTTCCCAACAAGCATATCATCTTCACCAAAAGCAGGTGCTATATGGACAATCCCTGTTCCTTCTTCTGTTGAAACAAAATCTCCATGAATAATTTTAAAAGCATTTTGATTTTTGTCTGTATAATCATAAACAGGAATATATTTTTTACCTATTAACTCTTCACCTTTAACTTTCTTTAAAACAACAAATTCTTTCTTATCAAATACTTTTTGAACTAAGTCTTCAATTAAGATTAACTTTTCTTTTTCATATTCAACAACAATATAATTAAAATTTTTATTAATTGCACAAGCTACATTAGAGATTAATGTCCATGGTGTAGTTGTCCATACAAGCAAATAAGTATCAACTTCATCTTGAAGTTTAAACTTAACTATAATTGTTTGATCTTCAACTTCCTTATATCCTTGTGCAACTTCATGAGAAGATAGTGCTGTCCCGCACCTAGGACAATAAGGTACTATTTTATGTCCTTCATATAATAAATTTTTATCCCAAATTGTCTTTAAAATCCACCATACAGTTTCAATGTATTCATTTTTAAATGTAAAGTAAGCATTATCCATATCAATCCAGAAAGCAATCCTCTCAGTCATTTTTTTCCATTCATCTTCATATTTCATAACGCTTTCTTTACAAAGCTTATTAAATTTTTCTACACCTATATTCTCTATCTCTTTTTTAGAATTAATTCCAAGCATTTTCTCTACTTCTATTTCTACAGGTAGACCATGGGTATCCCATCCGGCTTTCCTAGCTACATAATATCCTTTCATTGTTTTATATCTTGGAAAAATATCTTTAAATACCCTAGATAAAACATGGTGAACTCCTGGTGTGCCATTTGCAGTTGGTGGACCTTCATAAAATACAAACTTCGGATTATTTTTTGTAGCTTCAAGAGTTTTAGCAAAAATATTTTCTTTTTTCCAAAAATCTAAAATTTTTTCTTCAAGTTTTACAAAATTTACATTACTAGATACTTTTTTAAACATTATTTAAATACCCTCACGCTCTTATAACAATTTCTATTAACTGTTAAACTATTAAAAATATCAAAATTATATTTATTAATATTATCTTAAAAATCTGAATTTAAAGATTATCTTAATGATTTTATATAATTAAAAAAAATTTGTGAAGTAAAATTAATTATATTAATTTTAATTATTTATTAATTTAAATTAAATTTAACTTATAGTTAAAGTTAATAAGACACATTTAATTTAAAAAAATTTTTTTATAATGTAATTAACTTTTTAATTAACTTACAGTCATTTCTTTTGTTAAACTTAAAAGATTAATTAAAAGGTTTGCTGATTTTACAGACTTAGCCTTATAATGATTATTAAAATAAATCAACATTTTCTTAGCTTTTAAAGAAGCTTCTTTTATTTTGGGAATCCATTCTTCTAATTCTTCTTGCTTATACATGTAATCATATCTTTCAAAAGCTTCGTCACTTGACCACCATTTTGCATAATTTCTTCCATGAAATCTAAGATAAAAAATATCATTAGTTAAAATATTTGTTTGTGGTAAAAGTTTAGCAAATTTTGGTTCATCAACATTACAAAATCCAATGTCAAGCTCAGTTAATAATTTTATTACCTTATCATTTAGCCAATTAATATTTCTAAATTCATAAGTAATTTTTATATCTTTAAACTTTTCTTTTATTTTTTTTAAATAATCAAAATTATTTTTGTTAAAGTTAAATGAATATGGAAATTGAAATAAGATTACTCCAAGATTATTTGATTCAATAATAGGATCTAATGCTTTTAAAAAACTTTCATAAATACTATCATCTGCATTTCTTTCATGAGTTATTTGATGGTAGGCTTTAACTGAAAATAAAAAATCACTATTTACTTTCTTTTTCATATTTAAAAATAAGAAAGGACTGGGAAGACTATAATAAGTTGAATTTATTTCAACAGTATTAAAAAACTTATTATAATACTGCAAATATTGGTTAGAATTAATACCAACCGGATAAAATTCGCCTTCCCAATCCTTATAAGAATAACCAGAAGTACCAATAAAAAATTTAGTCATTAAATTATAAAATTAAAAAAATTTTATTCAATAAAAGATGATAATTCGTATAGAATCCTATCTTTTGACATTGCTCCCACAAGTTTTTTAACCATCTGGCCATTTTTAAATAAAAGAAGAGAAGGAATACTGGTAATGCCATATTTAATAGCAGTTTCTCTGTTTTCATCAACATTTAGTTTCCCTACTTTTAAAACACCAGCTTTTTCCTTTTCAATCTTTTCAACTTCAGGTGCAACCATTCTACAAGGTCCGCACCATTCTGCCCAAAAATCAACTAGAACAGGTACATTAGATTTTAAAACTTCATTATCAAAGTTAGCATCAGTAACTTCTATCGCCATTTTTTTACCCTCCTAAATTTAAATTAAGCTAACATTTTAATTAAAATAATTTAAATTGTAAATAAAAAAAATAATTTTGTTAAAAAATATTTTAATTAATGCTAATTTTAATTAAATTTTAGTAGATGTTATATTTTATTATATTTATTTTAAATTATTTAAATTATTAGAAATATTCTATAATTTCTATCTTAGATATGTTAATAAAAATTACATCCCTTTTTTCAGGCTCATTTTCATTTTCAATTTTATAATTTATTGGATAAATTAAAGCTTCAGTTACAGGAATAAATTTATCTACTTGAGCAGAAAAATAATCACTTAATCTTGCATCTTTCATAGTATGGACATATCCAATTATTACAGCACTATCAGTTTTTATTCTTACCTTAGTTTTTTCTTTTTTTATATACATCTTGTTTATTTAACATCTTAAATTTTTAATTAGAATTATTGCTTTAAATCTAATTATAGAATTACTAATTTCATTATGATGCTTATCTTAACAAAGTCAATAATACAAGTCAATTATTCGATTAATATAATAATTTATAAAATATTTTTAAATAATATTGATTTTTAATACTATTATATTTATAATATTTTATAATTTAATCTAATGAAACTATTTTTTATAAATAAATTTTTAAATTTATTATTTTTATAAAATAATTATAAAATAAAAAGGATGGTAATAATGTATAAATGTATGAATTGTGGCAATACTGAAAAATTTTTTGGTCATGCAGAAGAAAATGGAGATGTAATAATTTATAAAAATGACTTTAACGATGATACAGAAACTTATAATTGGATTTATAAGGTTTCTGAAAACAATTGGAATTCAAAATTAGTTATAGAAAGTTGTTATTTTTGTCATTCAAAAAACATAAAAAAACTATAAAAATAAAAAATTAATATAACTAATAAATACAAATTATAAAAAATTAATCTATCTTAAAAATAATTTGAAAAATAAATAAAAAATTATTTAATATTTTTTTATTGCAATTTTAAGTTATATCGTGAATTTAAATAATTTTTTGATTATCAATGTTTGTTTTACACTTTTCAGCAACAAGACAGCTTGCTTTAAATAATGATTCAAATGTACCTGCATCTGTCCACCAACCTTTTAAGATAGAAAAACTCATTAAGCCTCGTCTAATGTATTCATTATTTACATCAGTTATTTCTAATTCTCCCCTACTTGAAGGTTTAAGATGCTTTACTATTTCAAAAACTTCATTATCATACATATAAAGCCCACAAACAGCAAAATTAGATTTTGGATTTTTTGGTTTTTCTTCAATAGAAATAATTTTACCATCTTTAATTTCGGCAACTCCAAATCTTTGAGGATCTGGGACTTCCTTTAAAAATACTTTTGCACCACGTTTTTGTTTTAAAAAGTCATCCACATGTTCCTTAACATTATCTTCAACAATATTATCACCTAATATAACAAATATTTTCTCATCTTTCGCAAAATGTTCAGCTAATTTAAGTGCATCAGCAATGCCTCCCTCACCTTCTTGATAAGTATACGCTATGTCCTTTAAACCAAACTCTTTGCCATTGCCTAAAAGCCTTAAAAATTCTCCTGCATGGTTTCCACCAGTTACAATTAATATATCTTCGATGCCTGCATTTACTAATGTCAAAATAGGATAATATATCATTGGCTTATCATAAACTGGAAGTAAGTGCTTATTAGTAACTTTTGTGCATGGCATTAATCTTGTGCCTAATCCACCTGCTAATATAACTCCTTTCATTTTTCCCTCCAGTATCTTTTTTTATTTTTTAATTTTTTACAAAATTTTTTTTATAAAATATTTATAATTTTATATAAGCCCTATATATATAAGTTCTATATATGTTTTTATGATTTTTATGACTTTAATTTATATTTATTATTTATAATTAATAAATTAATTATAAATTTTAATTTACAAAATATTTATTAAAATTTCTAATTTTATAATTATTTATAAGTTAAATTCCACTTATTGCAATATCTTTAACATGCAAAGAAGGGCATCCTATGAAACCTGCTGAAGGGAAAAATCTTAAATCATTTCCAATTGTTTCAATTTTTTTACAAAAACTAAGAATGTCCGTTGCAATTGTTATTTCTTTAACTGGGAATTCAATGTTGCCTTTTTTAATCCATAATCCCTTTGCACCAACACTAATATCGCCAGTAATTGGATTAGCGCCTGAATGCAATCCGATTATATCAATTACATAAAAACCATTATCAATTTTTTTAAAAATATCTTCTAAATTATAATTTTCAGATGAGGTTAAATAAAAATTTGAAACTCCTACAGTTGGATTTGATTTATAAGATGCTCTTACAGCATTACCTGTACTTAAAGTTTTATCTTTTCTTGCAGTATAGCTGTCATAAAGATAAGTTTGCAACACTCCATCTTTAAATACACAAGTATTACCTTTATTTACTCCTTCAGCATCAAAAGGCTTTGATGAAAATCCTTCCTTCATTACTCCATTATCAAAGATATCTATGTTTTTACTAAAAATCTTTTCACCAATTTTATCCTTAAACAAAGATTTGCCTTTTTGCACAGAATCAGCAGTTAAAATAGATGCGATTATACCTAGAAATTGTGCTGCTACTATATTTTCTATTAAAATATCAGCATAAGTTGATTTAATTTTTTTTGCTCCAAGCAATACTAGCGATTTATTTGACGCTTCTTGAGCAATTTGTTCAATATTTAATTTTTGAGGATTTCTATCGTATAAAAATGAAAACCCTGTAGAAGTATCATTTTTATCTTTAGAGATAACATTTAAAAACAAGAAACAACTTGTATTCTTATAGTTGCCTTCAAATCCATTAGAATTAATAATTGCTACTTCAGAATAATTATCACTATAATTTAATGAATCTACACCTGATATTCTTTTATCTATTCCTTTTACAACCTTCTCTAAATCCAAAGCTAATTTTATTTTTTTTTCTATATCAAATTTAAAAAAATTTTCATCATATATATATTTTTGAATTTCATTATCCTTACTATACCTAAATTCATTTTCTAAAGGCAAGCCATTTATATTTTCAGGGTAAGTAATTTTAGAATTTAAAATAGCTTTTTCTATACAATCTTTAATTTTATTTTCTTCCAAAGAAGTAGTATAAGAATATCCAATTTTTTTATCTTTAAAAATCCTTATACCAATGCCTTTTGAGTCAGAATAAGATAATGACTCAACTTTTCCTTCAAATACTTCTAATTCATTATCAGTTGAGCTAGAAATATAAATTTCGTATTCATCTATTTTAGATTTATCAATTAATAAAGATATTTTTCTTGCAAGTTCAATATTGTTATCATGATTGTTATTGCTATTTCTTGAAAAATAAACCATTATAGACCTGTACCTCCAATTGTTATTGAACTTATTTTTATAGTGGGCTGACCAACTTCATTAGTAATTGATTGACCATTTTTACCACAAAATCCAGGAGAAAAATCCAAATCATTTCCTATAGCTTCAATTTTATTTAAAATCTCAGGTCCATTACCAATAAGAGTTGCACCTTTAATAGGATTTGATAATTTGCCATTTTCAATTAAATAACCCTCGCTTATTCCAAAAACAAAATCACCTGTAGCAGGATCAACTTGGCCACCAGAAAATTCCTTTGCATAAATTCCTTTTTTTACTGAATTAATAATGTTTTCAGGCTCTTCACTCCCATTAGCTATAAATGTATTGGTCATTCTTGGAATAGGTATATCCCTAAAAGATTGTCTTCTTCCATTACCAGTTAAAGGAGATTTTAATTTTTTCGAAGATTTTATATCTAGCATATAACTTCTAAGTACACCATCTTCTATCAAAACATTCTTATTTGATGGAGTGCCTTCATCATCAAATTTAAAAGAGCCCCAATGTCCTGGAAGGGTTGAATCATCTAAAGCTGTTACGATATCTGAGGCAATCTTAAATCCAATTTTATCTTTAAAAACAGAAGCATTTTTAATTATCGCATCAGCTTCTAAACCATGACCACAAGCTTCGTGAAATATAACGCCGCCAAAACCAGGACCAATAACAACAGGTAATACCCCCACAGGAGCATTTACCGCATCTAACATATTTATGGCTATTTGGGTAGCTTCAGCTGCAACAACTTCTGGCTTTTTTTCATTAAATATTTCAAAACCCTTAGTTTTTGCTAAAGATTTGTAACCTGTTCTTATTTCTTTATTTTTTATAGCAATTACACTGACTGCTAAAAAAACTTTAACTACATGATTTTTTGAAAAAATTCCATCAGTATTAGCAATTATAGTTTCTTCTTGAACATCCGATAGATTTGCAGTTACTTGATAAATATATTTGGATTTATTTCTTGCTGCTTCATTTACTTTTATTAATATATTTTTTTTATCTTCAGGATCAACTTCATTTGGAATTTTTAAAACTTTTACATCATAACTACTATATGAATCATTTAAATTTATTGGCTTATTAATAATTGAACTATTAATAGCAGCTCTTAAAATCTTAGCACTTTCAAAAAGTTTTGATTCTTCAATAGAATCTAAGTAAGCATAATAAGTACTATCTTCATATATTAATCTTAATCCACAACCAATTTCAAAACCACTTAAAGCATTTTCTATTTTATTATCATCAAGCCTTAAGCTATTTGATAATCTTTTTTGTATAAATAGTTCCCCGAATTGACCTCCACTTGCAAGAAGTTCATTTAATACTTTTTTAGCAATTTTTTTATCTATCAATAACTTGCTCTCTAGTCCAAATTTTAATAAAAAACATATAATTTATACTTTAAAAATAAAAAAATTAAAAGATAGTTTACATTATTTTATTATTTATAAAAAATATTATTTATAAGAAATAATTCAAACAGTTTAATTTTAATAACCACCAATTGCAAAAATAATTAACAAATAATTAACAGTACAACTCATTAATTTATAAAAATTCTTTATTTTTTGTTAAAATTAATTAACTTTGTAAATAATCACTTATCTCTTGTGCTTCTTTTTTCCCTTTCTTAATTTTCTGAGAAATTACTTCTTTAGCCTCTTCTACTTTTTCTTTACTTTTTTCAACTATTTCGCTACCTTTATCTTTTATTTCAGAAATTTTTTCTTTACTTTTATCTAAAATATCTTTTGTCTTTTCAACTAAGTCGCTATAACTTTTCTTCCCTGTTTCAATTAATTCATCTTTTTTCTCTATAATATCTTGCCTTATTTCTTTACCAGGCTTAGGAGCATAAAGCATTCCAACTATTGCCCCTGCTACAAATCCTGTTAACAAAGAAAAAAATACAGGCATAAATATACTTCTTTCTTTTCCTTTAATTTCATCAGAATCACACATTAAAACCCCTCCTTATTTATTTTAATTAATTATTTTTACTTTCATTTTTGCTGTTGTCTTTATTTTTATTAGCATTAGAATCTTTAGACATTGTACTCATAAAACCTGCTGTTGCACTTATTATTTTAATAAGTGGATTAGTAATTAATATCCTTGCTAATTTTACAATTTTTTCTAATTGCATCACTATAGATGCAACACTCTGAGTTAATTGTTCAATTGCACCTATTTCATCATTTAATTTTTTTACAGTTAAATTTAATTCTTCAACAATAGGCATAAGATTATTATTGATTTTTTCTGCTGTTTGTCTAAGTCTAACTAACATTTTAAATAATGGAACAGAAATTATTATGCCAATTAACGAAAAAACAGAAATTAAAATTATTGATATAATCCCAACTATTTCAAGAGAACTCATATTACTCCTTTTAAATTTTTAAAATCCTTAAATTACGTATTTTACTTATTTTTAAATTAATAAACTTTTTCTATTATATTAGGTTTACATATTTTATTCAAAAAAATATAATGTTACGTTATAATGTTAAAGTTATTTTATTTAATTTTAAATGAAATGTTTTTTGCTATATTAAAGATTTAGATAATTTTAGGTGATTAATTATTATTTTATTATTATTTATTAGTTATTATTTTTAATTTCAATATTTTTAAGTTTTAATATTTTTTTATTAAAAAAATTTAAAAGAGGTTATCAATTATGAAAAAATATTTTATTAAATCAAATAAAAGTTTAAAAATTCTTTTTTTAATTTTTGCATTTTCTATTTTTGTTATTTTTTTCTTAACTTCTTGTAATAATAATTCTGGACAAAATACTACACAATCATTATCTGGCGCAAACGAATCTCAAAATAGTAGCGCTTCATCACAACAAAATAGCGAAAATTCAGTTCAAGAAGAGATAGTTAATTCTGTTAAAGGTGAAGATTTAACAGATTATGATAATGTAAAAGTTGGTGCAGAAATTAAAGGAGCGATTCCTGGTTTTCTTTGCACAAATAAAGATAATATAATCCCTCTTGAAATAAAAAATACTTCTGATTTTACTTGGAGAACTGATTCAAAAAATTCTGTTCGAGTAGGTTATCATTATTATGGCCAAGATGTAGACGAAAGTAACTATGATAGCACAACAAGAACAGAATTTGATAAAAATGTAGAACCTGGAGAAACTGTAAAAGTAAATTTATTAATAAACGATATTAAAAAACCAGGAAACTATGTTATTCAAATTGATTTAGTTCTTGAAGGAAAGTATTGGTTTTCCTCAAAAGGTGTGAAAATGATAGAGAGCCCTGTTTATTTTGGTGAATCTAAAAATTAAATAATAAAAAGTATAAATTTAAACAATATAAAATTAAACTTATATATTTCAATAAAGTCACTAAAAACTTTAAATAGAACAAAACAGGAAGAGCTATAAGCAATAGCACAAGGGTTAGATAATTAATTATTTTGTAATCTATTTTATAAGCCAAGAATTTGCTTTTTCTTAGCATTAATTTCTTCTTCAGTTATAACTTATTTATCTTTTAAATCTGCAAGTTTTTCTAAATCATCAAGTATTGTATCAATAGTATAGTAGTAGATTTTTTATTTAATTTTAAAATACAATTTTTTTAATTTTTAATAATTTAATTTAAAATATATAAAATTTTTAAAAATTATTAATTTAAGATTAAGGCTTAAAAGGTCTAATAACAAATATATTTGAGATTTTTTTAGGCAATTTAATATTAGATTTTAAATTATTAATTAAATTACTTACTTGATTTTGATTGTATTGAGTTAAATAACCAGTTACATTATATAAATCAGCTTTTGAACATATATGCACATCATCTTCTCCTAATCCAGCTTTTATCATTGAACGATAACTAGAAGATTTTTTTAATGCATCAAGTGAATTTTTCTCCATTAAATAATTATTTAATAACAACACAGCACTATCTGTTAACTCAATATCTTTAGATTTTTCTTTAATTATCTTTATAGCCATACCAGCAACGAATGCATCATCATAAGCAATTTTACCTTTTTCACCAGAACAAATTAAAAATATATCACAATTTTTTTCCATTGCTTCTTTTAACAAAATATCGCATGTATAACTTATATTTACTATAGATAAAACAAAAGAACCTCTTGATTTTAAAGTTTTAAAAAATGATTTTGTTCCATTTGTAGTTTTTAAAATAATCCCTTTCTTATTTAAATTCAATTTAGAATATTCAAGTGGAGAATTGCCAAAATCAAATCCTTCTGGAGGATGACCCCCTTCTTCCCCACAAAGAAGATAGTCTGGAAATATTTTTTTAAATAAAAAAGCTTGGGTTTTACTTTTAGCAATTATTATTTCATTGCAGCCTTTGGCAATCATTACTGACATAGTTGTGGTTGCTCTAATTACATCGATTACCCCACAAACATAATTTGTTAAATCTATGTGTTTAGATTTTGGATTGAAATTATTATTTAAAACTACATCTAAAATCATCGTTTTTAATTTTTAAAGACTTAAATTTATAATTAAGGTTCAATAAAATTTTCTCCTGTTATTTTTTCATAAGCTTCAATATATCTTTGAGATGTCTTTAAAATTATGTCATCTGGAAGTTGCGGTGGAATCGAATTCCTATCCCAATCAGAATTAAGTAAATAATCTCTTACAAACTGTTTATCCATACTTTTTTGTTCTTGACCAGGTAAATATTCACTTTCAAACCAAAATCTTGAAGAATCAGGAGTTAGTGCTTCATCAACTAAAATTATTTTCCCATCAACACTTCCAAATTCAAACTTTGTATCTGCAATTATTATGCCTTTTGTTAATGCATACTTACTTGCCTCTTTATATAACTCTATGCTTTTTTCTTGTAGATATTCAACAACACTGCTGCCAAATATTTTTTTTGCTTTATTAATAGTAATAGCAATATCATGACCCTCAATTTCTTTAGTAGTTGGAGTAAAAATAGGTTCAGGTAATTTATCTGCGAACTTAAGGTTTTTAGGAAGTAAAATATCTGCAACTTTTCCACTTTTTTTATATTCTTCCCAAGCAGAACCAGTAATATATCCCCTTACCACGCACTCTATCGGATAAATATTGGCTTTTTTTACTATTACGGACCTTCCATTTAAAATATCTTTATATTTTTTTAATTCTTTTGGAAAATTATTAAAATCAGTTTCTATTAAATGATTATCAATTATATTTTTTAGATAATTAAACCAAAAATTTGAAATTTTGTTTAAAACTATTCCTTTATAAGGTATTAATGAAGGTAAAATATAATCAAAAGCAGAAATTCTATCTGTTGTAACAATTAAAATCTCACTTCCAAGTGCAAACATTTCTCTAACTTTACCACTTTTTATTTTTTGAATATTTTCTAATTCAACATTTCCTATTAACTTCATTTAAACCTCCATTTACATTAAATTTAAAAATAATAAGAATAATTAAACCTATAAATATATAAATATATCTGATACCTTATATATTGGATACTTTTTATTAAATTTTATTCTTATTATTTAAAAATTAATAAATTATTTATGGTAATAATTGGTTAGTTAAACAATATTATATTAACTTAGTTTAAAATTTATTTCTATATTAAAACTATGTTCTTTTTATCTTTAAATAAAAGTTAATTATTTCTTTTGTAGCATTTTTAAGTAAGCTTGATGCATTTTCGATAGCTTCAGATAAATCCATTGGCTTATTTAAAATTGAGAAATTTCCGCTAAATAATTCACTTTCATCTCTTTTAACAGAATCCCTACTTACTAAAACAGAGCCATTAATTGTTATAACAGGAATATTATATTTTTTTGCAAGATTTGCTACTCCAAAAGCACTTTTCCCAAAAAATGTTTGCCTATCAAAAGCTCCTTCCCCAGAAATTACTAAATCAGCATTTTTAATTTTTTCATCAAGCTTTGTAACATCTATTATTATATTTACTCCTATTCTTAATTTTGCATTTAAAAAAGCAACCATACCCCCACCTAATCCACCAGAAGCACCTGCACCTTTTAAATCTCTAATATTTTTCCCTAAATCATTTTTTACTACTTTTGCAAAATTAATAAGACCTCTATTTAATTCTTTTATCATGTTATAATCAGCGCCCTTTTGAGCAGCATAAACATAAGCAGCTCCATTTTTACCTGTTAAGGGATTTTCAACATCACATGCACACTCATATTCTGCCTTTAAAACATCTGGATCTAATCCTGACATATCAATTTTTGATATATTTAAGAGTTTACTTCCATCACCTAAGCCAAGTAAATTTCCAAATTTATCATAAAATTTTACTCCAAGTGCTTGTGCCATTCCCATACCACCATCATTTGTAGAACTGCCACCTAATCCCATGATAATTTTTTTACATTTCATTTCGATTGCTTTCTTAATTAATTGACCTGTTCCATAAGTTGTTGTTTTCATGGGGTTTCTTTTTTCATATGGCACAAGCCATAAACCAGAAGCAGCTGACATCTCAATTACAGCAATATCATCATAAATTATACCAAATCTTGCTGTTATTTCTTGTCCAAGCGGATCTAAAACTTTTGTTGTAACATACTTTCCATTGCAACTTTCAACTAATGTTTCTACTGTTCCTTCTCCCCCATCAGCCATGGGATTAACAACAACTTCAATAGTATTATCAATATCTTTTATAGCATTTGCTATAACGTCACAAACCATGTTTGCACTTAAACTATTTTTGTATTTATCACATGCTATAATTATTTTCATTTTTAAAAATTTTTATTATAAAAATTTTATTATTAAAATTAAAATTTATTTTAAAATTATCATGATAAAAATTATGGTAAAAATATCTTTAAAGCCTTTTTACTAATTTTAATTTTTACTGGTAAACTACAATATACATCACCATCTATTTGAACGAGTGGTGAATTTTCTTTTAAATCTTTTAAATTATTATTTGAAACAAAATAATTATCATTTTCAAGAATTATTTCATTTGAAGTTTGCGTATAAAAAACATTTTTAAAATTAATATGCATTTTTATAAAAATTGCAAGTATATTAGCAATAAAACTAAATTTACTTTTATTAATGAAAACACAAACATCTAAAAGACCATCATTAATTGAAGCTGAAGGGGCAATTTGAGCAATTGGAATTCCATAAGACCTAACATTGCTTATTATACAAAAATATCCCTTACACAAAATGTTTTCTTGAGGAATTTTTAATATTATTTCCGATGGTTTATAAGTAAAAAATGCTTTTACTCCATGATAAATATAAGCCAATATTTTAAATTTCTTTTTTAAACTAGGGCTAATATTTGAAATAGCTTTTACATCAAAACCACATGAACACATCATGAAATAATATTTTGTTTCATTTATTAAACCTAAATCTATCTCTTTAATATTTTCGTCTTTAAAAACTTCTATAGCCTTTTTGATAGAAAATGGAATTTTTCTATCTTTAGCAAAGACGTTTCCTGTGCCTCTTGGAATAATTCCTAGTGGAATATCTGAATAAGCAAGTGCATTTACTGCTTCATTTATTATACCATCACCACCAACTACTATTACCATTTTCAAATCATTTTTATTTTGATTATTCAGAATATTTTGATTATTAAGATTATTTAGATTATTAAGGTTATTAAAATTATTAAGCTTATTAAGGTTTTGAAATCTTAAATAATCTTTTATTTTTTGAGTAGCTTCCCCAATTTTTGAAGTTTCTATTTTATCAATAAGAAATTTTTTTTCTTTTAAAATTTTTAAAATTTCATTAATTATTTTTGGATTAACTCCACTAGATAATATATTATAAACTAATAAAATTTTTTGCATTTTATCTAATTTTTTTCTTTATAATTAATTTATGCCAGCAGTTGATAATGCACTAGAGCAAATACAATTTCTATCTTTTTTTATTTTTGGTATTGCATGAAATAATAATTTTTTTAATTTTTCGTTATTTTCATTAAATACTTTTATAACTTCATCATAAGTTACAGGTTTAATTTCAGGATGATTTTCAAGTCCTGCATCATAATCAGTAATTAAAGATATATT
>Ga0078972_1010898_pt1 | contig 16623 bp, 16 predicted proteins | sample YelNatPaOPGAMG01_FD_67568 | JGI IMG/M metagenome (GOLD analysis project Ga0078972, IMG submission 67568) | Hot spring thermophilic microbial communities from Obsidian Pool, Yellowstone National Park, USA - OP-RAMG-01 (SPADES assembly) (version 2) | ecosystem: Environmental > Aquatic > Thermal...
TGCGCAGCCTTGTTTGGCTCGGTAGCTCAGTTGGTAGAGCAGCGGATTGAAAATCCGCGTGTCGGTGGTTCGATTCCGCCCCGAGCCACCAAAATTCAAGCCGCCTGCAGGCGGCTTTCCCTTTTCTACGACCGGCTCAAATGTCCCGGCTATAATCGACAATCAGCGGCGCATGGTCGCTAAAGCGCTGTTCCTTGTAGATGCTGGCTGCCCGGGCGGTTTGTGCAATTTCCGGCGTGGCAATCTGGTAATCGATACGCCAACCGACATTCTTCGCCCAAGCTTGGCCGCGATTGGACCACCAGGTATATGCCTCCAGTTCGGGATGCAGCTTGCGAAATACGTCGACGAAACCGACTTCGTCGAATACCTGCGTCAACCATGCCCGCTCTTCCGGCAGAAAACCGGAATTCTTGCGATTGCCACGCCAGTTCTTGAGGTCGATTTCCTGGTGCGCGATGTTCCAGTCGCCGCAAATGATCACTTCGCGCCCGCTGTCGCGCAACCGCACCAGATGCGGCAGGAACGCCGCCATGAACTTGAATTTCATCGCCTGCCGCTCTTCGCCGCTGGAACCGGATGGCAGGTACACCGAAACTACGCTCAAGTTGCCGAATTGCACCTCGAGATAGCGCCCCTCGCTGTCGAATTCGGCGATGCCCAGCCCTGCGATGATGGCCTCCGGTTTTTGCCTAGTGTAAATGCCGACGCCGCTGTAGCCCTTCTTCTCGGCATAATGGAAATAGCCGTGGTAGCCGGGTGGCGCCAGCATCTCCGGTGTCATGTCGATCGCCTGCGCCTTGAGCTCCTGCACACAAATGATGTCGGCCTGTTGCTGCAGCAGCCATGGTTGTGCGCCTTTGCTGAAGGCGGAGCGAATGCCATTGAGATTGAGCGAAATGATGCGCATGAAAATTTTCCACGACCAAAGCAGACCATTATAATGGCCGGACGACCTACTTTACGAATCTCGCCATGTCGCATTTCCACCAGGATTTCATCCGCTTCGCCATCCGTCAGCAAGTCTTGCGCTTTGGTGAATTCCAGACCAAGGCCGGCCGCCTCTCGCCCTACTTCTTCAATGCCGGACTGTTCAATGACGGCTCGTCGCTGCGCGAACTGTGCCAGTTCTATGCCCAGGCAGTACTGGCTTCAAATGTGCCATTCGACATGCTGTTCGGCCCCGCCTACAAGGGTATTCCGCTGGCCGCCGGCACCGCCATTGCGCTGGCCGAACAGGGGCGCAACGTGCCCTATTGCTTCAACCGCAAGGAAGCCAAGGATCATGGCGAGGGCGGTACTACCGTGGGCGCCCCACTGCAGGGCCGGGTACTGATCATAGACGACGTGATTTCCGCCGGCACCTCGGTGCGCGAATCCATCGAGTTGATCCGCGCCGCCGGTGCCGTCCCCGCCGGCGTGGTCATCGCACTGGATCGCATGGAGCGCGGGCAAGGTGATCTATCCGCGGTACAAGAGGTGCAGCGGAACTATGGTTTGCCGGTCGTATCCATTGCCACGCTGGAGGACCTGCTTGGCTATTTGCAGGACGCTCCTGAACTGGTGCAAAATCTGCAAGCAGTACAACTCTATCGCGACCGTTACGGGGTAACCAAATGAGAAACCCAAAATTTCTGATTTCCGGCCTGGCGCTGTTTGTGGCATTCGTTGCCAATGCCGAGGCCAAACTTTACAAATGGGTGGACGACAAGGGGGAAACCCATTACAGCGAAACCATTCCTCCCGAATATGCCAACCGCCAGCATATACAGCTCAACAAGGAAGGCCGCGAAATCAAAAAGAAGACCGGGGACGAAGCCGCCGCCGGCCGCAAGACCGCCGAGGAACAGGCCACCATCGACCAGCGTCGCAAGGACAAGGCGCTGCTCGATACCTACAGCAACGAGAGGGAAATCGATCTGGCGCGCGACCGCAATCTGCAGCAGGTCGAGGCGCGCATCAACAGCATCAAGATCCGTTTGCAGTCCGCCCAGTCCACCCTGGATGGACACCGCAAGGAGCGTGACGGCTATACCAAGGCCGGCAAGAAGATTCCCGCGCCCCTGCAGAGCGACCTGGATGAAGACACCGCGAATCTCACACGCCTGCAGCAGGAACTGGGCCAGGCCCAGCAAGAGGAAGACACCATCAGGGCACGCTACGATGCGGACAAAGCCCGTTACCGTGAACTGACTGGCGGGCAATAATCAGAGGACTTCGAACGCCCGGGTCGCCGTATTGTATTGCAGCAGCCGGCCCTGTTCGATATCGAAATACCAGCCATGCAGCGCGAGTTGTCCCTGCTCCACGCGCTCGCGCACCCAGGGGAAGGTCGTCAGGTTTTGCAACGAGAAACCGATGGCGCGTTGCTCGCAGGCGCGGGTGCGTTCCTCCGGCGTAGCCTCCGGCAATTCCTGCTCGACAAACTGGCGTGCCGGCTCCGCCAGGTGCATCCAGTCATCAATGTAGGAATCCGGGTCGGGCGCGCCGGTGCGCTGCATCAAGGCGCGGATGCCGCCGCATTGGGCATGCCCGAATACAATGATGTGCTCCACGCCCAGAACCCGTACACCGTATTCCAGCGCGGCCGTGGTGCCATGGAATCCCGCATGCCCTTCCGAGGGCGGCACCAGGTTCGCCACATTGCGGATGACGAACAAGTCGCCCGGCGCACAATTGAGCACGATTGCGGGATCTACCCGCGAATCGCAGCAGCCGACCACGAGGATTTTCGGCATCTGCCCCTGGGTCGCCAGCTGGCGGTATAGCGCATCGCTTTCCACAAAATGCTGCGCGCGGAAACGGCGGAACCCCTCGACCAGCTGACTAGGCGAACTCATCAGGCGGTCAATCTGCGCAAGGCTTCGCGATACTTGTCCGTGGTTTTTTGCAGCACATCGACAGGCACTTGCGGTGCCGGCGGCTGTTTGTTCCAGCCGGAGGATTCCAGCCAGTCGCGCACGAACTGCTTGTCGTAGCTCGGCGGATTGCTGCCGACCCGGTATTGATCGGCCGGCCAGAAACGCGAGGAATCGGGCGTCAGCGCCTCGTCGATCAGATACAGCTTGCCGGCATCATCCACGCCGAATTCGAACTTGGTATCGGCGATGATGATGCCGCGCGTCAACGCATAGTCCGCCGCCTCGGTATACAGCGCCAGCGTGGCGTGCTTGACCTCTTCGGCACGCGCTGCGCCGAGCAGTTTCTTGGCTTCGTCGAACGAGATGTTCTCGTCATGTTCGCCCACGGCCGCCTTGGTCGACGGCGTGAACAGCGGTTCGGGCAGCTTCTGCGCCTCCTGCAGCCCGGCGGGCAAGGCGATGCCGCATACCGCACCGGTCTTCCGGTAATCCTTCCAGCCGGAACCGACCAGGTAGCCGCGCACGATGGCCTCGATCGGCAACGGCTTGAGCTTCTTCACCACGAAGGCCTGGCCCTTGATCTGCGCACGTTCGGCATCGGTCTTTACTACGTCTTCCGGTGCAATGCCGGACAAATGATTCGGAATAACGTATCCCAGTCTGGCGAACCAGAAATTGGACATTGCTGTCAGCACCTCGCCCTTGCCCGGCACCGGCGTCGGCAGGATCACGTCGAACGCGGACAGACGGTCGGTCTGCACAATCAACAGGTGCTGCGCGTCCACCTCATAGATGTCACGCACCTTGCCGCGGTGCAGGAATTTCAGGCTGGTCAGGTTGGATTCGTACAGTGCGCTCATGTCAGTTCAAGGTGGGGAGGGTGGTAGCCGCAATCTGCTCGGCCTGTTTCTTGCGGTAATCTGCCAGCTTGCCGGCCAGCCCCGCATCGCTTGCCGCCAGCATGGAAACGGCGAACAAGCCGGCATTGGCCGCGCCCGCCTCGCCGATGGCGAAGGTGGCCACCGGGATGCCCTTGGGCATCTGCACGATGGACAGCAGTGAATCCATGCCCTTGAGGTATTTGGAGGGGATAGGCACGCCCAGCACGGGCAGCGTGGTCTTGCCGGCGATTACCCCCGCCAGGTGCGCCGCGCCGCCGGCGCCGGCGATGAAACACTGCACGCCGCTGGCCGTCATCTGCCTGATGTAGTCGAACAGCAGGTCGGGCGAGCGGTGCGCCGAGATCACGCGCGCATCATACGCCACGCCGAAATCCTGCAACGCGCGCGCGGCCTGCTGCATGACTTCCCAGTCATTGGCGCTGCCCATCACGATGGACACCAGCGGCTTGCTCATGCCTTATGCCCCCTTGTGGTAACCCACCACGCGCTCGACTTCGTTCTTCGAACCGAGGATTACCGGCACGCGCTGGTGCAGGCCGGTCGGCTGCACTTCCATGATGCGCTGGCGGCCGGTGGAACTCATGCCGCCCGCCTGTTCGACGATGAACGACATCGGGTTGGCTTCGTACATCAGGCGCAGCTTGCCGGCCTTGCTCGGATCCTTGGTGTCGAACGGGTACATGAAGATGCCGCCACGGGTCAGGATGCGATGCACTTCGGCCACCATCGAGGCCACCCAGCGCATGTTGAAGTTCTTCTCGCGGCCGCCGTCCTTGCCTTTCACGCATTCCTCGACATAGCGCTGTACCGGCTCTTCCCAGTAGCGGCGGTTGGACATGTTGATGGCGAACTCGGCGGTGTCGGCAGGGATGGTCATGTTGGGATGGGTCAGCATGAACTCGCCGATGTCGTTGTCCAGGGTAAAGCCGTTCACGCCATGGCCGGTGGTGATCACCAGCATGGTGGACGGGCCATACAGCGCATAGCCGGCACACACCTGCTTGGTGCCGGGCTGCAGGAAATCGGCGGCGGTCGGGTTGGCCACGCCTTCCGGCGCGCGTAGGATGGAGAAGATGGTGCCGACCGAGATGTTCACGTCGATGTTGGAGGAGCCGTCCAGCGGATCGAAGGTCAGCAAGTACTTGCCCTTGGGATATTGCGCGGGGATCGGGTAGATGTCGTCCATTTCCTCGGAAGCCATGGCCGCCAGATGGCCGCTCCATTCGTTGGCCTCGATGAAGATCTCGTTGGTGATCACGTCGAGCTTCTTCTGGGTTTCGCCCTGCACGTTCTCGCTGCCCGCGCTGCCCAGCACGCCGATCAGCGCGCCCTTGTTCACCGCATGCGCAATCTTCTTGCAGGCCACCTCGATATCGCTCAGCAGGCCGCTGAAATCGCCGGTTGCCGACGGAATGCGGCGCTGTTCTTCGATGATGAATTGGATCAGGCTCTTGCTCATTTGACTTCCCTCAGGTTTGGTTTCCGAATTTGCCGATTTTACAGGTTTTCGCCGGCACGCTCCACGCCTATGGCAGCAGGGTCAATGGGTCAGCGCCATGAACAGCTGCGGCAGCCGCTCGGGCAGGCGCTGCACATTGTCGATGACGGTGTAATGGTGGCCGAAGATGTCGGCAACGTAGGCATCCGCACCGGAATCAAGGTTAATGCAATAGGTATAGATACCAAATTGCTCCATCTCGCGCACCGCCATGCGTGCATCGTCGATCAGCAGACGCTCGTCGCCGACATCGATGTCGGCCGGTTCCCCGTCGGTCAGCACCAGCAACAGTTTCTTGTCGGCCTGCTGATGCGACAAATGCTCGCCCGCATGGCGGATCGCCGCCCCCATGCGCGTCGAATAACCTGCCTCCATCGCCGCCAGGCGCCCCATCACTTCTTGTCCCCAATGTTCCTGGTAACCCTTGAGATGCAGATAGCGCACCTCGTGACGGGTATCGGAATGGAAACCGCCGATCGCAAACGCATCGCCCATCTGTTCCATCGCCCAGCCGAGCAGCGATACCGCTTCGCGCGACAGCTCCAGTTTGCTCTGCTCGGCACCGGCCGGCACATCATTGAGCGAGGCCGAGAGATCGAGCAGCAGCGACACCGCGATGCTGCGCCCGTCGTGCTTGTGGCTCATGTTGATGCGCGGGTCGGGCTGCGCCCCGCTCCTGAAGTCGATCAGCGAACGCACAGCCACGTCGAGGTCGAGCTCCGCGCCTTCTTCCTGGTAACGGATGCGCACCTTCTGCTGCGGCTTGAGCAGGTCGATGATGCGCTTGAGCTGCTTGGCCAGCCCGCTGTGCTTCCGCAGCAATTCTTCGATGTAGGCCGCATTGCCCTGTGGATGCAGGTGTTCGTAAACGCTGACCCAGTCCGGCCGGTAGTTCTGTGTACCGTAATCCCATTCCGGATAGAGCCGTGGCGGCAGGCCTTCGTCTTCCTTGCCTGCGTCATCCTGCCGCTTCTGTGGCCGCGTTTCATACACTTCCTCGTCGCCATCCTCGAAGAAGCGCCACATCAGGCGGTTGTCGTCGCGGTAATCGACCTCGGTGTCATCGAAATACACTTCTGCGCTGGAATCGCTGCGCAGCCGCGTTTCCGAAATGAACTGCACGCCGAGATCGGCCATGTCGCGCGTCGTGGCGTTGCCTGTCGCCATCAGCTGGTTAAACTGTGCGGCGTATTTGAGAATCGCCGGATTGGCGTAACCATGCTCCGGATCGAGCAGCGCGCGCGACAACATGGCCAACCGGTGGCGGATGTAGGAGATGCCCTCCTGGTACTCGATCTCCCTGGGGTGCGGATGCAACGCACACCACAGCCTGCGCAAGCCCGGAAATTCCCGCAACGCCAGCCATTCCACGCGCGCATCCTCGAAGGTCTCGATGGAGATGCGCTGGAACGGGCTGAAATTATCCGCCATCAACGGCTGCGTCCAGCGCTGGTGCGCCATCAAGTGTGCGAGCAGCGCGCGGTAACGGTCGATGCCGCGCACGCCGTTCTGCGTGTCGTCGTACACATCCGGCAGATGGATGCCATTCTCGTCGAGATAGGGTACCGGCTTGCGCAACTCGTCGAACACGAGCGAGTAGGGCAGCAGCACGCTCTCGCTCCGCCACAGCCCACGCAGGTACAGATCGAGCTTGCGCTCATGGTCGGCGAACAGCGTGCCATGCCGTTCGCGTTGCAGCACGGCACGGCTGTCGGCGGACTGCAGCAGGAAATAGTCGCGCTGGCGGTCCGGATTGTTGGGATAGGCCTTGACGCCGTAATCGACCCAGTTTTTCAGGCCGGCGAGCGACAGCTGCGCCAGCAAGCGCGGCACGCTGGACAGGAATTCCGGCAAGCATTCGCTGGCGTACATCGAATCGATGCCATGCACCCTGGGTGTGGTGCGCTGCATGGTCTGCCACACCAGTTGCAGATATTCCTCGACCATTTCGCGGCTTTCCAGCGCACGCGCAGCCGCTTCCAGGCTCTGCAGAAAGGGCGCGATGGCTTTGGCGTTTGGTGTGCGTCCCAGCTGCCGGGTGAATTCGACGATGCGCGGAATGATGTCCTCGCCCACCCGGCGTGCAAGCCTGGGCATCGCCTCCAGGAACATCAGCACCGGCTCTTCGCCGCGCCCCATCTTGCCGATGTCGCGTGCGCCCTCGACATAAGCCAGCACGCCGGCGGCGCTGAGCCTGCGCAGCGCATAGGCCAGGCAGTCGTCGAATACGCTCTGTACGCGCGCGAACTTGCAGTCGAGGATTTTCCGGTAATCGATGGGCTCGCTCATCGGGCCTTACCTGCGCTTAGGCAAATACGCTGTCGATCGCGTTATCCAGCGTATCGCGGATATCGGCATCGTCGGTAATCGGGCGCACCATCGCCATGCGGCAGGCATCGCGCGGCGGGATACCGCCCTTGATCAGCGTGGCAGCATACACCAGCAGGCGGGTCGAGATGCCCTCGTCGAGGCCGTGACCCTTGAGATTGCGCGCAGCCAGTCCCACCTTGACCAGGCTTTGCGCCAGCGGAGCCTCGATGCCGGTTTCCCGCGCCACGATGCCGGCCTCGATTTCCGCTGGCGCGTAGCCGAACTCCATCGCCGCAAAGCGCTGCTTGGTGGATTGCTTGAGATCCTTCATCAGGCTCTGATAGCCCGGGTTGTACGAAATCACCAGCTGGAAATCCGGGTGCGCCTGTACCAGCTCGCCTTTCTTGTCGAGCGGCAGCGTACGCCGGTAATCGGTCAGCGGATGGATCACCACGGTAGTGTCCTGGCGCGCCTCGACGATTTCGTCGAGGTAACAGATCGCACCATGGCGCGCGGCAATGGTCAACGGGCCGTCGATCCAGTGCGTGCCGTTCGCGTCGAGCAGGTAGCGGCCCACCAGGTCGGATGCCGTCATGTCTTCGTTGCAGGCGACGGTGATCAGCGGTTTGCCGAGCTTCCATGCCATGTGCTCGACGAAACGCGACTTGCCGCAGCCGGTCGGGCCCTTGAGCATCACCGGCAGGCGCGCCGCATAGGCCGCTTCGTACAATGCCACCTCGTTGCCTTGTGCCTGATAGAACTGCTCCTGGCTGATGCGATACTGGCTGATATCCATATGAGTAGTCATTTCGTCCTCTCGTCAAACATATACGAGGAAATTGTTCTGTCTTAACGGGATTAAAAAAGCCCCTGAAGCAATGACTGCAGGGGCTTTTTGCGGCTGGCTGAGGTTCGGTTTACTTGTGAACGCCCAGCTTTTCGCGCCAACCCGGGTACAGCTTGTCGGCATCCTTGGGGAAGGACTCGAACGCACGGGCGAACTCCTTATGCTCCTTCGCATACTGGATCGGGTCGGCACCGGCTTTCCAGCACTCGTAGGCCTGGCGCAGGGAAATCGCGCCAGCCGCAGGGCTGTCGATGTGGCCGTAGGAACCGCCACCCGCAGTGTTAATCACGTTGCCGTGGCCCAGATTCTCGAAGAAGCCCGGCAGGCGCAGCGCGTTCATGCCGCCCGAGATGATCGGGGTGGTCGGCTTCATGCCATACCACTTCTGGAAGTAGACCGGGCCCTGGCACTCGTCACGCTCGATCATGTAGGCGATGTTGCGGTCGTCGCCTTCGCCTTCCATCTTGCCGTAGCCCATGGTACCGACGTGGATGCCGGAGGCACCTTGCAGACGGCTCATCTTGGCCAGCACGAACGCGGTGTAGCCGCGCTTGGCAGACGGGCTGGTCACGGCACCGTGGCCGGCACGGTGATAGTGCAGGTATTGGCCAGGGTAGTTACGGCGGGCAGTGGTCACCATGCCGGGGCCGCCGACGTAACCGTCAACCAGGAACGCCAGCTTGTCGGCATCCGGACCGAAGGTTTCCAGCGCGTAGTCGGCGCGGGCCAGCATTTCGTAGTGGTCGTCGGCGGTGATGTTCATGGAAAACAGCTTGGCCTGGCCAGTTTCGTCCTGCGCACGCTTCAGCGCATCGTACACCAGCGGCAGCACTTTCTTCAGCGGGCAGAAAGTCTGGTTGCCCTGCGGCTCGTCGTTCTTGATGAAGTCGCCGCCCAGCCAGAACTGGTAGGCCGCCTTGGCGAACGGTTCGGGGCGCAGACCCAGCTTGGGCTTGATGATGGTGCCGGCGATGTAGCCGCCGTCCTTCACCGGGCGGCCGAGGATGCGCCACAGGTTGGAGATGTCGGTGGCGGGACCATCGAACAGCTGGATGGCGCGCTCAGGCACGTAAAAGTCGATCATCTTGGCATGCTCGATGTCGCCCATGCCCTGGTTGTTACCGATGGCCAGCGTCAGGAAGGAAACCATCATCATGCGGCCGTCGGTCACATTGCGGTCGAACAATTCCAGCGGATAGGCGATGCGCATATCCTCGGTGGCTTCGTCGATGTAATAAACCAGCGCGTCCACGCCCTTGGTAAATTCGTCGGTGGTGGAAACTTCCACGTTGGTGCCGGTGGAAGATTCGGCGGCAAAGTGTGCAGCTGCCTCCAAGTACCCATAACCTGCCTTGGGTTTCATCTTATAGGCAACCAGAATGTGCTTGCCGCCCTTGATCAGTTCCTCTTCCTTCAGGCTGAGGTCCGAATAACGTGCTGATTGATCCATTGACTGGGTCTCCTCAAAAAATGTTTTGGCAACGGGGCGCACTATATAGACCAAATAGCATAAACAACAGTCAAAGTTTTTTATGGCAACCATAAGCTATGCTTATGATATAGTTTGCCACATGCTACCCGTCACCCTGCGCCAACTTCAGGTTTTCGAGAGTATTGCGCGGCATCTGAGCCATTCGCGCGCCGCGCAGGAGCTCTATTTGTCGCAGCCTGCGGTCTCTATGCAGATCAAGCAGTTGGAGACTGTTATCGGTTTGCCGCTGTTCGAACAGACCGGCAAGAAACTGTTCCTGACCGAAGCAGGGCGCGAAGTGCTGCATTACAGCCGTAATATTCTGCAGCAGGTACAGGAGATGGAAGCCATCTTCGGCGAAATGAAGGGACTGGAGCGGGGCCGGCTAAATATTTCGGTGGTCAGTACGGCCAATTATTTCATGCCGCAATTGCTGGCCAAATTCTGCAAGCGCTATCCCAGCATCAACGTCATCCTCAACGTGGCCAACCGCGACGCGGTACTGCAGCAATTGGCCGACAATGCCACCGATCTCGCGATCATGGGCCAGCCCCCGCAAAGTGCGGATATCGTGGCAGAGTCATTCATGCGGAACCCGCTGGTAGTGATCGCTCCGCCGGATCACCCGCTGAGCGGCCTCCGGCACATCAAGCTCAAGCAGCTCGAGCTGGAGAATTTCCTGCTGCGCGAGTCAGGCTCGGGTACGCGCGGCGCCATGGAACGCTTTTTCGCCGAGCACGGCATCCATTTCCGCGCCGGCATGGAGATGGGCACCAACGAAGCCATCAAACAGGCCGTGCAGGCCGGCATGGGGCTGGGCATACTGTCACTGCACAGCGTGGAGCTGGAGCTGGAAACCGGGCGGCTGGCCGTGCTGGATGTCGAACATTTCCCCATTGTGCGCCACTGGTATATTGCCCACCGCACAAGCAAGCGGCTGTCCGGCGCCGCCCAGGCCTTCAAACAGTTCTTGTTGACCGAGGCAGAAAGCCTGACTGCGCCGAACGCCAGACGGCACCGCACCAAGTAAACCGGCAGGAGCGCTAGAACCCGAGGGAGGCCAGCAGATCGTCCACTTCGTCCTGGCCATTGAGGGAATCCGCGGGTTTGACCGCCGGTCCGGAGGTCAAACCCTCGGAACTGATCAGTGAATCCTTGCTGTCCGGCGCGTATTCCTTGAGCAGTTCAAGCAGGATGCTTTCGATTTCAACGGCCGCCATCACAATCTTGTTCACCATTTGCCCGGCCACATCGCGGAATTCCTGCGCCTCCATGATGCGCATCAGGTTGTGGTGAATGTTTTCCTCGGCCGCGGCGATTTCACCCAGCCCGGAAATGGTTGCGGTGATCAGCTCACCATGTTTGGCCGAGCGTATTTTTGACAGTCCGGCAGAAAGCTCAGCGCAGGCGGCCAATGTGCGCTTGGTCAACGGAATCGAAGTCTCGACGGCGCTGATGGTGGTTTCCGATGCTTCGTGCATGGCCCGATCGATGTAGGACAGACGATCGCGCGCATCGGGCATGGTGGCTGCCGTCTGCTCCAGCTTGCGGGTATGGCCCAGTTCCTTTAACAGGCGGTGCAGCCGCGCCGTCGCCAAGCCGATTTTTTCCACTCTCGCATCGGACGATGAAGTGCGTTTCTTGCGTGGCGCGGCAGCAGTCATGAGGCCCCCCTTATTTTTGCATTTTCTCGAAGATCTTCTTCAATTTTTCGTCCAGCGTCGCCGCGGTGAACGGCTTGACCACATAACCGCTGGCTCCCGCCTGCGCCGCCTCAATGATGTTCTCCTTCTTCGCCTCGGCCGTCACCATCAGCACTGGCAGATGCTTGAGACTCGCGTCAGCGCGGATGTTCCGCAGCAACTCGATGCCCGTCATGTTGGGCATGTTCCAGTCGGACACCACGAAATCAAACGGTTCGCCGCGCAGCTTGTTCAGCGCGTCAACCCCGTCCTCGGCCTCCTGCACATTGGTGAATCCCAGCTCCTTGAGCAGGTTGCGCACTATGCGGCGCATGGTGGAAAAATCATCCACCACCAGGAATTTCATATTTGTATCAGCCACAGCATGCTCCTGATTGTTTCCGGCAGCATTCTAACAAAATCCGGTAATTGTCGAGCCATCTGACGGTCTTTTCCCAAATAAAAAAGGCGGCCCCCAGGCCGCCCTTTTCATGCTGCCGGCATTTATTTGATAACGGCGCTCAGCTCACCCTTGGCATAGCGCGATGCCATCGCGTCCAGCGAGACCGGCTTGATTTTCGCTGCCTGGCCGGCGGATCCAAAGGCTTCGTAGCGTGCCTTGCAGATTTCCTTCATCGCCTTGGTGGAGGCGGCGAGGAACTTGCGCGGGTCGAAGTTCTTGGTATCCTCGAACAAGTGTTTGCGGATGGCGCCGGTGGAAGCCATGCGCAGGTCGGTATCGATATTCACCTTGCGCACACCATGCTTGATGCCCTCGACGATTTCCTGGACCGGCACGCCATAGGTTTCGCCCATGTTACCGCCGAACTTGTTGATCACGTCCAGCCATTCCTGTGGCACGCTGGAAGAGCCGTGCATCACCAGATGGGTGTTGGGAATGCGCGCATGGATTTCCTTGATGCGGTCGATGCGCAGCACCGCGCCGGTGGGCGGCTTGGTAAACTTGTAGGCGCCATGGCTGGTACCGATGGCAATGGCCAGCGCGTCGACCTGGGTGGCCTTCACGAATTCCGCCGCCTCGTTAGGGTCGGTCAGCAGCTGGTCATGGCTCAGCACGCCTTCGGCACCATGGCCGTCCTCGGCTTCGCCTTTGCCGCTTTCCAGCGAGCCCAGGCAGCCCAGTTCGCCCTCCACGGAAACGCCGACCGCATGTGACATGTCAACCACCTTGCGCGTGGTGTTCACGTTGTATTCGAAGGAAGCGGGGGTCTTGGCATCTTCCAGCAGCGAGCCGTCCATCATCACGCTGGAAAAGCCGGACTTGATTGCCTGGATGCAGATCGCCGGCGATGCGCCGTGGTCCTGGTGCATCACCACCGGAATGTGCGGGTAAGCCTCTACCGCGGCTTCGATCAGGTGACGCAAGAAGGCCTCGCCTGCATATTTACGCGCACCGGCAGAGCCCTGCATGATCACCGGACTGTTGCATTCATCGGCCGCCTCCATGATCGCCTTGACCTGCTCCAGGTTGTTGACGTTGAACGCGGGCAGGCCGTAACCGTTTTCTGCCGCATGGTCCAGCAGTTGACGCAATGAAACGAGAGCCATCTTGAAATCTCCTCTAGCTATAAAATAGTACTAATCCCAAAACATGCCGGCTGCCAGTGTAAGAACAAAACTGGGCCGGCTTCAACCCTTTAATGATTGCGGTGATCGCCCACCCGTACGATCTTCATCGTATTGGTATGCCCGCTCTTGCCTACTGCCTCGCCTATGGTCATCACGATCAGATCGCCTTCCTTGACGAGCTCCAGGCGCTGCAACTCCGCCTCTGCCTCCGCCAACGCCCCCGACGGGTCCTTGGAGACCGGATGGAACGCGATCGGATGGGTACCGCTGAACAACGTGACCTTGCCCAGCGTCGCCTCGTTTGGCGTGAGTGCGAAAATCGGCACCCCGGCATTTATGCGCGACGTCCATAGCGCCGTGGAGCCGGATTGGGTCAGCGCCACGATGGCTTTCACTTTCAGATGGGATGCGACAAACAGGGCCGACATGGCTATCGACTGGTCGATGCGCGAGAACTTCTGTTGCACCATGCGGCGCTCCAGCACTTCGTCCTCCATTTCCTTCTCTGCCTTGAGGCAGATGCGCGCCATGGCCTGTATCGTTTCCACCGGGTAGTCACCAACAGCAGTTTCCGCCGACAACATCACGGCGTCCGTGCCATCGAGCACCGCGTTGGCTACATCCGACACTTCCGCGCGTGTCGGGATCGGATTGGTAATCATCGATTCCATCATCTGTGTAGCGGTGACCACCAGCTTGTTCTTGGAGCGCGCCAGCTTGATCATGCGCTTCTGCAGGCCGGGAACCGCGGCATCGCCGACTTCCACCGACAAGTCGCCGCGCGCCACCATGATGGCATCGGACGCATCGATGATGTCGCCCAGGATCGGAATGGCTTCCGCGCGCTCGATCTTGGCCATCAGCAGGCTCCTGCCGCCGGCCGCCTGCATCAGCGCGCGCGCCTGCTTCATATCATCGGCCGTGCGCGGGAAGGATACCGCCAGGTAATCGGCATTGATCAGGGCGGCTGTCTTGATGTCTTCCTTGTCCTTGTCGGTCAGAGCCGGCGCGGTCAGGCCGCCGCCCTTGCGGTTGATGCCCTTGTTATTGGACAGCACACCGCCGCGCACCACTTTGCAGACAACTTCCTGGCCCTGCACCTCGACCACATCGAATTCCAGCATGCCGTCATTCAGCAGCAGCACCGAGCCCTTGCTCACATCCTTGGGCAAATCCTTGTAGTCGAGCCCGACGCGCTCCTGGTTACCCAAGCCTTCATAGCCAGCATCGAGAATGAAGCGATCGCCTTTGTTCAACACGATCTTGTCGTTCTCGAACTTGCGCACGCGTATCTTGGGGCCTTGCAGGTCGACCAGAATACCGACCCGCCGCTCGCATGCCGCGGCTGCGGCACGCACACGCTCGGCACGCGCCATGTGGTCCTGGGCGGTGCCATGGGAAAAATTCATGCGCACTACATCCACCCCGGCGCGAATCATTTGTTCCAGAACTTTCTGGTCGTTAGAAGCAGGGCCTAGAGTTGCAACTATTTTTGTTCTACGCAGCATGTTTGCTTTCTTGGCTTTTTATTTTGCACGTTGTTCCAGAATTTCCACGGCAGGCAGGGTCTTGCCCTCGAGATATTCGAGGAACGCTCCGCCGGCGGTGGAAATATAGGAAACCTTGTCATAAATGTCGTACTTCTGGATCGCGGCTATGGTGTCGCCGCCACCCGCCAGGGTAAACGCCTTGGTGGTGGCAATCGCCTCGGCAATCTTCTTGGTACCTGCGCCGAACTGGTCGAATTCAAACACTCCGACCGGGCCGTTCCATACCACCGTGCCTGCCTTCATGATGATATCGGCAAGCTCCTGGGCGCTCTTCGGACCAATGTCAAAAATCATGTCGTCGTCAGCCACGTTTTGGGCGTCCTTCAATACGGCCGGCTCGTTGGCATCAAATTTCTTGCCGCACACCACATCTACAGCGATCGGGATATTGGCGCCACGCGCCTTCATTTTTTCGAGCAGCGCCTGGGCCGTCGGAACCAGGTCATCTTCGCACAGCGACTTGCCGACGTTGTTGCCGACTGCCTTGAGGAAAGTGTTGGCAATGCCGCCGCCAACCACCAGTTGGTCACATTTCTCGGCCAGCGATTCCAGCACGGTCAGTTTGGTTGATACCTTGCTGCCGCCGACGATGGCCACCATTGGACGCGCCGGATTGGCCAGCGCCTTGGCCAGCGCATCCAGCTCTTCGGTGAGCAGAATGCCCGCTGCGGCCACCGGTGCGAATTTAGCCACGCCATGGGTCGAGGCCTCGGCACGGTGCGCAGTACCAAACGCATCCATTACGAATACATCACACAGGGCCGCATATTTCCTGGCCGTTTCCTCGACATTCTTCTTTTCGCCCTTGTTGATGCGGCAATTCTCCAGCACCACCAGCTCGCCGGCAGCCACGTCGAAACCGCCGTCCACCCAATCCTTGATCAGGCGCACCGGCTTGCCCAGACGTGTGGCAATGTTGTCTGCCACCGGCTTCAGTGAGTTCTCCTCGCTCCACACGCCTTCCTCGGGGCGGCCGAGGTGGGAGGTAACCATTACCTTGGCGCCGGCCTTCAGACAGTGGTTGATGGTGGCCATCGAGGCGGCAATACGCGCATCGGAAGTGACCTTGCCGTCTTTCACCGGCACATTGAGGTCAGCGCGAATCAGTACGCGCTTGCCGGCAAGATCCAGATCGGTCATACGGATAAATTTGGACATGATTACTCCTTAAAGTTTGATAAGCGGTAAGGGTTGGTGCCGAGGCCATGTCGGACCAAGCCTTACAACTCACCTGTCAGGAAGAAAAGGCGGGCTAGATCAGCCCGCCCTTGCTATGGTTACTTCGCGATATGGCGAACCAGGCGCATCAGGTTGCAGGTGTAGCCGTACTCGTTGTCGTACCAGGCCACAACTTTGACGAAGGTCGGATCCAGCTGAATGCCGGCTTCGGCGTCGAACACGGACGGCTGGGAGCAGCCGCGGAAGTCTGTAGCGACCACTTTGTCTTCGGTGAAGCCAAGTACGCCCTTCAGCGGACCGCTTTCGGAAGCCGCTTTCATCGCAGCCACGATGGCTTCGTAGGTCGTTTCCTTGTTCAGCTCAACCGTCAGGTCGACCACCGACACATCGGAAGTCGGCACCCGGAAGGCCATGCCGGTCAGTTTCTTGTTCAATGCCGGAATCACCTTACCCACCGCCTTGGCCGCACCGGTGGAGGAAGGAATGATGTTTTCCAGGATACCGCGGCCACCGCGCCAGTCCTTGTTGGAGGGGCCATCCACCGTCTTCTGCGTTGCTGTGGCCGCGTGCACGGTGGTCATCAGGCCGCGCTTGATGCCGAAGTTGTCGTTCAATACCTTGGCTACCGGAGCCAGACCGTTGGTGGTGCAGGAAGCGGCGGATACGATGTTCTGGCCGGCATAGGTTTCGTGGTTAACGCCGTACACGAACATCGGGGTGTCGTCCTTGGAAG
>Ga0078972_1010901_pt1 | contig 16617 bp, 15 predicted proteins | sample YelNatPaOPGAMG01_FD_67568 | JGI IMG/M metagenome (GOLD analysis project Ga0078972, IMG submission 67568) | Hot spring thermophilic microbial communities from Obsidian Pool, Yellowstone National Park, USA - OP-RAMG-01 (SPADES assembly) (version 2) | ecosystem: Environmental > Aquatic > Thermal...
ACTCTCCGCTCCAAATTACTCTCTAACCGTCTCACCGCGCCGCTTTTTAACACAAAACTATTTGTTAAAAATCTCGAGAAAGAGTATATTAAAATGTGGGAGAATTACAAAAATGGAAAAATTTGAGGAAGCAGTGCTTCTTTTAAGAAAAGGGGAATATAAAAAAGCCCAAAAAATCTTAGAGGAAATTGTGGCCCAAAAACCCAATGAAGCCCGGGCGTTGATTAACTTGGGGATTGTCTATCGAAATCAAGGTCGTTTGCTTGAGGCGATTGCTGTTTATCAGAAGGCAATTAAATTAAATTATAAAACCTTTGCCGCTTACAACAATTTAGCCAATGTCTATCTGGAACAAAACGAATTTTCTTTGGCCAAAGAAAGCTATCTTAAAGCCATTGAAAGTAAACCAGATTATGCTGAAGGTTATGGCAATCTGGGAGCGTTTTATCAAATAAAAGGCAATCGGCTGCTGGCCAAAAGGTATTACAAGAAAGCCTTAAAGCTAGACCCTAACCTTTTTGACCCCTCGGCCAATCTTTCTTCGATACTCGAGAGTGAAGGGGATTATAAAAAGGCCTTGATTTTGGCGAAAAAAGCTCTGGATATTAATTCAGAGGATGCTGATCTGTGCCAGACTATGGGAAATATTTTGCGCAACACCGGAGAACTTTCCGAAGCAAAAAGATATTATCAAAAGGCGCTTAAATTAAACCCTCGTTTGACCAGCGTTTACCCAAATCTTTTGGGAGTTTTATTGCGTTTGGGAGAAAAGGATTTGGCCAAAAAAATTCACCAAAAGATGGACAGTTTAGGCGCGGAAACGCCATTTTGGGCCTTAAAGCTTCACAAAAGCCCTTCCTACCAGCTGCAAATCGCCAGATCATACAGCGAAAGAATTAAAGGGGAGGCAATGCGGGCAAATTTAAGACTGGGTTATTGGATTCGGAGGAAAAAGGAAAAAATTAAAGTGGGGTATGTTTTTGATCAGATTGACTCGCCCTTTTTTGATTTGCATGACAAAAATAAATTTGAAATTTATAAATATTCGTATCGTGATATTCGCAGCTTAACAGATGCCCAAGTTGCTAAAAGAATAAATAAAAAAAGAATTGACATTTTAGTTGATTTAGTGGGGCACGCTGAAAGAAACAGAATGGGCATATTTGCCCACCATCCGTCGCCATTTCAAATTTATTATCCAGAATTTGGGGGAACCAGCGGCGCAAGCTTTATGGAATATGCGATAGTTAATGAAGAATCAGTACCGCCGGAAAAAGCAAAATATTACTCTGAAAAACTAATTTGTATTCCCAAGACAAAAGATTTTGTCAAGAAGCTGGAAACCGAGTACCTGAAGATAATGGGGAAAGGGAAGCAGATAGAGAATAGAGAATAGCGTCAAGAGAATAGTTGGACTATCTTTGGAATATCATTACGTATAACATTCGTATTACCTCATTCAAAATACTTACCACAGATTCGAATTCTTTCGCTGATATGTAACCAAGCTCCTTAGCTATTATTAATTGAGTATCCACCTCAAGTGCGGAACCATATGCTATTGAATAAAATTGTTTATATTCTTTATGTGATCTTCTGCCATAACCTTCAGCTATATTAGATGGTATGGAGACTGCCGCTCGTCTAATCTGTGAAGCCAATCCAAACTGTTCATCTTTGGGAAATTGTTTGGTTACACTGTATATTAACTTCACTAACAGTAACGACTTTTACCAAACGATTAATTCTTTATATGAATGTATATTCATTGTTTTTTAACTATACGCTATTCCTATTTTCTACTCTCTATTATTTGAGTGAGGCTAAAGTCGCCTTAGTTTTGGCGTCTTTGAGCATCTTGCCGGCAGTACCAGCGCCAGTCACTCCAGTAATCACTTCGTTCCAAACCGCATCAGCAATTTCTGAAGCAGAGGCGCCGCCGGCAGGCGTCTCAATATAGGTATCAGTGCCATTATCCAAGGTATTGCCGGCAGTATTCTTAACAATTGTGTTGCCATCTCTAATCATGGTCCGATTGACTCCTGATCCAATTGTAATACCATAGCCTGAATTTTTGTAAATAAGACAGTTGCCGATTACATTGTCGGTAATGTTGGTGCCGGATAGCGCAATACCGTTGACAGAGTCATTGATAATACAGTTAGTGATGGTAGTTGCTTGAGTACTGTTACCGATATTAATGCCATCTCCGGTACCTGATATCCCGCAAGTGTCCATAACACAAGCAGAGATAACACTTAAATTGGAACTGGAAAGGGCAATGCCGTGACCGCGCACATTTTCCAACCAGCAGTCTTGGATTAAGGCATTATTGCCGTTAACCACAAGGCCGTTTTCATTGCCAAAGCTGGCAGTGGAAATATAAAAGCCGCTAACTTCAACATTGTCGGCGGCAATGCTGATAGTCGGGTTCGTGTCGGTGGTGGGAACAAACTGAAAAACATAGCCCGGGCCGCGGAGTTTTAAGGTATGTTTGGTAATGCTTATTGTTTCCGTGACAGTGGTAATACCGGAGGGGTCAGAAGAGAGGCAGAAGATGACATCGTGAGCGCCGGTTGTGGCCAGCGTTTGGGCTTTAGCAAAGGTTTTGACAGCGGCAGTTGGCGTCAAACCGCTGTTGGTGTCGCTGCCAGAATAAGGATCCCAGTAAAAAACACTGCCGATCGCTCTCTGTTTGGTTCCCAGTGAGGCAAGCATATATTTGAGATTAATATTTTCATTGGTTGTGGTTGGGGTGGCAATTACTCCGGCGGCTGATGACAAATTCAAAACCTGAGTGAAAGCTGAAGGAGCGATCGGGTTGCCTCCCGGCCCGCCCACCAGATTTCCGCCGGAAATGGTGCATTGAACAGTATCTGGGCCGCTTCTTGCCTCAAACCTTACCCGCCAGTTGTCTAAAAGTCTGACAGTAATTGCTGTAGCCACTCCGCCTCCCAAATCTTCTTTTCCCGAAGCATCGGCAATTTTACTGTAGGCCATTCCCGGTGTCAGTTCATCTTCCGTGTCTCTGATCTGGTTAATCAGATATTGCATTTCCAAAGTGGTGTCAGGCGCCGGAACTTCGATGATACTATTGTAGAAATCAAAGACAAGTGGCAGTGCCATAACAAAATTATAGCAAAGATTTGTCGCTTAAGATTACGTGATAATTGGGGATAAGCGCCAAAAGCCTTTGGGGATCATTAATTAAGTTCCCTTCTAAATCGTATATTTGGTAGCCAAAGGAATAGATTAGATTAATTAGTTTGATTATGGGGATTTTGAGCTCATTTAGAAGCTGGGTATGAGTTTCCAAAAAAACAAGAGGTTTATTTTTCTTAAAAAAATTTTTTCCGCCTTGGAGAATGGCAAATTCTGACCCTTCGGTGTCCAGTTTGACAATATCAGGAACAATTTTTTGGCTTTCCAAAAAGTCGTCAAGCTTTAAGACCTTTACTTCCACAAATTCTTTTGTCTTTGCGTCTTTAGGCAGGGCAACCAAATGCAGCCAATCATAATACATTTTTATCTTGCCGTTTTTCGACCCCAAAGCAAGAGGATAAGAATTGAGACAAAGTTGGGGATTAAGGGCCATATTTTTATTCAAAATATCGTAGGGGATTGGAGATGGTTCTATGGCAAAAGCTTTTTTGGTATGGTTGCGGGCAGTGAAAGCAAGGGAAAAAATGCCAAATAAAGCCCCGATATCCAGCAGGGTCTGCTTTTTTGCAGAAAACTTTAAGAAAGACCTCATTTCTTTAACCATTTCTGCATTCCTGAAAGTAAAGAATTCAAAAGCAAACAGTGATTCTTCGCTGATTTTTACTTCAATTCCGGAAGCAATTTTAAATTTCATCAATATTAGGTAACGATGGTGTCTGGAGTTCTAATGGTAGTGGTAGAGTAACCGGATGAGCCAAAAGTGCCGGTAGTTTCGAAAGGCAAAATAGCCGTGGTTGCTTTTCTTCTAACCCTGACAATAATTGACCTGTCAGCAGTATAAATAACGGTGACAGTAGCTGACGATTCAGTGGCAGTGATATCAATAAACGGCACATAGCAGGTGTCTTCTGTCTGGGTAAAAGCTCTGCCTAAACTGCCGGAGGTTAAGGTGAAAGTGCTTCCGGACCAGGAAGAATAGGCGTATCTGCTTTCCCGAGTCGAGGTGGTATCGCTAGTATCGACGACGCGGATATATCCCGAGCTTGGAGTATCAACCGAAATTGAGGTACCAACAACAAAGGTAGTACTGCCGGTGGTGTTACCAGCCCCGGCAACATACATATCTTTCTTAATTGAGCTGTCAGTTGCGGAGACGGTTCTAAAGACTGAAACTCTGTCTCCGGAGATAAGGTTAGAGACAGTAAGGGCTTGTTTGTTGGGCGGGCTTTGGGTTGTGCCGTCGGCGTCAATCAACTGGTAGTTTTTAATATCAGCATCAGCCATATTTTGGATCCAGACACCTTGGGCACCGAAGAATTTACCACCGGCAAAGGTGCCAAAAGGCGAGGCTTTAACTGGCGAGAAAGTGTTGGTTGGCGAAGCTTGATTGTCTTCATGGGCTCTGATATAAAGTTGGCCCTGTTTAACTGCGTGACTTATGGTTCCACCTGCCGAGGTTGTTGATGGGTACATCGAAAATGTTGAGCCAATTCTGGTGACATATTTAAGATATTGATAAACGCTAGCTAAAGTATAATTATTGCAATCAATAATAACAGAATAATAAGGGGTTGCTGCCTGCTGTTCAAATTGTTTGACCATCCGGTAGGCCTCGACCATATCAGCTGAAGCAGTAGCAGTTTGCGTGGCGCCGGTGATGGTTTCTCCTGATAGGGGATAGTCAGCCGTAACATTGCCCAAGGTCATTGTTCCGGACCCGCTGGCGGTAGTTTGTTTTAGAAAAATACCAGAACCGCCAGCCCAGTAAACAGTTTCAAAAGCGGTAAAGGATCCGGAAATTGAGGAGTAGGCGACAGTGCCATTGACAAAAGCAATCGTTATCCCGCTGTAGGCAGAGACAGTGGCGTGAGTGTCAGTGTTGTTTAAGTCTGGTGAAGTAGCCAAAGGAACTGCGTTGCGGCCACCGGCAGTTAAATTAATACCAAAGTGGTCATAAAGATCGGCGTAGCCGGTGGTGGGAAAATTGCGCAGATAAACGATAATATTAGCGCCGTCTATCGCGCTGTTTGACTCCTTGACCTTGATTAAAATGTCAATGTGGCGGGTGGAACTGTTGGTTTTATTTTCTGGCCACCATTCAGAACCGGAGACATAACGGGAGCCATTTTGCTCAATATAAATCTGCTCTTCGTTAGTATGCTGTTCAATAGTACCAAGAGTATAGACATTGGCCCAAAGCTGTTCGCCGGTAGTGGAGTTGGCATTTGTTGTTCCTGCGCCGGTACCGCTGGTAATTGTCATTGCTGAACCGCTGGCAATTTGTGAAGTGTAACGTATCCACCACTTTTTGGCAGTGTTGTCATAATCAAGAAGATTGCCGGTGTCGGTACCATCGTCTTTAACCATTTTACCAATGTCCGTGGGGACACAGTTGGTATAGGTTGCCCCAAAAGTAATGATCTGGATTTGGTTATTGTGTCCACTGGTCTCAATCGCTCCGCCTTTCAGGTATTCAAAACAGTTTCGGTAGTAAGGTCCGCCTTCGTTTTCTCTGGCCTCGTTCATAAACCAGCCATTAATAAGAGTATAGTTGGTCGGCGTTTGGGCGCTCATGGGGATAGGATCGTCCATTTGATCTATTTCGTCAAAGGTATCCTGAAGGTAGGAATACAGCGCATTGACTGTCCAAACAGTCGAGGCAGAAGTGGAATGATAAATTCTCTTGTTTACGTAATCAATGGTAAAATCGTCACCAATTGCCATATATTTTTACCTTATACATTCTAGTATATGGACTCTAAAAAAGCTTTGTCAAGAGGCATTTACGCTCATACCGAAATTGATCTATTTGAGCGCTAAATGATAGTATTTAGGTATATTGTTTAGCTTCAGACTAATCACTAATCACTAATCACCAATCACTTCTCTCGGCGGGCGTTATAGTGGATCCAAGGCTCGTGTTTTCCGTCAGTGCACTCGCATCTAGTTAACGGATTTCTTGCTCGGGGACAACCGACAGTTGTACACTTACCCGGTTTATCGGAAACAAGTCCACAACCGCCTGAACAAACATAATGAACTTTGTTCCATTGTGGGTTGACTGTTTTTTTCTTGCCCATCTGAAAATCAATTATCGTTAATAGTTCCGTTCGGAGGGATTTTGTAAATTTTGGTTAGGAGTTTCGGCTGCCTTATTTTCTTCTGTCTCTGGTTTTTGAGCCGAAATATCCTCAAGCCACCGAAAAAGCGATCCGGGAAAGGTTGCTTTATAATTTTTAATAATTGCTCTTAAAATTTCTGCTGTTCCTTTGCCATCAGCACAGTCAAATCCATCAATAGTTCTGATTTCCTTTTCGAAGAGTTCTTTGAACCGAGGATCAATTTTTAATTCTTCCAAGGGACCAACCGGTGGATCAGCTAAAAGCAAGAAAATCAGTTCTTGGACGGAAAAATAGCACTGGCCATCAACAAAGTATTTTCTAATTTCTTTTCCAGCAAAAGGAATCATAAATGGTCCTTGAATTTTGGTTTGATCAGTTTTCGGTTTTTGGGTTTTTGGAGGAGTTTGTGTTTCTTTGACAGTTTTTAATTTTGATTCCTCAAGTTTTTTTGAGGAGATAAATCTTCCGCCCGGTCCTCTTGGCGGGCTTGGTTTTGGAGTAAAAGTTTCCCCGGCTAAAGCAGTTTCTTCTTTCTTTTTGTTTAAAAAATTAAGTATTGCCATTACAGTTAATTTTTAGACTTTGAATACCCTTTTGTCAAGGGCTTTGGTTCAGCTGTCGGTAGGGTATTACCCCGGACTTGAGGATTATGAACATTGTAAGAAAGCACATATTGAGAAGTACTGTTTGGGACATCTTTCCAAGGTTTGTCAATATAAAGAGTATTTTGGGTATTACTGACCACTGTTCTTGTTTGCCCCTCACCCTTTCCTCTTGATATCCAGAGTGGGAAACCGGCATAATCGTTTTTCTGCCAATTTTTGGATTTATCGGTCAAAGAATTTTTCTTGGCGCTGGTGACCACTCCTAAGTCATCGTTTACCAACTTGACTGCTTTTTGGGTTAAATGTTTTAAAGAAGGGTTGTTTTTGACAAAATCAGCAATTGGGTACCATTCGGAGTGGGTGTAACCTTGACGGTTTTTAGAAGCAAAATCTACTTTTATATAACCGGCAAATTTCGGATCAGGAGCAACGCTTAAGCAATCTCTTTCCTCGCCGTTGATATCAATGATTTTCATTTGCGATAATTATTGCTCATTTCTTTATTTTCTGTCAAGTGATTGGCGTACGCTTTTTTCTAATCCTTCACTTCTATTTAACTGCCACTTGTTTTGGCTTCTCCCCAGAAAGATAGAATTGCCACATTTGCTGATAGGCTTTTTCGAGATTGCGGGTAAATCTTTGGGTATCAAAGAGGGGACAGGTGAGACGGTTAGAGAGCAACTTAGAGCGTATAGGGTTTAATTTTTGCGGATTAGTTGCTAGTTCGATGGCAAGATTCTCGTATTCTTTTTGCGAATGGGTGATAAGTTCGGGAAGGCCGGCGGCAGTTAAAATGCTTGAGGCGACGCGGGAGGCAAAATGATTTCCTTGAAGAGTCACCACCGGTACCCCAGCCCAAAGACTATCGCTGGTGGTGGTATGACCGTTATAGGTAAAGGTATCAAGACCAAGATTGGACAGTTTAAGGCGGGCCAGATGAAGACTATTTTCAATATGAGCGGCAAAAATTAGCCTTTGGGGGTCAAAACCGGCTTTTTTGGCTTCGGCTTTGAGATTTTCTTCTGCTATTTTGTTGCTACCAAGCAGCCAAAGCACGCTTTGAGGAACCGCTTTTAAGATTCGCATCCAAGAGTTAAACGTTTCCTGATCAATTTTACCGGTTTGGTTAAAACAGGAAAAAACAAATGCTTTTTCCGGCAAATTAAAATCGCTTCGTTTGTATTCTTTGTCCGCTATTTTTCTTTTATCATAATTTATTTGGTAGCAGTCAGGCAGATAGGCAAATTTTTCCGTATAATATTTTTGATAATCTGGCGGAGTGACAATTTTGTCTGTAATTATATAATCAATAAAATCCGCGCCGGTAGTGCCGGGAAAACCCAAATATGAAACTTGGAGAGGAGCTGGTCGAAGCGCCAAAATTTCCAACCGGTTGTCTTTAGTATGACCTTTAAGGTCAATTAAAATATCAATTCCATCAGCGTTTATTTTTTTTGCCGCTTCAACATGGCCGAAGTTAATGATATCAATAAAGTGGTCAGCGTCCTTTTCCAGTTTTTTCCGGTAAAAACTGCCGTCGTTTGGACCGTAAGAGTAGGCAAAAACTTCAAAGTTTTTTCTGTCATGAGCCTCAAAAAGCCCTAAAATCAAATAGGCGGTGGCGTGTTCGAAGTAGTCTCGCGAAAGATAGCCGATTTTAATTCGTTCGCCCTTTTTGGCTTTGGGAAAGCTGAATTTTATGTCAAGATCGGCAACTGCCGTTTTGATTTTTTCCGCTCTCAGGCGGGCGATTTCAAAATTAATTTTTTGGTCTTGGGTTCTGGTGATGTTAACGTAAGGGGATTCATCTTCCGCCGGAATTTTGGCTGATATCTTAGCCAGTTCTTTCCAGTTGCAAATTTGCATTAAAACCAAACAGTAAATATTTAGGGCCGGCCCATGATTTGGATTTAACTTTAAGGCCTTTTTTAAATATTTAATTGAGTTTTTATAATCCTCAATCAGGCGGTAAGCCAGTCCCAGATGATATGAGGCAGCGTAATCATAAGAGTTTAATTTGACCGCTTTTTCGAAGCATTCGATTGCTTTTGGGTAATTATTTTGATTCAAATAGCAAATTCCCAAATTGTTGTAAGAGTTGCCATCTTGGGGATTAATTTCAATAAGTTTGGTAAAATTGGCCATTGCCAGGTTTGTTTGCCCGGTGTCTAGGTAAAATACTCCCAGATTGCTCAGCGGTTCGACAAATTTAGGATCAAGATCGACTGCTTTTGTCCAGTTTTTGACCGCCTCAAGTGGTTTACCGATTCCTTTGAGAGCAGTTCCTAAATTATTGTAGGCGAACGCATTTTGCTGATTTTGAGAGATTGCTGTTTGTAGAAGAGAAATCGCTTTTGAGTAATTTTTTTCCTCAAGATAAATTGCTCCTAAATTGCTATTGGCCATTGAATGGACGTTGTTGCCAATTTTATCAACAATATCAATATTTTCCAAAGGGAGTCCTTGTTGGTATCTTTTCCAGATAGTTTCCAAGGCCCTTTCCATATTTTGGGTAAATCTGGCTGTGTCAAAAAGGGGATAGGTGAGACGGTTAGCGTTTAGGGAATAGCGTATAGCGTTTAGTTTTTGGGGGTTAAGGGCAAGAGAAACAGCCAAATCTTCATATTCTTTTTGGGAGTGAGTGATAAGTTCCGGCAGACCAATAGCGGTTAATAAACTGGCCGAGACACGGGAGGCAAAATGATTGCCGAGAAGAGTCACCACCGGGGTGCCAGCCCAAAGGCAGTCGCTGGTAGTGGTGTGGCCGTTGCAAATTAGCGTATCTAAGCCTAGATTACACAAAGCGAGTCGGCCAAGATGTATATTTTTTGGTAAAATCGGCAGGAAAATCAATCTCTCCGGATTAACGCCGGATTTTTTCGCTTCGGCCTTAAGGTTTTTGGTAAGGATTTCGTCCTTGCCAAGCAAACAAAGCGAGCTTTGGGGGACCTTTTTCAATATCCTCATCCATAAAGAAAAAGTTTTCGGGTCAATTTTGTAGCTTTGGTTAAAACTACAAAACAAAAATCCTTCTTGGGGCCCGCCTGCCGGCGAGGCAGGAAGGCCAAAAAAGCTTCTGTTCATTCCCACGGCAGTTTCCTGGCGGTTGTTTGTTGGCTGATAAGTGTGGGGGAGAAAGATAAGATTTTCGCGGTAGTATTTTGTCTGATCTTTAGGGGTGATGACATGATCAGTGACTAGATAATCAATAAAATCCGCGCCGGTAGTACCGGGAAAACCAAGCCAGCTGACAATCAAAGGGGCGGGCCTGGCGGCGAGGATTTCCAACCTTGAGCCTTGGGTATAGCCTTTTAAGTCAACCAGAATATCGATTTTATCCTGATAAATCAAGTCCGCGGCCTGGGTGTTTGAGAGATTTTTGATATCACGAAATTTAGTCAATTTTTTGATAGATTGCCGGTAAAAACTTTGATCATCAACTCCATAAGAGTAGGTAAAAAAAACAAACTTTTTTCTGTTATAGAGATTAAAAAAGCCCAGCATTAGCTGCGCAGTGGCGTGGGCGTTAAAATCAGCGGACAAAAAGCCCACCCGGATTTTTTCGCCAGCTTTTTTGCGGGCAAAAACGTAAGGTTTTTTTGTCTTTTGGCTCCCGAGATATCTTGACCAGACACGGGCAATGTCAAAATTACTCTTTGGATTGTCATTAAAAACCACTGCCTCAAAAGGATTTTGGGCAGGAAGCAAACCGTTTTTGATATTTTCCTGATTAAGAGTGCTGATTTTTCTCTCCAGTTCTGAAGCTTTTTTCCAATCACAGATTTTTCGCAGCTGAAAGTGCAGGTGTCCATAGGTGGGCGAATATGACGGCTCAAGCTTGATTGCCATTTCAAAATATTTAATTGACTGACTATCCCCTAAGTTGCTGAAGCAGACGCCGAGGTTAAAGGCGGCGTCTGACAAATGGGGATTAATTTTGATTGCTTTTAGTAAATATTTTTTTGCCTTTTTGGGGTCAGAGTTGACATAAAAAGCGCCAATATTGGACAACGCAAAGACATTATCAGGTTCAAACCTAAGCGCCATTTTATAGTACTTCAAAGCAAGATTTGGTTTATCCATTTTGCCGTAGGTAACACCAATATTGTTCAGGATGACTGTGTTGCCGGCAGACAAATCAAGGGCCCTTTGATAATTTTCTAAGGCCAGATCATACTGGCCTCTGGCCATGTAGCAGACTCCGACGTTATAGTGGCTTTGGGGAAGAAGGGGATTGAGTGCCACTGCCTTTTTAAAATATTCCAGCGCCTGGTCAATCTGACCTTGAGTCATTAGTTGGTGACCGGCGGTGTTTAAACTATCTGCATCCATAATCATTCTGATTTATTATATTCCTAAGTGGTTATGATTTCAGTTTCAATTATAAGATAGTTTTTCTTAATTTTTGGCATTTTGATCGTAAAGGTGAAACATTGGCCGTGAGCCGGTGTATTTTTTTTTGAAAAAAATTGTTAAAATTGATTTAAGATGTATAACCATGTGCTTTATCTTTCTTATTGGTTAGTCAGTTTTGCGGTCTTTTATCTGGCGCATTTATTTTTTCCGGAGGATTTTGTTTTAGGGAACTGGAAATTTACAGCTTTGGAAGCGGGGATATACTCTTCATTTTGGCTAGTTTTCTTTGTTTGGATTGTTTGGGATTTTTTGCTAAGTCGGGGAGTTAAGTTTGAACAGAATTTGGCTTGGTTTTTGTATTTCTGGGCTGTCAATTCAGTAGGAATTTGGCTGGTGGCCAAACTTTCCCAGATACTTGGCTTGGGGATCTCTGATTTTGTTTGGGCGATTGGCGTTGGGCTGATAGTTAATTTAGCTCAAAGGCTGGTTTGGAAATTCATTACCAAAAGAAACCTTGGATATTAAGTTCATTGGACAGAGGATTGACTGTCTTCGCCCCCGGATTTCTTTTTTGTTACTTTTTGAGAGATGTTGGAAATTAATCCCCTGATTAGGTAGTAGCCAATAGCAGGAACTAGCGCAATGCCAGCATAGGCAAAAGAGAGCGTCCATTGAATCGGGGTGACGCGGCCATAGGTAGCAATTTGCTGGATCGCATAGAGAACCCCCAGCGCTCCTACGACTAAAGCAATGGCTGCTTTCAGGAAATAATTTTTTTCGATGAAAGAAAGAACAAGAACGATTGAAAGAAAAACTGCTAGTGCCCTTAGCAAAATTTCCACTGCCGTGAACGGAAATTTAGAAAGATAATTTAGGGTTAGAAATTGCAGAGGATTTTTTAAAGAGATAATAACTGGTCCAGCGAAATAGTTAAGCGCCGAGGCAGCCAGAAAAAGCCCAATAATAGCAACTATAAAATATTCTTTTTTCATTTTGACTCCTTTCAACCTTTGTTTAATTCTATTTTAGAATACCTTATCAAAGTAGTCATATTCAAGACTAGCGCGATTGCTCCAATTTCCAGAGAAATCAGAGGAACCTTTGGTATAAAGATAAGTGCCGTCTCCTTCCTGCATAATAAACCAGGCTCCATCTTTGTTGACAAAGCCATAATAAACCGGCGAGGAAGAATCGTCAATCTTTGTAATATTGTAACCATCTGTTGGTTGTTTTTCAGCCGGGTTAATCTTTTCGCCGGCGATATTTTTCAAGGCGACTGTTCCCGGCCCAGGAGCGCTGCCAAAAAAAGCCGCTTCAGCCTTTTTGGTAAAGAGGGCAAAGAAAAAGACTGAAAGCCCAGCAGAACCAATCAACTTTAAAAACATTCTTCTGTTAGAATCAATGCCTTCTGATTCAGCGATTTCTCCTTCAATCGGGGTAGCGGGGATTTCTTCTTCCGATGAGGTTGGAGCTGTTTCTTCTGGTGTGGTTGAAACAGCGGGTTTAACTTTTTTGACAGGAAGAATAATCGCTTTTTGTTGGCGGGGCAGAACAAATAGACCAAAATAAATTGCCAGAGGCAGCAGAGGAAGAGCCCTGAGTGCTTCCAGCGGCGATGACGCATCAACAAAGGCGGCAAGCACGATTAAACAGGTAACAATAAAATCGTAGTAAATGACTAGTTTTTTCATTCTTGTTTTGGTATTACAAACTCACCATAGACCCAGCCTTCTTTGCCAGTTTTCATTTTTATTAAATACCAGCCTTCTTTTATTTGCAGACAGGGAAAGGAAACTCCTGATTTTGTCTTGGCCAAGACAGCTGAGTCGCTGGCCGGTTTTTCTCTAATGTTAACTAAAAATTTCGGGTTTTCAGCCATAATAGTGATTGTTTGAGGAATAAAGATTGTTGGCGTCGGAGAGGGAGTTGAAATAATTTTGGGATTATCAGGAAGAGGGGAAACAATTATTTGAGAGTTATTAATTGTTAATCTGGCCAGCAGAGTAAGAGAAAAAAGCAGACAAAGGAGAATAATGGCGGCGAGAGGCTTTCCTGCCGGCGGCGTTTCTGATAATTTTCCTTTTTTCTTGAAAATAAGGGAAAACGAGGAATAAAGCAGAAACAAAGTTATGGGCAAGAAGGCGGCCTGCAGAAAGTAGTCTTGGGTTTGTTTGGCAGCTGCCAGACCGCTTAAATTCATAAATAAGGCAAGAACAGTGCAGTAAAAAAGCAGGAATTTTTTTACCATATTTTTTCCTAATTTGTTTCTTTAACCAGACTGGCATTGACCCAGCCTTGGAACGACTGGGTCTTTACTAAATACCAATTGTCTATCTTTTGAAGGAAAGGATAGTTTTTTCCCAGGTAAATATGGTCAATCACCGTTGAAGAAGATGATTTATCTTGGTGGACGTCAGCACTGGCAGCAGAGCGGAGAGTGATAAAACCTACTGTTGGGGAGACCTTGGGAGTTGGTGTTGAGGAGAGTGTTGGGGTAGTTGAGGCATTAGTGTCTGTCAAAAGACTTTCAGTGTCAAACTCGGTGTCGGTACTTCCCAGAGTTTGGTTTTGACTTCTTTGGATGGCTCTAATTTGGCTTAACTCGGCATGAATGGCAGCCAGCTCTTGGGCAACGGTAGCGGTTTCGGAAGCAGATTTTGTTTCAGGATTAAAGTCAGAATTAATGATTGTTTTTTCTGTTTGGACAGGATTTGGCTGAACGAGGGGGTGATTTTTTTTGATGAGAAGCACAGAATTAAAAATCACACTAATTGTGGAGATAATAAGAAGGTAAAAAATTGAGATTCTTTGAAACTTAGTCATTTCTCTAGAGATAAATATTTAATTAAGTTTATCACGAAAAAAGATAAAAAAAGCAAGTTTTCTTAAAAACTTGGGCTTTGAACTTAAAAATTCTCTTCCCAGATTTTACAATTTTTAGCCGTATCCGTATATCTGGAAAGATATTTTTAAGTTAAAAACTGGGGTTGGGGCTAAAGATTTTGTTTGAGCTGACAGCGGGATCGAACCTACGACCTCGTCTTTAGACGCCGGCAAGGCTTTGCTTAACTGAGCCCAAGGAGGGAATCGGACCCTCGGCCTAGTCTTTACCAAAGACTCGCTCTACCACTGAGCCACTTGGGCAAGTACAGAGAGCAGGTTTATTTCGACTCGCAGAAAAGTCCGATGGACATCGGACAGAATGCGACAAACCTGCCTGCCGGCAGGCAGGGAAACAAACTCCTCCGATGTAACATCGGGATGCCGCGTTCCCGCCGTGGCAGGACTGGCTGGTAGTTTATTAACTGAGCTACGTCAGCAATTCTTTCCTAATATTCTATCAAAAAAAAACTATTGTTGCGAGGGTTGCTAGGAGAAGATAATTTTTTACAACAAAAAAAGCAACTAATCAATTTAAGGTTGTTAATTTTACTAAACTTGGCTAATTTGAGGATTTCCACCTTATTGATTGTAAGGTATTTTTCTGAGTTTTTCTTGTTTTCATTTATTTGACTTTACGCCTATAGTATTGTAAAATCCCGATGTTGACGGCGTTCAAAGAAGAACGCTTTTTTTGTGGCCAGAAAAAGGGTCGATTCTCTTTTTTGGCCTGAAAATTATGTTAAACACTCTTTTTGCGACAGCTTTATCAGCCTCCCTTATCTTTACCCCTGTTTCCACGGGGGATTTAAACGTGGCTGGCCAGACTGGCCAGCTGGTTGAGGTAGGTCATCAGGTGCTAGCTTCAGAGGTTATGGATTTGGGCAATCGTTATCCAGTGGCTAGCATTAGTAATGGTTTCAAAGAAAATATTTTGGTTGCTTTAGGCTATTTAAGTCTGCAAGGAGAGACCTTGCAGGCACAAAATGGATTTTATTTTGTTTTGCTGCCTAAGGAGATCTTTGCCTTCCACCGTAAAGGTATTTTGCCGGAATTTAATGAGAGTAAAATTATTACTCAAGAGAGCGATTTTACTACTAATTATGGCTATAAGGTAGTTGCAGGCTTAGGCGGAAACGGGGTTTGTCATTTGGCTTCTTTTATAAATTGGGTAGCAAGTGAGGCTGGTTTGGAAGTGATTGCTCCTACCAATCATAATTTTGCGGCCATTCCGGGAATTGACAAGAAGTACGGTACCTCAATTTCCACCCGCAACAGCCCGGAAAGACAAAATCTTTACATCAGAAATAACTTTGATTTCCCGGTAGAATTTAGATTTTTTTTGCTTGGAGATAATTTATCTTTAACTATTTTTGCTATTAATCAGCTGAATTAAAGGGAGAATTTTAAGCTTAAAGACTCAGTTTAAGAAGGCTGGGTTTATTTTTTTTGTCAAGATAAAAACCAGTAATCTCAGGATCAGTTTCTTTGTTGGCAATAAATAATTTGTATTTGGAGTTAAGATTAAAATATTGGGATTTAATCTCGCCAATTTGGCAGCATTCGCAGTAAATATCATCTCCAGGTTTTTTTCTAACCACGCCAAGATAAATGGGCACCGGACCATCAGACGCTAGCTGTTCACGGTAATTGAAATAGATAAGAACATCATTAATTTCAGGGTTTGCTTGAGTTGTAGTTAAAAGTTCGCTTGGTATTTTGCTTTTGTTTGTCATTAGACGAATTTTTTCTGTTGTTTTTTCAGCTTTTGATGCCAGGTTGAGAAGAATTTCTTCGTTGGAGGAAGAAAGACCGAGCTTTCGGCAAGCTTTTAGGAAAGAAGCACAAAAAGGATTGCTTTCTTTTTGAAGGGTTATCTCTGGTTCTTTTAGGAACGCCATTTGTCGAAAACAATAGATTTTACTGCCTAAAATTTAAACTTGCTGTTTCGGAGCCGAGACCGGGATTTGAACCCGGGACCACCTGTTTACAAAACAGACGCTCTACCGCTGAGCTATCTCGGCAAAAAATATCTTCTTAGAACTTATTTTACTCTAAATTTGGTAGTTTTTGAAGTTTATGTATAAGTCAATGACTTTTGCGACATTCCTCCATTTTCAATTAGATAATTCATTGGACTTTTCAGCCCGAGTGAACGGTGTCTTCTCTTGCAATTGTAATAAATGTTCCAGTCAGCCAGTTTTTGGCTGAACAGCTTTTTATCATGGATAATATCCAGTTGGTAATCAATAAATTCTTCTTGCAGGGTTCTGTTGTATCTTTCAATAAAGGTGTCAATCTTGGGACATCCAGGATAGATAAACAAGTGGGGAATATTATCTTTTTCTAACTCTTGGTCAAATTCTCCCAAATTTTCCGATCCATTATCTGATTGCCAGACTTTGATTGTTCCCGGATACACGGATTTAAACCTTTGGTAAAAATCCTTCATGTTTCTGGAGGTAATTCTTTTGTAATTAAGAGTTAAAGCA
>Ga0078972_1010906_pt1 | contig 16610 bp, 13 predicted proteins | sample YelNatPaOPGAMG01_FD_67568 | JGI IMG/M metagenome (GOLD analysis project Ga0078972, IMG submission 67568) | Hot spring thermophilic microbial communities from Obsidian Pool, Yellowstone National Park, USA - OP-RAMG-01 (SPADES assembly) (version 2) | ecosystem: Environmental > Aquatic > Thermal...
CAACGCGGCGAATTTACGGATGTCCGACCTTACAAAGCCGTATGGTATCGCCGTCTTGTCCGCGACTATTATTTGAGATGGTTTTACAGGCACGTCAGACATTTCTGTTATATCGGCGACAACGCGCGGCGCCACTTGATGCGTCTGGGTATCACTGAAGACCGTTTATTCTTCTCGCCGTATTCGGTGGATTCCGACTTGTTCGAGGAACAATATCGGCGACTCGACCGTGAAACTTGTCGCCGAGAGCTGGGGATCGCCTTGGACCAATACGTCCTGTTGTTCAGCGGCAAGTTCATTCCGCGCAAGGCGCCTTTGCTGTTGCTCGAAGCGATCGCTAAAATCCCCAATAAAGAGAAACTTACCCTGTTGATGCTCGGCGACGGCGTCTTGCGGCCGGAGGTCGAATCGCGAGCGCGGGACTTGTTGGGCGAACGTGCTATCCTTCCGGGCTTTGTCAATCAGACTCAATTAGGGCGTTATTTTCGCGCCGCCGATGCTTTTGTGTTGCCGTCTGTTTTCGAGACGTGGGGTCTGGTTGTCAATGAAGCCATGCACTTTCGTCTGCCGGTGATTGTCAGTTCAGGAATCGGCTGCGCTCCGGACCTGGTTCGCAACGGCGAAACGGGAAGAGTGTTCCCAGTAGGCGATGCCGATGCGTTGGCAAAACATATTCAGGAATTTCTCGATGCGCCGGCTAAGGCCCGCCGCATGGGGGACACCGCAGGAGAACACATTCGCCGCTATTCCACCGAAGCGAGCGCTGTAGGCATTGCCCAAGCTCTGGGGCTAAATCTATGAAAAATTGCTTATCCATCATCTATGTCGGTGAACTGGAGGAAGGGACGACTTCCTTTCAGCGTTTGCGCGCTCTGGAGCAACTCGGGCATCGCGTTTGGCCGGTGGCCAGTGTAATACCTGAGAAACTCTCTCCTCGGACCCTCCTCTCCCGCGTCAGTCATAAGCTCTTCCGCATGGGCGTTCCCCATCTTGGGCCTCTCGACCTGGCGCGGACAAACCAGCGGATCTTAGATCTGGTGCGCACTCGCCCCGTCGATGTGCTTTGGCTGGATAAGGCCCTGGCCATTCAAGCGCGAACCTTACGGCGCGTCAAAGCGATGCAGCCCTCTTGTAGCATCCTCGGTTACTCTCCCGATGATATGAACGGCCGTCACAACCAGACGGGGCAGTTCCTGCGCAGCCTGCCTTGGTACGATTTCTACTTTACTACCAAAACCTACGGCGTAAGCGAGTTGCTCGCCTTAGGCTGCCCGCGGGCCTACTTCGTCCCCAATGCCTATGATCCTCATACCCACCGTCCCATGCCGCTCACGGCGGAGCGGAAAAGACAAATCGGAGGACCAGTTGGTTTCATTGGTACGTTTGAGGCAGAGCGGGCGCAATCCATCCTGTTCCTCGCGTCACAAGGAATTGACGTGCGTGTTTATGGTGATGGAAAATGGGATGCGCTTCGAGGCAAGTATCCCAATCTGCGAATCGAAGGCCATGCTGTCTATGGCAACCACTACGCGGAAGCGATCTGTGCCTTTGACATCAATCTTTGTTTCCTGAGACGCCTCAATCGCGATCGGCAGACACAACGGAGCGTCGAAATACCGGCCTGCGGCGCCTTCATGCTGGCCGAACGCACGGAGGAACACCTGGACCTCTTCAAAGAAGGGGTCGAAGCAGAGTTTTTCTCATCCGATCAAGAACTCTTGGATAAAGTGCGATATTACCTCGCACATCCCGATGAGCGCATGCGAATCGCTGCGGCGGGGCGAAGGCGCTGTCTAGAGAGCGGTTATAGTTACGCCGATCGAATCCAATCTATGTTGGAGAAAGTAACAAACGGGCCTAGGTCCGAATGGGATCAATGTACGAATAAACAAGTTAGAAAAGACGGCATAGAGAAGCCTTAAGCGCGGCCTCACTATCTGTTCTCGGGAAGGCGAAAATGAAAACTAATTTCATCCATATTATGGCAGGTATTATAGCAATCCTCTGTTTCCTGGGAGGAGGATTAGGTTTCTCTCCTAGTTATTGGTTTGCTATCGTCACGCTCCTCTTGCTTTTGTATTTAGGTTATGAGATTTACTACTGCGCAGTGAACGAGGCAGGCAAACGTTGGCTAGTGAACCCAGCAATCTTGACTTCCATAAATATGTTTGGAGTAATCTATGGCGTCGCGAACATTTTATATTATACTTCTACAGGCGAAGAGGACATGGATATGTTCGGGATAAATTACCAGTGGCTGAGTCGTGCCGAAGCGTTGGCGCTCTTGGGAGCTGTGTCGATGTGGTTGGGGTACCGCAGCCAATTCAGCGTGAGGATGGCACGTTGGCTGAGCGAGCTTTGTCGATTTGATGTTGTTCTCATCCGGGAGTGGAAGTTGAACTGGTCTATTGTTTGGTTTTTTGTTCTGACGAGTGTAGGATGCCGTCTGGCTATGATTTACCTTGGCTTGTACGGTTACAATGCGGATCTGGACGCACTCTTAGCATATCAATCATATACTCAGTACTTTCTTATGGTTGGTCAATTGGGAAGCCTTGCCTTACTCGCTTTGGTCTTGCACTGCGCCGGAGTAAAGCAGCCTTCTGTCCTTGCTTGGGAATGTTTGTATGGCGTCTTTTTATGTGAAATGTTCTTTGGCTTGTTAGCAGGGTTTAAAGCTCTGGTAGTCATGCCAAGCCTCATCATCGCGATTGGCAATTATACGGTGAAGGGGAAAGTCCCTTTGGTATGGTTAGGTGCCGCTCTTCTCTCTTTAGGGCTGGCCTTCTTTCTCGTCGAACCTTTGCGCGCAGCTCGCCACCACAGCGAGGAGTATGACAATCGAAGTCTGCTCAGCATATCTGCCGCCCTTGTCGAGACGCTCGACGCTAATGATACGGAAATACAGAGGAAGGACTCGTCCGGAATTCTATACCATCTTCTGCGTACAAACCTTACTGGGTTTAGCGCGGTTGCCCTTCGTTTTAGAGAGACGGAGGAATGGAACGACGATTCCCCGGCATCCCTAACAAACCTTCTTCTTGCTCCCGTGTATGCTATTACACCACGTTTCCTTTGGCCCGATAAGCCTCTGAGCGCTGTTGGCAGATGGTTTTACGAGGAAGTATTGCAATTGGGCTCCGGCGACACTTCTGTGGCCATGGGCCCCGTGGGACAACTCTACCTTGCGGGCGGCGCGACGGCCGTGTGTTTTGGTTTCTTGGTTGTAGGGATCATACAACGGCTGGTGTATCAGGCCTTCTGGAGGCTTAACAGCGGTGGTTCTCTCCTTGTGTATCTAGCTATACTCGGCAGTATCGCTCGCTTTGAGAGCGGCGTCGATGCCGTCGTTATTACGGTCATTCGATCTGTACCTCTGTTGCTCGTTTGTCAGTACTTTCTCTTCAAGAGATCATAAACTAACTCTTTCTGGGCGCCGGATGAGGGAATCGAGGCAACTGCATGTGCGGCATCGCGGGAATAGTGGGCAGCAGTAGCGGCGAACACCGCGAGGCCGTCGTCCGTATGATGGAGGCGATGGGCCATCGCGGTCCAGACGGCAGCGGCCTGTGGGCGTCGCCGTCGGGCCTGTGCGTTCTCGGCCATCGGCGTTTGGCGATCCTTGATCTGTCCGAATGCGCCGATCAGCCCATGCTCTCGCCCGACGGCCGATTTGTCCTTTCTTATAACGGCGAATGCTATAATTTTCTGGAGTTGCGAAAGGAGCTGGAAGGCCGAGGGGTGCGTTTCCGCTCCAGCGGCGATACCGAGGTCGTCCTTCACGCCCTGGCCCACAAGGGAGCGACGGCACTGGAACGCTTCAACGCCATGTTCGCCTTGGCGCTATGGGATGAACAGGAGAAACGTCTGTTGCTGGCCCGCGACCGCTTTGGGCAAAAACCGCTGTATTGGGCGCCGCTAAGCGACGGGGCCTTGTTCGCTTCGGAGGTGCGTGCCTTGTTGGCTTCCGGCTTGGTGGAACGGCGCATCAGCAAGGCCGGTCTGCGGAGCTTCCTCTGTTACGGGGCTGTGCAGGGGCCGGACACCATTGTCGCCGGCGTCCAACTGCTGCCCCGTGCCACCACCTTAGAACTACGCGCCGGTCAAGCACCGCGCTCAAGTGTCTACTGGGGGCCTCCGCGCGAGCAACGGCCAGTTGCGGCAGAAGATCTCCGCGACGCCTTCACCGTTGCGGTGAAGCGACACCTCGTTAGCGACGTTCCCATCGGCACGTTTCTCTCCGGGGGCGTGGATTCTTCCGTCGTGGTGGCCAGTGCTTGCCGCGAAGCCAAAGGAGCGGTGAAATCTTTGTCGGTGGTGTTCCCCGATCAGCCGTCCCATTCCGAGGGAGAACATGCTCGGCGCATGGCCCAGCGTGCCGGATCAGAGCATACGGAAATCCCGGTGACAGGAAGCGACCTGTTGTCGATGCTCAATCAGGCGCTAGACAGCCTCGATCAACCCACGATCGATGGCATGAATACCTATATTGTCAGTCGAGTTGCTCGGCAGGTGGGACTGACCGTGGCGCTTTCCGGAGTAGGAGGAGACGAACTGTTCGGCGGTTACTCGACGTTCACCGACACGCTCCAACTCCTCAGATTCCGCCGAACGATCCTTCCTATTCGTGGTTTGGTTCAGCGTCTTCTGAAAGGGGCCAAGCCGGCCAAGCCGCTCTGGAGCAAACTTCTTGATGTCCTGGATGCACCGGCGCGTTTAGTGCCGGTGTATCTCGTGCGTCGTAAGCTATTCTCTACGCGTTGGCTGCATGCACTGGTGCCCACGATTGGTGAAGAAGGTTGGTTCAGTGGACTGGATGCGGAGCGGGAAGCCGCTCTGGAAGCGCTGGCAGAAGGACGGCCGCCGCCGGATGCAATCGCTCACCTGGAGCTAGAGGCCTATATGGGGCAAACGCTGCTGCGCGACGCCGACGTCATGGGGATGGCTTGCAGCCTGGAAATTCGTGCGCCGTTCCTCGACGCGGAATTCGCCGCCCTGGCGCTGGCTCAGCCGCCAGAGGTCCGGTTGCCCCAGCGCGGCTTATGCAAGTGGCGGTTGATCGAAGCATTCCAGGATAGCCTTCCCGAAGAGAACTGGCGCCGGTCCAAACAAGGTTTTGGGCTGCCGTTTGACTCCTGGCTACAAAACGAGTTGCGGCCGCGTGTGACAGAGGTGGTAGACTCTGTCCAACACATGTCGGGCCTGTTCGACTTGGGCGTCGTTCGCAATTTGTGGGAGCGCTTTCGGAATTCGCCGGCCCAGGTCGGTTGGAGCCGCCCCTGGGCATTGTTCGTCCTCTGCAACTACCTACGCCAACACAAACTAACGTGACGACGAGGTGCGGTGTGAAGGTCATCCAAGTTGTTCCAGACATCGCTGATGTGGAGGGCGGGCCTGCGTATACTGTACCGCGGTTGTCGGAAAGTCTAGGGCGGCTCGGCGCCCAGGTCCAGCTGCATGTTCTTACTTCCTCTATCCCTGTTGCGCGCTCGTATCAGATCCATGCCCACGGCAACTGGCGTTTCCCGAATAAACTCGGCATTTCGCCGAAGATGCGCTATGCGCTGCGCCAAGAAGCCAAGGGGGCAGAAGTGATTCACAACAACGGCTTATGGAAGATGCCCAACGTTTACTCGGCCTGGGCGGCGCGTGGCCGCTTGTGTCGCCTTGTTTACTCGCCTCGCGGTATGCTTTCTCCTTGGGCGCTGCGGTGCTTTGCCTGGAAAAAAAAGCTAATGTGGTGGCTGTGCCAAGGACGGGCCGTTCGAGACGCGCATTGTTTCCACGCTACGGCGGAAAATGAGTACCAAGAGATCCGGGCCGCCGGCCTGCGCGGACCTGTGGCGGTCATTCCCAACGGCATCGACATCGGAGCCGAATCAGCCAACCCTTCAGCCAACGGCTTGCGGCGTTTGCTCTTCTTCGGCCGTCTGCATCCGGTCAAAGGCATCGATCTCTTGCTGCGCGCCTGGCAACAGATCGAAAACCGCTTCCCCGATTGGGAGCTGCACATCGCGGGAGTAAGCGATCCGCCCGGTTATCAGGAACAAATGGAACAATTGGCCGGCAGCCTCGGCATTCGCCGCGTTTGTTTTCCTGGCCCCGCTTTCGGCCCAGACAAAACGCGGCAGTTTCAGCAAGCCGAACTGTTTGTCCTTCCCTCCCACTCGGAGAATTTTGGTGTCGCCGTAGCGGAAGCATTGGCCCACGGGGTGCCAGCGATTGTAACCAAAGGCGCGCCGTGGTCCGGTCTGGAAACCCACGAGTGCGGCTGGTGGATCGAGCAAGGTGTCGATTCGCTTGCGGACTGTCTCCGGTCGGCGCTGGCCCTTTCACCGGAAAAACTGCGTGACAAAGGGCGCCGCGGTCGGCAATGGATGGAGCAAGAGTTTTCCTGGGACCGGGTGGGACGGATGATGCTGGACACGTACCGTTGGCTGCTCGGCGGCGGAGCGCCGCCTGCATGGGTGCATAGGAACTAATGGTCCCACCGGGGGCATACATGACGCGACCGCTTTCCGTCATCATCCTGACGTTTAACGAAGAGGCGAACCTGGCAGCCGCCCTCGACTCGGTCAAGGGCTGGGCGGCCGAGGTCTTTGTCGTCGATTCCTACAGCACCGATCGCACCGTTGATATTGCCCTGGAGCGCGCGGCCGACGGCGTGCATGTCGTCCAACATCGGTTTGAGAACTATTCCGACCAGTGGAATTGGGCGCTCACGCGCCTGCCGATCCGTCAACCGTGGGTGCTGAAGTTGGATGCCGACGAACGGGCCACGGAAGCCTTTCGCCGGGAAGTGGATGCACGCCTTTTCGACGCCGAGCCGGAAGAAGACGCTTTTATCATACATTGGCGGTTGATCTTCATGGGGCGATGGGTGAAGTGGGGCGGTCTCTATCCCAATGGCAACATTCGGCTCTGGCGGCGTGGCAAAGGACGTTTCGGCCGCCGTGATGTGAACGAACATCTGCTTGTAGACGGCAAGGTGGGCGTCATCTCTTCGCCGATCGACCATCACGATTACAAAAGCCTGGGGCACTGGATCGATCGGCATAATCGCTATTCGGCGATGGAAGCAAGATCGTTGATTGCGGGCAATATGATCGGAGAAACGGTGCCGCGTTTGTTCGGCAGGCCAGAGCAGCAGCGCATGTGGCTGCGCCGGCTATATTACCGCTTGCCTGCCCGGCCTTTGCTTTATTTCCTCTATCGCTACTTTCTACGTTTGGGCCTACTCGACGGCCTGGCTGGCTTTCGCTTTAATTTCCTACACGCCTGCTATTTTTATTGGATCGATTTGAAGCGGGCCGAATATCAGATCAGTGGAGAATTGCCCGCCGTCATTTGGCCGCCGCGCGGCCTTCCTCATCCCGTTGTGGCTGCCAGTGAACTGCAACGACAAGTGGATACCCAGTTTCCCGCTCCTGCTGTTCTTCAGGCCGACAATTCGCCAGGACCGACCGGCGCGGATGAAGGGCAGAGGGCAAATAGTGGAAAGGCGAGTTTGCACCGTGCGCATCATTCTTAACGCCGATGATTTCGGCTACTCGGAGGATACGGTGGATGCCACCATCGAATGCTTCGAGCGCGGCGCCTTGACCAGTGCAACGATTATGGCGACTACACCGGCTGCTGCACGGGCCATTGAGTTCGCCCGCAAACACCCCCAATTCAGCTTCGGTGTGCATCTGACGTATTCTCGCGATGAAGTGGAAAGACCCATGCTCTCTCGTACCGAAATCCCGGACTTACTCGATGAGAACGGGCGGTTCTTCCCTTCCAATACAGTGCGGCAGCGAGCACTGCTGGGGCGCCTTCCCATCGATCAAATCGAACGTGAGACCGAAGCGCAGCTGTCATTCGTCAGAGATCAAGGGGTGCGCTTATCGCATGTGGATTCGCACGGCCACTTGCACAAGTTTGCCCCTTTCCGAAAGGCCCTCCAGAAAGTGCTGCCCCGTTTCGGGCTGAATCGGGTCCGCACGGTGCAGGACATTTACTTCCGCCGCCAATTCCGCAGCCCTACCTACTGGCTTGGCCCGTTGTGGCGACGCTTGCTGATGCGGCGCTTCCGCACCACCGACCATCTTCACATGCCCTACCACCTGAGTCTTCAAGGAGAAGACTGGTGGACGGGACTGTTGCCGAGACTGCGCGGCGGCACCGTGGAAATCGGCGTCCATCCGGGACGGGAAGAAAACTGGCGCAATCAGGAGCGCCTTGGCGTTCTCCACTTCGCAGAGCTTGCCCGCCAGGCAGGCCATGAACTGATTGGGTGGGATTGTATTTGATTTCAGCTATTGATCGCGAAGGGGCAAGATAAAATGATTCGACAGCAAGTGAAGGACGTCTATCACATTCTGACTCGGTTTTTAACTCTGCCGAACTATTATATCGCCAAATTGCGCCTCGCCTTTCGCAGTAATCCGAAAGGCCATTACTTGCATCTGGCCTGTGGTCCGGTATACATTCCGGGCATGATCAATACGGATGTAAACATCTTCCGGAAGACCGACTTGTGGTTGGATTTGCGTAATGGTCTTCCTTGCGCGGACAGCAGCGTCTATTTCGTGTATTTTTGTAATGCGATCCATCACCTTTATCCCGACGATGCGATTCGACTCCTCCAGGAAATCCGTCGTGTATTGCGGCCCGATGGCATCGCGCGCGTTTCTGCTCCATCTTTCAAGTATGCTCTGGAAGAAGTCGCTACAGGGAAGGCTGAATCGAAATGGCCGCGGGCCTTTGAGGAATCCTTGGCTCAGGCCATCAACCAGATCTTCTGCGACGGACAATGCAAGTACGCTTACTCCTTCGGGGTATTCGATACATTCGCACGCCAGGCCGGCTTCCGTGAGGTGATCAACTATTCGCAAAAATATGGTAATCAACTGAAACGCTATGGCGACATAGAAGTCGGCAATGAACCGAAAACCCAATTGGTTGTCGAATTGCTGCCATGATTGCTCGCGGCCTCGTGAACGAAAGGACAGCAAAGTTGACAGGATTTCGATGGGGAAGTAAATTTACACAGTTTCACACGGCAAAAGATCAGGAGTGACGCCATGAATGCCCTCTACTACGCCCGAAGAATCTTTAAGACACGTCGAAGCTATATCTTGGGCCGTTTCCACACCGTCCGTTGGATGTATGCTTGCTGGATGCGTCAGCAAGATAGATTTCGCGGCCGGTCCTTGCCGCCGCTCAAAGGGTTGCCGGCATCTGAAATTATATGCATGGAGCCTTCGGCCGCAGTGGATGCGCTCCACAAGACCGCTCTGGCCCAATGTATCATGCTTCCCCCTGACATGGTGAATGAGATCGTGCAATTCGCCCATCACACGAAATACAAGTTGGCCGATAAAGACATTCCTCCGTTCCGCTATGCGGATGTCCAAAACGCACAGCTTTCCGATGGTACATTCGTCCCATTGGCTCGATGCGTGGACCCGACACAATGTCCGGCCATATGCAAAGTGCGCGATGACCCCGTAATTCAAGCGATCGTAGCCAATTATCTCGGATACCTCCCGCCCATCCAGGACGTTTCTCTTTATTGGAGCTTCGCCGGCGGAGAACTCAACTTCGAGCGCCGTCGCTTTCTCCAGACCATCGAATATCACTATGACGTTCACGATTACAATTTCTGTTACGTGCATATTTACCTGACTGATACGGACGTTAAGTCCGGGGCCCACGTCCTGGTTCCCGGCTCCCATAAATCCAAGCCGTTCCGCTGGCTGATCGGCTCGGCCCGGCAGAGCGACGAAGCGATTGAGAACTACTACGGCAAAGAGAAGATCCTCTGCCTGGAAGGACCGGCTGGTACCGGCTTCATCGAGGATACCTCGTGTTTCCATAAGGCCTTGGTGCCTGTAAGCGCCGATCGGTTGCTATTACAAATCCGTTATCACTGACCGACAAACGGCACTTCTAACGGCGGGAGAGATCGGATGCGCTATGTCCAACTGGCAGGGACCGATATTCGTTGTTCCGTCCTTGGTTTTGGCTGCGCCAGGCTGATGGGGCGCCTAAGTCGTCGTCAGTCCCTGCGCGCCCTCGCTGCGGCTTACGAGCAGGGGATAACGGTCTTCGACACGGCGCGCTCTTATGGATGGGGAGAATCGGAAGCAGTTGTTGGAGAGTTTGCTTCGGGGAAACGCGACCGTCTGGTGCTCATCACCAAATTGGGCATACTCCCGCCGCCCCGCAATCGCTTGCGGCAATTCCTGAAACCACTTGTTCGCAGCGTCCTCAGCTTGGCCACGCGCCATCGCTTAACCACGGTGACAGGGGCCATCCGCGCTCAAATTCAACAACGCGTGTCGTCCCAAGTGCAACGACATTACGATCTCGAAACCGCCCGCAGGAGCCTGGATACAAGCCTCAAGGCCCTGCGTACCGATTACGTCGATGTGCTGTTCATCCATGCGCCCTTGTACGAGCAAATTGCCGACGGCAAACTCCTAGATTATCTGTCCGAAGTCTTGCGGGCGGGAAAGGCCCGGGCCATTGGAGTATCCACCGACATCGATAGTACCAACCGGCTCCTCGCGGCCTTTCCTTCTCTGCAAGTCGTCCAAATCGAGAATAATTTGTTGAATTGTCATCTCGATGCTCTGCACCGAAAGGACCAAATCGGCGTGATAACCAATTGCCCGTTCGGCAGTCAGTCGCTTGTTGCTCAGTTGGAACGATTAATTATCACTGCGCCTGCCAAGGCGAGTGAATGGTCGAAGAAAACCGGCATTGACCTTAACTCTTCGAGGGGGATCGGCCAATTGCTCCTCACCTACGCTTTGGTTGCGAACCCAGCGGGTGTTGTTCTCTGTGGGATGCATCAAATTGAACATATCACCTGGAATGCCGCTGTAGCAGCTATCGAACCGCCTGCGCACCCCGCCTTCCAGCAAGCCGTCCGGGACATCCGAGAGGCAATAATCCAAATGGGGCCTGAAAATGGGCTGAAATAACACTCTGAAAATCATGTATCTGGTTCTGACTTTAAGAAACTTGTCGGCGTTTCCTCGCTACTGGAAGAAAGGTAAGAGGGATGCGAAGATGGACCGGAAATATTTAGTAACTCCTTGTCCTGCGTGTCAGACGCCATTTTTGAAACCCTGGTTTACTATCTCCAACCAATACGGGAATTACCCTATTGTTTGTTGTAGTGGGTGCCGCAGTGGTTTTATTTTAACGCGACCAACAGCCGAAGAAATTGAAGCCTTCTATAAAACAGCAAACTATGAACATTATGGCAAGGGCTCGCCCCAAGCCAGATTTGACTTTATGATGGATCAAGAGAAATCTTACCCCAACTCGACGCTGGATGCTGCCCGTATCAGCGCCGCTTGCCGACGTTGGTCCTTAGGCGACTGCTTTTTAGATATCGGTGCCGGACATGGTTTTTTTACCAAAGCTGCTATCGAACGTGGATTTCGGGTGACGGCGCTCGAACCTTCACCAAGCTCTCGAGACGTATTCAAACTAATGAATGGTTTCGATCCACTCCCCGAGCTCTTGAATGAGAAGTTCGTGGCTGCTCATGTTGGTGAATTCGATGTCGTACTCATGAGCCAAGTTCTCGAACATGTCCGAGACTTGGATTGGACTGTGTCGGCTCTGCATTCCCTCCTGGCGGACGGTGGCATTGCCGCCATTGCAGTCTCTCACTTCCGGTCTTTCGTTTCGATCCTGCAAGGTCGAAACGACATGTTTATTGTTCCTCCGGAGCATCTCAATTTCTTCACCGCGAAGGGACTGAAGCAGCTATTCCAGCGGCATGGTTTTAGCACCCTTGCTTTCCAAACTATTAGTCGTGTCGATGGGAAACGAATTGCTCGCAAATTGCGACTTGGGTTCCTGGGAGGGGCCTTTCCCTATATTCTAAAGGCCACCTTATTCCTGGTAGATTTGGCCAAAATGGGTTTGTATTTGAACGTGTATTTTCGTAAAAGGGAGTATGTCGAATAATTGCGCAAAACCAGTATATGCACGCTGGAGCAAAAGATCGTGAAGGAGAGCAATAAAAATGACTAATGCTATCATCAAAACCTTATGGGACAGCCGTCTTTGGCATGGTCCAGCTCCTAAAGTGATCCTGCTGCTCGCCGTGGTGAACATCGCCGTACTGCGTTGGAAAAGCAGCATGGTTGAAGAAAAACATGCTAACCTTACAGTTGGAGATGTGAAAGCGCTCAACCAGTCTGCTCGTTATGATTATACGTTCGGTGAAGATCTTCTTGCCAGCTGGGGCAGTATTCCGGATGCTACCAAACAACCTTTGGTAGTTTTGTCTGGTATGTCACAAATGTATGCAATCAACGAACCAAAACCTGGCGACCAACGAATATCTGAGTGGTTGGACGATCGACTGTCACTTCGAGGGGTAAGAGTTTATGGTCTCGCGGCTCCCAACTTATGCAATGAGGAGGCCCTATTTTTGCTCCTTGCCTTGCTGGAACGGCCCCAGACTACTCCGAGGAGCTTTATTTATGGAGTGTGTTTTGATAAGTTTCGCAATATGGATCTCCGGCCTGGGTATATAAAGTTCTTCTTGGCCAACCCACACTTGGCTACAGTCTGGAAGCAGGTCGCGGAGGAACAGGGCGAAAGATATCCGTTGGCCGCCGAAAAAATGCTCAAGACGTTTCACGACCTTCATATCGAAGAAGACCACGACCGGCCAATGAGCGGAACCTGCGAAAATAGATTGCGAGACCTCATCGGTGCTGGCGTCCCAGTTGTTGCAGAGCGTAAGTATCTGAATGGCTTCATTCAAAATCGGTTGTACACACTCCGCAACAGTTTATTGGGCATTAAGAACACCTCTAAACGGCCGATTATCCGGGCTCGCTATGATATGAACCGACAATTCCTCGAATTGATGATGGACATAAGCAAGCAGGCTGGCGTGCAGTTTATCGCCTACATCATTCCTCTGAACCCGTGTGCGGAAAATCCATACATCTTGCAAGAGTATAAAGAATTTAAGACGTGGCTCGAAGATTTGGCAGCGGCACGTCGCGTACCGTTTGCAAACTTGGAAAACCTTGTACCAACTGAGGAGTGGGGCATGTGGATGGGCGGCCCCGATTTCAAGCATTTCAAGGGTGCTGGCCATCGGCGAGTAGCAACGAAACTAGAGGAGGAGTTCGGGCCTTTGTTGACAGCTTCAACAGATTTGGAGGCAGCGCCATGATCTTCACCAGTTACACATATGTGTTTTTTTTACTTGTGGCCTTCTTACTATACTGGTCCGTATCCGTGTCCTGGCGTAAGCCGCTATTGATTGTTGCCAGTTATGTCTTTTATTGTTCCTGGCGTTGGGAATTTGGTTTTCTGCTTTTAGGCGTCAGCCTTTTCAACTGGTTCTATGGCCGGTGGATACTTCTACGCTGGCCGTCGCTGCCAATACTTTTGTTTGGTGTTGCGGCGAACTTGTCGCCACTCATATACTACAAATATAGTGATTTTCTAATCCGGAATGCCGCTGCTGTGGCGCACTGGTTCGGCTCGGATTGGACGCCGACAGCCATGAGTATTCTGTTGCCGCTCGGTATTTCTTTTTTCTCCTTTCAAGGTATTGCATACCTTGTAGATGTGGCCACAGGCGAGGAACCATTGACTCAACTGGTGGATTTTTTATTGTTCAAGTCGTTCTGGCCGCAACTGATTGCTGGACCAATTATCCGCATTCACGAGATACGCCGGCAACTGGAAAATCCACATGAGCTTGACTACGAGGACTTGGCTGTCGGTTGTCAGCGCATCTTGTTTGGGTTTTTCAAAAAGGTTGTGCTTGCAGATAACCTTGCTCCAATCGTGGACATGGTGTTTCTATCTAAAGGGGCAGCTAATGTTCTAGATGCTGCTGTCGGCATCCTGGGATTCGGTATGCAGATCTATTTCGATTTTAGCGCGTACTCTGATATCGCCATTGGCTCTGCACGCCTATTTGGTTACCGTTTCCCCGAAAATTTCAATTGGCCCTATGCCGCCGCTAGCCCCCAGGAATTCTGGAACCGCTGGCATATGACGCTGTCGAGTTGGATTCGGGATTACATCTTCACGCCGCTGACATTTCTTTCTCGTGATCGGCCGGCCTTAGGAATGCTGTGGCTGATTTTGGCAATGGCGCTATGCGGCCTATGGCATGGCGCCCAATGGACGTTTGTAGTATGGGGCGTTTGGCATGGATTCCTCCTGGCCGCTAATCAAACTGTCCTGAGAGAGGTGTTCCCCCGACCAACAGCAAACAACAGTAGTCAACACCGCTGGAAGCTATTGCTAGGAAGGATTTCAACTTTTGCAATGGCCAATTTAGGTTGGGTTTTCTTCCGTGCCGGGTCACTGCAACAAAGCGCAATCCTACTAACCAGCTTATTCACATTGCGCGGCGGCATCCGGCCGGTAATTGTCCGGGAAAATAACGTCCTGATCGTCGGAATGATCTTTGTCGCCATGATGGTAACGTATTCCCTACATGGTGTTTGGACCAGCTGGACGCAACGAGTAGGCCTCGGATATCGAGTGTGGGCGACACTTCGCCCGCTTGTTTACGCCTTCATCATTCTGAGTGTCATTGTCTTTGACCAAGAAGCCAAGACTTTCGTTTATTTCCAGTTCTGAGTATGCTCATGTTAAGTTCATCTATGCATTTTTCACCAGAGGAGCGACTCAGTGATCGTTGGCGGCGTCACGCAGCTGCCTTTCCCCAGTCGGTGGCCGTGACTCACTGGGTCGCCGGAAGTAAACCGGTACACTGGCGATGGGGAGAACTTTTGTGCAGCGCTCAGAACGTAGCGCACTGGCTCTCTATCCAAGGAGTCCGACCAGGTCAGGTATGCGCCCTGATTTTGCGCCATCATCCTTGGTTTTATCCAGTATACCTGGGAATCAGTTTGAGTGGAGCATTGCCTGCTGTCTTGGCATATCCCAATGCACGTACCCACCCAGATAAATTCCGGCAAGGGTTAGAAGGCATGGCTCGCCGTTCAGGCTTGGATTGGGTGCTTTCTGAGCGGGAACTTGAGCCGATCATTCGCGACCTCATGCTAAGGGAAGGAAGCACGATTCAGGGACTGCTATTTCCACTCGAGTTCAACATGACTACGCAAACTCAGCCGTATATGCCCTTGTCGCCGATCGCCTCGGCTGAGAGTCCCTGTTTACTTCAGCATTCCTCTGGTACAACCGGTTTGCAAAAGGCTGTAGTGTTGTCTCACCGGGCCGTGTTGGGGCATATCGAACGTTATCATCGCGCCATCGGTCTGAAGGCAGACGATAAAATCGTGAGTTGGTTGCCATTGTATCACGATATGGGATTGATTGCAGCATTCCACATGGCACTAGCATGTGCCATTCCGCTGATCCAACTCGATCCGTTCGAATGGGTGCAGGCACCTGTTCTGCTTCTGGAAGCTGTAGCACACGAACGCGCAACGCTGACTTGGCTGCCAAACTTCGCTTATCATCTTATGGCCGAGCGCATTCATGAGGAAGATCTAAAGGGACTTCGCTTCGATCGAATGCGTATGTTTATTAACTGTAGTGAACCAGTTCGCGCCGAGGCACACGAGAAGTTTCTTCGGCGTTTTGGTCCTTATGGAGTTCGTGCAGAAATGCTAGCGGCCTGCTATGCCATGGCTGAAACTACATTCGCAGTGACACAAACGATCCCTGGCCAGCCGGCTTCTCAACTCACCGTTGACCGGAGTGAGTTGGCCTGCGGGCGAGTGCGACCTACCTCACCGGGTCCACAGAGTCGCGTGTGCGTCTCTTCCGGTTTCCCGATCGCTGACTGTACCGTGCGCGTCGTCAATGACCAAGGTGAAGACTTGCCGGACGATCAGGTTGGAGAACTAGTCATCCGTTCGGCCTCGATGTTCGATGGTTATCGCAATTATCCGGAAAAAACAGCAGAAGTGCTTAAAGACGGCTGGTACTATAGTGGTGATTACGGTTTCCGACACCAAGGCGAGTATTACGTTATCGGTCGGAAAAAAGATCTGATTATTGTCGCCGGCAAAAACATTTATCCTGAAGACATCGAAGATGTTATCAACGGAGTACCCGGTGTTATTCCAGGACGTGTAGTAGCGTTCGGTATGGACGATTTGGAATTGGGGACCGAGCAAGTGGCGGTAGTTGTGGAATCCGAGCATCATGGCACCTCCAGAGTTGCTGAAATACGCAGAGGAGTTGTGCAGGCTGGCATGGAGATCGGCGTAACCATCAGCGCGGTCTATGTCGTGCCTCCGCGCTGGTTAATCAAAAGCTCTGCAGGCAAGCCAAGCCGTAAAGCTAATCGCGAACGTGTGCTGAATGAGTTGAAGGCCCAAGAATAAGGAAAATATAATGATTAGCGACCAACTCAAAGGGGTCATCCTGAGAGAATTACACCTAGATGACTTTCCCCTCACGGACCAGACGCTCGCCAATGAAGTCCCTGGTTGGGACTCGCTGAGCCACGTCCGAATTCTTGCTGCGATTGAAAAAGAGTTCGCCATTCGGTTCAAGACCTTAGAAGTGTTGCGCTTGAAGAATGTCGGCGAGCTTCAATTGCTCGTGGACAAGAAGCTTGCGGATCAGAAGACTGCATCGAA
>Ga0078972_1010911_pt1 | contig 16606 bp, 16 predicted proteins | sample YelNatPaOPGAMG01_FD_67568 | JGI IMG/M metagenome (GOLD analysis project Ga0078972, IMG submission 67568) | Hot spring thermophilic microbial communities from Obsidian Pool, Yellowstone National Park, USA - OP-RAMG-01 (SPADES assembly) (version 2) | ecosystem: Environmental > Aquatic > Thermal...
ATACAGGTCACTTGCACGCACAAAAGGAAATCCTGCCCTTGTCCGTTGAGAAATTGGGCAAGCGCATCTTCTATGTTCACCTCTCGGACAACGACAGCAAAACCAACGAGCATTTGGGCTTGGGACGCGGGACTGTTGACTTTGAAGGTGTCTTTTTGGCGCTGAAGAAGCACGGATTCAGCGGGATGGTCGGGCTTGACATCGGACGGATACCTGACCTTGACGATGAAATGCGCCGCTCACGAGATTACCTCTTGGAGTTGCTGACAAGGCTCGGCATCCCTTATGATGCTTGAGTATCGGGTTGCGAGTTATGCGTTAAGGGTTGCGAGTTCAAACGCTTAACTGCTCAACCCGCAACCCTGAACTCGCAACGCGCAAAATCATTATCTGGTCTCTCGGTGGACAGTGTGTTTGCGACAGTGCTTGCAATACTTGCGCAACTCAAGTCGCTTCTGGGTTCCGCCCGATTCTCGCTTTTTAGTTGTCGTGTAGTTTCGTGCTTTGCACTCGGTGCATTCCAACTGGACGACGACTCGCATGGCTGCTCAACCTCCTGCTGGGGACTCAAGTGTCGGGAAACCATCCAAACGGCAGGCAAAAATTTTAGCAACACTGCCGGGAAATGAAAGCGGTTAGAACTCATTTCCCGATTGTTCGGGAACTTTCGCATCGTCAATCCCTTACCAACTTGCCTCAATTTTGCCTTGTGCTCCGGCGCTGACCTTGATGCGCCAGTGATTGGCTTCAAATTTCGGCGAGGTCGCTTCACCCTTGACAAGTTTGGTGTTCACGCTTGCGCCCTCTGGCACGATTGGGGGCAAGACAATTTCTGCTCTGGCGGAACTGGGAAGCGCAAACCATAAGGTGAACTTTCGCTCATCCCGCTCCCAACGAACCTCGATTTCTCTTGGCTCGGCAGAAGCCTCGTCTTCCCTTGTCCCGTGCCCCTTGTCCCTTGTCCCCCTTGGCACTGGAAACCTTCCCCTCGCCCACTTCAAATCACACGGCTTCGGCGCAATGAAGTATTCCCGAACACCCGTCCCCCGTCCCGCGTCCCTCGTCCCGCCCTTTGGTCTGACACCAAGCACATAAGTGCTCAAAAAGTAGGCGGGCGCAGCACTCCATGCGTGGCAGTGACTGCGAGTTCGCGGCGTCAAAGTCTCCCAAGCAGTAGTGGCGCCGTAGTCAATCATCGCTCCCCACTCGCGGCGAACGATGTCCAAGATGCGTTGGAACTCGCCATCCTTTGCGTAGGCTTCCAGCAGGAAGAAGAGCGCGAAGGGACTGCCGAACCAAACGAAACCCTCAGGCTTGTCGTAAAGGTAACGGCGAATGATGGGACGCCGTTCGTCGGTCACGGCATCGCAAAGGTAAACCATCGTTTGCGTCTGGACGCTGAAAACATTGCTGCGACGACCATCGGTATGAATTGCGTCAACAAACGCCTGTTTTTGCTCATCCCAAAGGTGCTCGTTGATGGCGTCTTCAACCTTTTGAGCCAGTGCTTCAAACTCTTTGGCGTCCTCGCTCTTGCCCAGCAACAACGCCATTGCAGCAGCCCGCCGATAGGCTTCCACCAGCATTGCATTTTGGTGCGTGACGACGCCTTTGCGAGGCGTATCCATCGGCGCCCAATCCAACATGTTCCACGCCTCAATCTCAAACAGCCCGTCGGGGCGTATAAACTGCTCGGCGATGTTGCGCATCTGCTGAGCGACGAAAGGATAGATTTCCCGCAGGAACTCCTCGTCGCCCGTGTAGCGGTAGTATTCCTCGCAAGCCCAGACCCACAAGAGAGCCCAAGCAGTCAGGATGTCCTGCCAACCGCTTGGGACTTGACTTTCAACGAGCGGTGAGCGCCAAAGCGATTGACCAGCCAACAGCCAACAGCGGCGAGCCAATTCGTAACCGCCATATGTGGCGTAAGCGATTAGTGCCTCATTGCGAGCATCGCCGACCCAGAAAGTTTGCTCGTAAGCGGGACAGTCAACGAAAGTATCTTCACTGCACAATCGCAGGGTGTATCGGCACATCCGCCAAATTTCGTTGAGTTTCCAATCGTCGCAAACGAACTCGCCTCGCTCGGTGTATGGGTAAGTGTTCAGCAAGCAACGCAGCGTCTTAATCCTCACAGGACGCTTTTCGCCCTTTGGGAACCGAACGGTCAGCACCAGATAGCGGAAACCACGACGAACGATGCTCGTATAGCGCTGCCAGCCATCTCGGGCGATGTAGCGCATCACATTGTTCAAGCCCCAAGTGTGCTGGATTTCAAAGCCGCCATCATCGGTCGGGTGAACGGCTTCAAAGCCGTAAAAGTCCAGCACAGTCCCCTTCGGGGCATCCAACTCAAACTCCCAAAAGCCCACAAGTTCGCGCCCAAAGTCAATCAGCAACTCCACATCACCCCGTCGCGGTGGGTAAATTGTTGCAATCTCATCATTCGGCTGACAAATTGCGTCTAAGTTCTCCGCCCTCGTCCCACGCCCCTCGTCCCCCGTCCCTTTCGCCAACACGATTCGGGCAAACACATGGTCAGAGGCGGTGTGTTCCAAAGCGACGGGTTGCAAGCGGGCAATCTGTTTTGCCTTTTCCAAATCGGCGACGCTTTTTGCGTTCCATACTGCCTGAAAGCCTTCGTCGTCCCTTGAGTTGAACGGACCTGCCGTCGCCCAAACCGTTTCCGCCTCGCCCAACGGGTTGACAAATTCCAACTCGTCCCGCGTCCCTCGTCCCGCGTCCCACACCGTCGTGAACCACCAATCGTGATACCAGTCGCGGGTGACATCAAAAACCACAAGGTTATCGCCTTTGCGCAACTTCAAAATTGCACCTTGCTCGTCAAATGTGGCGTCTTCTCCGTTAACGCGAGCCCTTCGCGCACCGAAGCCGATGCCACCCACTGCCCGAACCCGAACTTCCGTTGCCTTTTTCGCTCGCACAATTGTCAAGGCTAATCCTGTCAAGCCGTGTGGGTTTGATAGCCTATCGCCGGGGATAAGGTTTGGTCGCAAATCGATGCTATGAACGATTTCCGGTGGCTCAACCGTTCGGATGCGCATGATGCGGGTCGGGTAAATCGGCTCCATCGTCAAGAACGGAATGTTGCGGGGCACCAATTTTTTCCACGGCGCAATCCCGACCTTGCCCAACTCAACGGCGCGCTGCCACTTGCTGTCGTCAAACTCCGCCGTCGCCCAATCCCCTGCCCCTTGTCCCATGTCCCGTGTCCCATCAAAATGCTCCACGAACCCTTGCTGGCACGAAATTCTCGGAGTCCTTCGGTCGTATGCTGGATGAGGCAACACTCGCCAAGTTCGGTCGGTAGCTACAGTGACCTTGCGCCCGCGTTTTGTCGTCATGTCCAATTGCGCCAATAAACCGCCGCGCCCCAGCGGGTATTGAAAATTCGTCTCGCCGGGTTGGATGACCAACACGCCGATAGCGTTGCGTTCGCCGGGACGCAAATGCGGTGTCAAGTCGTAGGTGTCGTAAAACCACGAATGCTGCCAGCCACGGATTGGACCATTGCCGATGCGCTGTCCATTGACAAAAAGCACATAGCGAGCGTCGGCGGTTATTCGCAAAGTCGCCGATTGCAAGTCTCTTGGGGCATCAAAAGCCTTTCGCGCACACAAGTAAAAGTTCCTCGGCAACTCGTCCTCCCTCGTCCCTCGTCCCCCGCCCCGCGTCCCGTCAATCCAAATCCACTTCGCCATCCACGCTGCCATTTCGCCATCACCTCGCGAAAATGAACACGCTGCTACAAGCATGGCAACAACTGCCCACCACATCTCGCACCTGCTCCAGTTTGAAGTTTCCCAACCGCCAAAAGTATAGCGATTGCCGCGCTTAACGGCTCTACTAACCACGCTTGCATCCACTTACGCATTGCCGTATCACGCATTACGAGTCACGCAACTCTCCGTGCCTTAGTTCCTCCATCAAATCTGATCCGCAGAAGGGTGAGATTGGTGCGAACTTGCCTTGCAATGTCGCAAACATAACATCAAGGGCAATGCCTCTTGGAATAGCGACAGGGTAGAAGCGATTCATGAGCGCCTTCATCCATCGCCACAAAACTGAAGGAGTTGGGGGTTGAGGTGGGCGCTCGTAGTTAAAGCGAAGCACTGTTGCTTTTCCGTCACCCGCTTCCACAAAGCACATGACGCTTCCGTCATAACGGGCAACAGGTTCTTTGCCCTCAACAAGTTGAAGCAAGTTTTGGACGACGATGGGCGCTTCAAAGTGAGCGGCAGCGCCGCTTTTGCTGACAGGCAAATCGGTCGCGTCACCGATTGCAAACAAGCGTTCGTGACCTTTGACCTGCATGGTGGATTTGTCCGTTGGCACCCAACCACCTTTGTCACCGATGCCCGAAGCGTCAATAACGGGTGAACCTCGATGCGGCGGAATCAAGACAAGCAAATCGTAGTCCAACTCTGTCCCCTCCAGTGAAATCACCTTGCGCCTTTCTGGATCAACGCTTTCGGTGTTGAAGAAGGTCTCAAACTTGATGCCCTTGCGGTTGAACAGTTCCTCAATCAGCGGGACGACGGTAGGGATGGAGAAGACCTGAGGCAGCGGGGTCACAAAAACAATCTCGGTTTTGTCCCGCAACCTCTTTTGGCGAAGCCAATCGTCAAGCAAAAAGGTGAACTCAATCGGCGCTGGTGGGCATTTGTATGGAAAACCTGCGATGCCTACAACTATGCGACCTCCCTCAAAGCCATAAAGTGCCTCCCGCAACCTCATGGCTGCTGGCTCAGTGTAGAAGTGATAGCCTCCGTCCGCAAGCCCTGGAATCTCGTCGGGAACGGGACACGAACCAGTAGCAATGACCAAGTAGTCATATTGCACGGTTCCGTCGTGGAGTAACCGCAATTTCTGCTTGTCAACATCAATGGCTTCAACAGGGGAACGAACAAGTTGGACAGATGGGTGAAGCAACTTCCGCTCGTCGTGACGCAGCCTTTCGGGTCGTTCCCAGCCAAAAGGAACATAAAGCAAGCCCGGCTGATAATGATGGACACCTGTGGCATCAACGACGGTGACATCTATTTTTTCGGAGTGCTTTGCTAACTTATTGGCGACGAAGGTGCCGCCAACGCCACCGCCTAAAACGACAACTTTTGCCCTTGCCATGCCATTTCACCTCGTTCATTTCATCTTCCTGACGAGAACCCGCTCATAGCCCTCTGCGGGGAACGAACCTACAAACTCGTGCCCTGAGCGTTGGCACCAAGCCTTTGCGTCCTCTTTGGTGCGTGGTTCCTGCGTCCAAACTTCCACGACAGCGCCCACAGGCACTTCCTTGAGGGCGCGAATCAGTTCCACCAAAGGACCGGGACACTGAGCGCCCCGTGCGTCCACTATCTTGTCAGCCTTCACTTCGGTCATCATCTTTCACCTCCATTTGCAAGAGAGGCATGCTGCATCGAAAGGTTACACAATCCTCGACTGCAGCCGATATTGACGCTGGGAAGGAAATGCCTTAAACTTGAATGCGGAAATCAGCGATGGGGCGGTAGCTCAGTTTGGGAGAGCGCGGGACTCCAAATCCCGTGGTCGGGGGTTCAAATCCTCCCCGCCCCGCTTTCATTCTCGTTTTTGTTCCCAGCAAAGTTCTCTATCTCCCCGCTGCACCTCCAAACACTTAGGGAAAGTCGCATTGTCAAGCACTGTGAATTCGGGCTTAATTTCAAATTCTATGCACCGCCCAAAAAGCAAGGATGGGTTCAATTCCCATCCGCCCCCGCCAAGGAATGGATTCCCCTTCTTCAATGAACATCACTGCTGCCCACGAAGCAAAACGAAATGCAAGTCTTTAAGGGTCACGAAAAGCAGTAAAGCCACGAGGAGTGCCAGCCCGACATAGTTTGCTTTGACTTCCAAGTTGTAAATTCGGCGGCGACTGATGAACTCAATGAGCAGGAACAAAATCCGACCACCATCCAAAATTGGGAACGGGAAGAGGTTAATGAATGCGAGGGCGAAACTGATAAGGGCGAAAACCCTGATTTGCTCCATTATGCCTAACCATCGGTGCACTACAACTTCGTAAACGATGCGAATTGGTCCTGAGACTTCACGCAGCAAAATCGGTTGAGTGAAAGGCAAAGTCACTTGTTTCCACATCTCAACGAGGTTATCCCAAGTCATAGGGAAGGCTTTTTTAAGCCTTACAATCCAAGGCATTGCGGGAATAGGTTCGGTTTTGAAAGCGACACCGATGAGTCCAAATTCCTCTTTCTCCAACCGACCGAAAACCTTTTGAAGCCACCTTTGAATTCCGCGAGCGTTAGGGTGAGGCGTATGGACTATCTGGAAACCTTCCTTTCGGTTCGGCACAACAATGATGGGAAACTCATAAAAATCACGCCGAACAACCAACCGAATGGGTTTACCGGGGTTGTTCGCGATGTAGTAGCGGAGTGTAGTGCTGAAAAAGGGCGAATAAGGAAGTTGTTGCCTCAAATATGCGAAACCCACAATTTGGTCGCCCGGTCTCAATCCAGATTTCTCCGCAGGGCTTCCCTCACTCACTGCAGCAATTTCCGTTGTGGTTCGGAAACCTGCCCACCAAGCACTGTAAATGAAAAGCAAGAGGATTGCCATTAGGATGTTCGCTATCGGACCTGAAGAGACAACTGCGATACGGCGAAAAATTTCCTTTCCGGGGCGAGCATAAGGGCTTTCTGGCTGTTGAAGCAAATCATCCTCTATTTCCTTGATGCGGACGAACCCACCAAAGAAGGCGAGAAGACGAAGGTAGTAAGTGATTCCATCCTTACCCTGCCAACTTAGCAATTTCGGTCCGAAGCCTATGGAGAACTCTTGGACATTGAACCTGAGTTTCCGAGCAACCCAAAAGTGTCCCCATTCGTGAACCAAAATCAAGATGCCTAATCCGACCAGAGCCGACAACATGAAAAGTATCTTTTCGCCAAACATGGTTAATCTCCTCCAACTTCAACTGCGTTAAGGATGCTGGGTTTTTGTTTGAACGCGCAACACATGACCTACAACCTTTTAACGGAGACCCCAGAGCCACCCTGCCCCCACGACGAAGAAAGCCACCACGAGACCGACGAACCTAATCGTGTAAAATCCGACCCAAGGGACATGAAAAGGTGCGTCCTTGGGTCTTTGGTGTATCAATTCTAACACCTGCTCGCCTTTCGTTTCAGCATCCGATTTCAAAAGGGAAAGGAGGGAAAGGGCGACAAAGTGTGCTATGACGATAGTTAGACCAAGAAACCCTGCCAACACTGCTGTGATGGGGGAACGGGTCAAGCCCCCAACTAATCCTGCCAAAACTAAGGCGACTGCAAAAGCGATTCCCCACCGACCAGCAGGCAAGTTTCGCGCCACAATACTGCCCCTCGCTGTCGCCCACATAGTCAACCAAGTGACTAACCCGAAAGTTAATCCCTTGTTAGCGACCATAACTGCCCATGCCCCTCCACCCAATCCAATCACTGTGCCAATTAAAAGAGCGACAAAGAAATGAAGAAAAGATTGAGTCATCCACTGGGGTAAAGGCATGTTTGTTTCTCGCCCTGACGGTTGGAACAGATGGAGGGCGAAAGTGGTCAAGGCTAACAAAACCATCATTGCAGATATTGTCAATGCCAAAAGGACACCATCGTTGACGAGCCACAAAGGAGAAGTGAAAGCAGTGGATTGACCTTGCCGTTCTATAATTTGGGCAATTGTTCGGTCGCTTTTCCCCAAATAAAAACAGGCGAGAACTAAAGTCAGAGCCAAAGAGGCTGACAGTTGATCTATTGCGTTTCCGCGCTTGAACACGAGTCTGGGTAACTCCCAAGCGATGCCGTAGGCGAGTGCACTCGCCACGACTAATGACGGCAAACCTGCGTTCCAGAAGAGGCTATCTAAAGGCAGAATAAGTAACCCTGCCAAAAAAATCAATTCGGTCAAGCCTTTATCTTGCTGGGACATGAGAAACCCCTCCAAAGCGTCTTTCCCTTCTTTGGAAATCAATGAGAGCGAACAAGAACTCTTTCTTGTTGAAGTCTGGCCAAAGGGTTGAAGTCACATACAACTCTGTGTAGGCGATTTGCCATAAAAGGAAGTTGCTCACCCTCCATTCGTTACCAGTTCGGATCAGCAAGTCGGGGTCAGGCAGCCCGTTTGTATCCAAATGGGCACTGATAACGCTTTCATCAATTTCTTCTGGCTGCAAAAGTCCATCCTTGACCTTTTGTGCAATAGAATGAACTGCTCTGACAAGTTCGTTCCTGCCGCCGTAGTTGATAGCGATATTCAGCAGGAGGGTTGAATTGTTTTTGGTCATCTCTTCGGTCTCCCTCAAAGTCCTTACAAGCAGTTCAGGTAAACCATCTGTTGAGCCAATGTGGCGAACCTTTACCCCGTTGGCTTTAAGTTCGTCCCGTTCGCGCCTCAAAGTGACTTCAATAAGGTGCAGAAGAGCCTGAACTTCCAAAGGAGGGCGACGCCAATTTTCCGTTGAGAAAGCGTAAAGGGTCAAAATTGGGATGCCTAACTCCACACACGCTTCAACAACTTGTCGGGTAGCCCGTGAACCTGCACGATGCCCTTGTAAAATGGGAAGCCCCCTTTGTTTTGCCCACCTGCGATTACCGTCCATTATTATGGCTACATGTCTGGGCATCCGTTCCTTATCCAGCATCGCCTTAAGTTCTTCCTCACTCAAGTTTTCTAAACTCTGCCTACTTACCAAAATTCTTCGCCTCCGACAAAGTAGGTTCATTATTTTCTGACGCACCTACTGGAAGCCAGTCAATCCATTCAGGCGTCACAATCAACTCAATGCCTTCTCCTGTCTCCCTTTGAGCAATGACACGCTGCGATGCAGGTTTCTTTTTCAAGCACGGTCGTGGTGGCTGAGTTACTCTCACCTGCACCCTTAAGCCTTCTGCTTCCAGAATTTTGATGGCATCCTCTTGCCTCAAGCCGACTACAGAAGGGACTTTTGCCTTCACTCTTCAAGGACCTCCTTCTCCTTTGCCTTCCGAATTTTCTCAACCTCTTGGACATACTTTTCCGTCAACTTGTCAAGTTCCTCACGGGCACGGCGAAGCATGTCCTCGGAAATTCCCGGCTGTTTGTCCAACTTCCTCAATTCCTCCTGTGCGTCTTTGCGGATGTTCCTGATAGCAATTTTGCCGTGTTCAGCCCTTTGATTGACTACTTTGAGCAATTCCCTCCGCCTTTCTTCGGTCAAGGGAGGCAGGTTGATGCGGAGCACCCTCCCATCGTTTACTGGGTTCAGGCTAAGCGGCGAGTTCATGATGGCTTTCCGAATGGGTTCAAGCATTTGCTTGTCCCAAGGGTCAATGACGATTGTGCGAGCATCTGGAACGGTGATGGTCGCTAACTCTCGGATTTCGTAAGGTGAGCCGTAATACTCAACCTTGATGCCATCAAAGATAGCAGGCGATGCCCGTCCCGTCCGAAGGGATGCCAACTCGTGTGAAGTAACTTGAACGCTCTTCTTCATCCGTTCCTCAGCATCTGCGAGGATTTTTTTGATCGGCTCAGCGAACATGTCCATCACCTCGCTTGAGACTGTTTGAAAACTTCCCGCAACCTTTGGCGAAACCGTTGTATCTCCTCGTCAGCAAAAGTGCAATGAACTTATCATTCAAACCAAATTTCTCCCGTTTCCAACAGCAGCCCCTGAATTCCCGAAAGTTTTTCTTCTTGGAAGGTTGTTTCCTGCCCGTTCAGGTCTCTCAGGATGCGAAAGTAAGGGCGCAATTTCCCCCAGTCTTTGTCCCTTATTGTCACGACTTTGCCCAAAAAGATGCTCACATAACAATCGCCGATTTTTGTTGGGTAAACCCTCTCCAATTTTCGTTGCGTCATCTCAACATACTTAGGGTCAATGTCAATAGCGATGAAGTGCCTCCCCAAACGCTTTGCCGCCACTGCTGTCGTGCCTGTCCCAACGAATGGGTCTAAAACTATGTCACCTTCATCCGTGCACATCAAAATCAGCCGTTCCAAAAGATGCTCTGGCAGTTGACATGGATGTTCGTCGCGACGAACTTTGTGTCGGATGCGATGGATGTCCGTCCAAACATCGGACACTAACGGACCGAAAGGATGCATTAAGGGCTTCTTGCCTCCATAGTCTCTCAAGGGTGCTTGGCAGACACGGCATCTTGGATGCGGATGGCGCAAGTCATAGAACTTGAAACCTTTCGGCGACTTCGTGTAATAAAGGATGCCATAGTGGCGAGGGTAAAGGGTTTTGCCCAAAGGTTGCCCCGGTGCGTCCCAAGCAATCCAATGCCTAAAGTAAGCGACTTCATTGAGAAAGGCAGCAAAATAAGTGAGCCACTTCGGAATGTTGTGCACAAAAATAGAGCCTGTAGGTTTCGTCACCCGAACCATTTCATGTAGCCATGCCCTGCACCAATTCAAATACTCATCCAGTCGCTTGCGGTCATAATAGGAGTCATACTGCTTGCCCAAGTTGAATGGTGGGTCAGCAAAAGCCATGTCAACACAATTGTTAGGAAGTTGGCGGAGAACTTCCAAACAATCGCCCAAAATAACTTTGTCAATGAAATTTTCAACGACCATGCCCCTCTTCACCACCTGCCGACACCAGTGTCCCTACAGGCTCTCCCAGAACAACCTTCAACAAGTTTCCAGGGACGGTTATGTTGAAGACCACTATCGGGATGTTCCGCTCCCAACTGAGGGAGAAGGCAGTTGTGTCCATCACCCTTAAACCCAATTCAATTGCCTTGGCGAAAGTTATGTGGTCAAAGCGATGGGCATTGGCGTTGATGTGTGGGTCGCTGTCGTAAACACCGTCAACATCCGTTCCCTTCAAAATTACCTCAGCGCCAATTTGTGCTGCCCTCAAAACTGCGGCGGTGTCTGTGGAGAAGAAAGGATGTCCTGTCCCTGCAGCAAAAATCAAAATTCGTCCCTTCTCCAAGTGCCTCAATGCCCTTCGGTGGATGAAAGGTTCACAAACAGCCCTGACCTCGAAAGCGCTCATCACCCTCGTCTCAGCGCCCAACCGTTCAATCGCTTGTTGGAGAGCGAGAGCGTTCATGACTGTGGCAAGCATGCCCATGTAGTCCGCTGTCACCCTGTCCATGCCTCGCTCCATAGCAACCTCTGCACCGCGAAAGAAATTACCACCGCCAACGACGACACCTATGTCCACATCCCAATCGTGCACTTGTTTGATTTCTCTGGCAATGCGATTGACCACTTCATCGTCCAAACCCACTCCACTTTTGCCACCCAGAACTTCACCGCTCATCTTTAGCAAAATACGCTTCCAACGGGGCTTCTTCTCCATGACAGTATCGCCTCACACCCATTAAGCAGTGAGTTAGTAGCAGTCACATTCCAATAGAGTTTCCCTCGCATGTTCGCGAGGTCTTTTGCCATGCCTCTCAATTGAGCGGCAAATTGCTCATTCTTCTCCAACGACGAACCTAACGAACCTGCGGACGACAATGTTTTCACCGAACAAAGCGATTTTCTCCCTCAAAAGTTCGCCCACCGTTTTACTGTCATCCCGAATGCATGCTTGTTCTAACAGACAAACTTCTTCAAAGAACTTGGCAAGCCTTTCCTCGGCAATTTGCTCAGCATCTTCTGGCGAATTGCCATCGGCGATGGCTTTTTCGTAGAAGAGCCGTTTTTGCTTGACGACAACCTCTTCGGGGACATCTTCGCGGGAGATATACTGCGGGTTCATTCCTGCCACTTGCATGGCAATCTCTTGCGCCAACTGTTGAAACTCGGAAGTTCTGGCTACGAAGTCGCTTTCGCAATTGAGTTCCACCATCGCACCCAAGCGGTTACCGTGATGAATGTAGCAAGCAATTACGCCCTCTCTTGCTACTCTGCCAGACTTTTTCTCCGCTTTCAAAAGCCCAGCAGCCCTCAAGAACTCTTTTGCTTTCTCAAAATCACCACCTGCTTGCTCTAACGCTCGCTTGCAGTCCATAACGCCAGCACCTGTCTCTTCTCTCAGCCGTTTGATGTCCTCAACCGAAACTTTCACAGGTTGCGACACTTGAATTTCCCTCCTTCCTTAGTCATGAGTCGCGCGTTATGCCTTCAAACGAAAAACGCTCAACTCAGATTTTCTCCTCAGGCGGTTGCAAGTAGGTTTCATAGAGCCTCTCAAGTTCCTCTCGGTCGGTGATTTCTTCCTCTTCTTCCTCACTTGTAGCGGCTACGACTACGCCCGGCTCTGAAACTGCTTCCGCCGTAGCAACAGCGACAGCCTCGCCTTCTTCAGCCTTCTCAACGACCATTGCTGCTTCTATCCTTTCTTTCTCCCGAGCCTCCCTTAATGCCAAACCCTCTTTAACCGCTTCAGCGATTTTACCTGTGATGAGCCTAATGGAACGAATTGCGTCATCGTTGCCGGGAATCGGGTAGTCAACCAATTCTGGGTCGCAGTTTGTGTCAACGATAGCGATGACTGGGATACCGAGTTTCCTTGCTTCTCGGATGGCGATTTCCTCTCGGCGGATGTCAACGACATAGAGAATGCTCGGCAACTCCTCCATCTTCTCAATTCCGGTGAGCAATTGTTCCAACTTTGCCAATTGTTTGCGGAGCCTAATGCTTTCGTTCTTCGGCAGCAAATCCATTGTCCCGCTCCGCTCCATTTCCCTCAGTTCGTTCAGGTAATCAACTCTGCTGCGGATGGTTTTGAAGTTGGTCAAAGTTCCGGGCAACCAACGGGTCGTGACATAGAACATCCCGCAACTTTTCGCTGCCTCTTCAACGGGCTCTTGGGCTTGCCTTTTTGTCCCGACAAAAAGCACTGTCCCTCCAGCAGCCACTGTGTCCCGAACGAAAGCATAGGCTTGTTCCAATTGAGCGAGGGTTTTGTGCAGGTCAATGATGTAAATGTCTTGCCGCTTCCCGAAGATGAACTTAGCCATCTTCGGGTTCCACCTTCTTGTCAAGTGACCGAAATGAACGCCTGCTTCCAAAAGTTCCCTCATCGTGACAATCGGCAAGGTGGGTCCCTCCTTGCTGTGATTGCGAACATGCTTTAACCCGCAAAGTCCGAGATTGGGGTCGGGTTGCGTTGCCAAAGTTTAACACATCCTGTTTCAAACTGACATGCCCTTTCCGTGATAGCAATGGCATAATCTTGTCAGCGCCTGGGAAAGCCAAAGAGACTCAGAAGGAGGGTTAGCAATGACAAACGCTCGCCAGGTTTTGGTCTTAGTGGAATGCGACCCTATGGAAACCCGCGTGGCTGTGCTGGAAAACGGAAAGGTCGTTGACTTGGAAGTTGAGCGCGAACCGAGAATTGTTGAGAATGTTTACAAGGGCGTCGTCCAGTCAGTTGTCCCTGGAATTGATGCCGCTTTCGTGGACATCGGTCTGGAAAGGAACGGCTTCCTGTATGTATCCGACATCGTTCCAGGCGGCGTTGGCGTCTTAGGGAGCGGAAACAAGGAGCAATTCAAAAGCATAAGCGAAGCAGTTCAGGAAGGCGATGAAATTCTCGTCCAAGTCACAAGATACGGCGGTCCGAGGAAAGGCGTTAGGTTGACAACAAGAATCGGTTTGAGAGGACATTACTGTGTTTTGCTTTGTCAAGGCTCAGACCATGTGGGTGTCTCGGTGAAAATCACTGACGAGAGAACCCGTGAACGAATGAGGCGGTTGGGAGAGCAACTTCGCCCTTTGGATTGCGGTCTCATAATCCGCTACCACGCCGTGAACGCGACACCGGAAGCGATAGCCCTTGAAGTTGAGCAGTTGTATCGGAGATGGCAAAGGATAGTCAAGGATTTTGCAAATGCTCCTGCCCCATCTTTGCTGTTCAGCAGACCGTCAATATTTGCCGACTTGCTTTGGGACATTGCTCCACCAGACACTAAACGCATCATAGTTGATGGCTTTGAGGAAGCAGAACAACTTAGAAACCTTGCAAAGGAATTGAGACCTGAGTTGGCGGACAGGATTGAAGTTTACGAGGGGCGCTCACCTTTGTTTGAGCATTTTAATGTTGAACCTCAACTTCGCTCCCTTTTTGACACAATGACCCCGCTGCCAAGCGGTGGCTATTTGGTCATTGAAGAGACGGAGGCAGCGACGATAATTGATGTCAACACTGGACGCTACACAAGCAACAAAAATGCATCCCAGACAATCATGCAAACGAACCAAGAAGCGATTGAGGAAGTTGCGAGGCAAATGAGGTTGAGGGACTTAAGTGGCATCATCCTTGTTGACTTGATTGATGTCCTTCGTTCCCGTGACCGCAACAAACTTTTGAACCTTTTTGACCAGTATGTTCGGCGAGACCGAACTCCAACGAAAATCGTTGACCTGACACCTTTAGGCTTGGTGGAAATCACAAGACACAGGCGTGGCGAAAGCCTATGGCGAGTCATGACAAAGCCGTGCCCGCACTGTCAAGGTAGGGGAAGGGTGAAGACGACCCTCACATTGAGCATTGAACTTCGCAGGAAAATCCGTTCTTTTGCAGCAACCCTCTCGCCCGAAGAGAAGGGCGAAATCATCGTAAATGCTCACCCTGAAGTCGCAAGTTGGTTGGTTTTGGAGGAAGAGAACATGGAGTTGTTGGAGCGGCAAATAGGGCGACCAGTAACCGTCATCGTTAATCCATCGTTCCCACCCGAACATTTCACTTTATCGCTGCGCCCATCCGAAGTAGTTCAACCCTCTTTTGTTGGAGCCGAGTTTATTTGCTCGTTAAAAGCCTTACTGCCACCAGATGAACCAATCTTCGCTGTTCACGGCAATCGCTTAGTCAGGCTAAACGGGAGCATTGAAGATAAGAGGGAATTCGTGACCGTTCAAATTACGGAGGACGGAAGGTGGTTCTGTGAAGGGGAGATAAAAGCACCAGCGCATTTGGAAACCAAGTTGAGGTGGGGGACTTAGAGGGCAATTAGTCCGCTCAAGAGAGAAGCCCTTAAATGTCTCGTTTGTCACACTAAGTTTGGTTTCGGCAGCAAACACCCGCGAAAGGGGTGATGAGTATGCAGTCGGCTGCCGAACTTTGGCAACAAATGAAACCCATCATCCGAAAACGAATGCAATTCTCTCCCGAAGCGTGGAGGAGCGTGGAAGCAGCAGTGCCAATCACTCTGGAGGAAACGACATTAGTGCTTGGTCTGTCCGAGGAGAATGAACCGCTCAGAAGTTACCTTGAAACCCAGACAATGGCGGCATTAATCCGTGAAATTCTAACGGAATTGACGGGCAAGGAAATGAGCGTTTTGGTCATCCCCGGAACAACGGAAGAAGACTGGAAGCGATACAAATCACGGCTGGAGTATATGAAAAGGCTTTCAGTCCAGACGACGGAAACAGTTGTTAAGCAAGTCAGGGAGCATCGCGACTGGATGTGGCTTTCCAACCAAATCGCCCATGACCATGCTCGTCTCCCTCACCGCCAATACGATTTTGTGAAAGCAAAGTTCCTTCTGGATTGGGCTGGAAAAATCGCCGAGTTCGTTGAAGAGTTCACAGCATCCCATCCACAAGGGCAAGATGAAGTGACAAGGGAACTGGAAAGGCTCTGTCAAAGAATGGCTGGGATGTTAAACACTTCTGCAATTGTTGTCGGTCTGGAAATTGAACGAGCAATGAGAGCAAGGAAGCAAAAAGAATCCGAAAGCAAGTAAACTTTGCGCCCTTGTTGTCACAGGCAAAAAACTGTGATTTCGGAAAGGGGGAATTTCGTTTGGCTGTCTGTGTCCTATGTCGTCAGAGGAAAGGCAAAAGGTTTTGTCCAGCCGTTTACAATGCCATCTGCCCAACCTGTTGCGGCACTCACAGGCTGAAGAAACTTAATTGCCCATCATCCTGCCCTTATTTCAAGCAGGCAAAGGCTTTAGAAATGGCTCAAAGGGAAGCAGAATGGGCTCAAAAGGGTTCAGAACGAGCCGAGATAGAACAAAGGTTGACAGCATTCGCTCTGGAAGAAGCAATTTCAACTTTCGCCTCTGAACACCCAGACCTGACAGATAGAGAAGCCATCGCTGCTTTGCAAGCAGTTCAGGACGCAGTTGAAAGGGAAATTATGTCTGGGATACCACACGAACCGAATGTTGATGGTCGGGCAAAGGAGTTGGCGCTTCGGATTTTGAAGAATGCACAAACAATGCGCCAAAGAATAGGCATCCCTCACAATGTCCTTTTGGCACGGGTCGCTCGCTTGCTCACTCAAAGGGCTATGCTCCTCTCCCAGCGCACCCATGACGGTCAAGGTTACCTAAGAGTAATTCGCATTGATGTCCCACCCAACTCGTTGGAGCAATTGCTGGAACGCCTGATTTCTGCTTAAACCCTACACTCAAGTGCTGCTCATGAGTCTGTTGGACAATCTTACAACAGGGCAAGAAAAGAGACATTTTAACTTGTGTGCGTTTCCCCATCACGCTGCTATTGCTTCTGCTCTTTGAGCAACAGTGAAAGCGAATTCGCCTTTTCGCTCGTCGTAGTCTATTCGCACATGGTCGCCCTCTTTGACTTGACCTGCGATAACCATCTTCGCCAACGGGTTGGCGATATGCCGCTCCATAGTTCGGCGCAGCGGTCGGGCACCGAAGGT
>Ga0078972_1008059_pt2 | contig 16604 bp, 16 predicted proteins | sample YelNatPaOPGAMG01_FD_67568 | JGI IMG/M metagenome (GOLD analysis project Ga0078972, IMG submission 67568) | Hot spring thermophilic microbial communities from Obsidian Pool, Yellowstone National Park, USA - OP-RAMG-01 (SPADES assembly) (version 2) | ecosystem: Environmental > Aquatic > Thermal...
AATTTCCTCATCTCACCCTCAAAAATTCTTTATACCCCACAAAAAACAAACTTTATTTGCTTTGTTTGTTTTTTAGCGAGTTTAATTTATTCCAGTTATTTTAAAATCCTCAGTAAATCCTAAAAACTCTTTTTGTTTGCCATCTTTAAGCACAATTATTGTTAATGGCACTGCGGTTATGTTTTTATATGGGGCAGAACTAAAATGATAAACTGGAATTTTTAACCCAGTAATTTGCAAAAATTTTACCAATGAAACAGAATCCCCACTAACTATATATCCAACAACATTGTTAGGAATTAGTTTAGCAATCTTTTTAATTACTTGTGCCTGTTTTTGACAATGTGGGCATGTGGTACTAAAATAAAAATCTACTTCTTTTATGTCTTTTATAGAAATTTGTTCTTGTTTAGAATCCCCTGTAATTTGTTCAACTACCTGCTGGGCTTTTACTATTTGCTCCATTTTTTTCTGGTTCCATTCTAAATATTTTTTTGCATTCTCAGGTGTAGGATTTTGTAATAAATCAAGAACAGTTTTCGGTGGCATTTTACAAGTTACCTGCCCTGTAGATGGATCCATCTGGGGGTCACACCATAGGTCTACTTGTTCGTTTTCTTTTTGCTTTACATCTTTTTGCATTTTTTGTTCTTTCATCTTACATTCTCCTTCAAAACTAAAATGATCCATTTCATCACAAAAATATTGCCCAGCAAATGAATTATTAAAAGCAAAAAATATTAAAAATATTATTGTTGCAATAATTGCCATTTTCTTATCCTCTTTAAATGATTTGCTACTTTTATTGCATAGTTTGCTTGTTTCCAACTGGTTGTTGCATTGTATCTTCCTATCCCTCTCCATGTCCAATTATGTTCATCAAGATATGCCCTCAAAATTTTTGATCCTATACATATATTAATTTCAGGATTTAGTAAATCCTTAGGTAAAACATTAAATGTTTTTGCCCATGTTTTATAATTAACTTGCATAAGCCCTATATCAACATTTGCACTACCATATTTGTAAATTATTTTTAAAGCATCTTGAGGAGTTTTAGGTTGAAATCCACCTATGCCATTGATATTAATTGCATAAGGATTGCCTCCGCTTTCTTGAAGAATTACAGCTAATAAAACTTCACCAGGAATACCACTACATTTAATACCTTTTTCTATAAGTTTTTGCCAGCTAATTTGTTCATTATTAGTTTGTTTAGCTTGGTTGTTTTGCGTAGAATTTTGTGAATAACTACTACAATAATAATGATTTCCCTGAGATGCTACACATTTAACATTGTCAAGCATATCAGCAAAAGATAAATTAATAGAAAATGCTAAAAATATTAAAATTGGGACAATAATAAAACTATTTAACGCCATAAGGATATTTTTCTGATGCAATTTTTATTGCCTCCTTTAATGTTATATTTTGTTCTTGCATTAATGAATTTAAATACCTTATGTCTGGCTCTGATGTTGTGGCAATCCAATAACTTTCTGGATCAAGAGTAATACGGCCAACAGCGGTCCACTGTTGCATCTTAAACATTGCTTCGGAGAATTTCTTTGCCTTTTTAATTGTTTTGCAAAGTTCTTTCTCGCCATCAGTAAGTTCAAGCATATCAGCATGTTTAAGAACAACATCTGGTTCCTGATAAAGAAGAATTTTGTTTGGGCAGTTATCTTTCATGTTTATTGCTTTTGCAATTAAGGCAAAATCATCTATTTGCTGAGTAATAAAAACAACAGAACAGCCAAGTTTTCTAAAAGTTTTTACTGCTTTAATTAAGAAATCAACAGCAGTCTCATTTTTAAATAAAGACCATGCTTCATCTATAATTAAATATTTATTACCATGAACTTTTTTCATAAATTGTGTAATGTAGTAAATTAAAAGAAAAACTACTACTGTTTGATAATCTTTGTATGCATCTATGTCACCAAGCTCAAAAACTGTAAGATGATGTGTAAGTTCCAATCTTGGTTTTGTAAGTGACTCTATTACTCTTGCATATTGTCCTGCACCATAAAAAGGATATAATTTTCTTGCTATAATTTTGCCTATTTCGTCTTTTGTGTTTAGTATTTCAATCAAAGACTGGAAGTTTCTTTTTGTTCTTTTAGTAAGATCATTTATAGATTCTGAAATTATTGCATTTTCTTCTCTTGAAATTCTTTCATTTTCTGCCCCACCTGTTGCCATTATTGAAATTAGATATACAAGAAACGATTTATGTTCATCTGAAAAATCTCCCCAAAATGGGTCAAGAACATAATCAGGTTCTCCTTCGAAACTTAAATACTGTCCTTCTGAAAGATAACAAAGTTTTTTATAAGAATTACCTTTATCAATAACAACAACAGTAGAAGGTTGTCTTAATGCCTGAGATATAAAGTCAATAGTAGTAACAGACTTTCCTGCACCAGTTGCACCTGTAATAAGACAGTGAGGAGCAGTAATAGCAGTTTCACTGTTAAATAAATCAAGCCATAAAGTCTCTCCCTTACGGTTGTAGTAACCAATAGGAGCATCAGATTTTACCCCTCTTGAATTTGTATAAAACGGAACTACATCTGCAAGAGCGTTTGCAGGGACAAATACTGCCCTTCTTACAAATTTTTGTTCATCTGGAGTTTTAAAATTAAAGCCGAAAGGAAGACATCTCAAAAATAGAAAACCACCAATTAAATTTTCATAAATAACATTGCTAGCAGTAATAACATTTAAATAGCTTAGAATCTGATTAATTAAATATGAATCATGTTTGTCTAAACTAGCTTCTGTTGGAAAACATACATGAAAACTTGCCTTAAGCAGTTTTTCCCCTGAATACATTGACTCCAACACTTTGGTGCTTTCTTGCCTTGCTATTTCTTTGTCAATTGCAACATCTCCAATAAGATTAAATCTATGTATAAAACTAAGCGTTCTTTTCATTGAAAAATTTCTTTTAAGTAGTTCTTGGTTAGGAACCCAAAAATTAATTGTAAATATAAAAGTGTTTGTAAAATCATACAAAGTAACATCAGAAAGGTCAGAAAATAAAATATTTGGCTTAGTAGCTAATCCATCTTCACTACCTTGAGAAGGCACATTTAGAAAACTCAATACATTATATTTAACATTATCTGTGTAAAAACCATCTAGAGAAACTTCAACTGATGCGTTTCTTAAAAAATATTCTCTCAAATCACTGCCCATATATTGAGGAGCTGGTGTAGTAAGAGATTTATTAGGATTTAAAATTTTATAAAAAATTTCAATAATTTCTTCGCCTTTTATTCTTCTAAAATGGGATACAGCAACTTGTAAAGCAGTTTCTACAGTGGTTCTTACATTTTTTACTATATTCATTGTTTGTTTCCAATTTTGTTCATTATAAAGCCCTATTAAACTAAGTTTTAAAGGGTTTATTTGGATTGTAAAAAAAGTTTTAATTGTTCTTGGAAGAAACAGTTTTTGCCCCTCTCTTGCAAATCCTGTTTCTTTACACTTATCATGCCATTCTATTTTTCTTTTCATATATTCTTTAACATATTCATTTGAAAGGTCTCCTGAAAGAAATGTCTCTAAATCATCTGCGCCTGGATATGCAAATAAAATAATTTGGCATGATGTATCTTCAGGTAAAGATTTAAACATTGTGGCAATAGCTTTTGATATGCTTTCAAGTGTTTCTTTACCTTTACCATCAGTTACTGCTCCTCTACATTCCCATATAAGTCCTATACTGCCATTTTTAAGAAGATATACATCTTCTTCAAATGAAATAGGATAAAAAAGATCAGTAGCAAATGGGTATTTTTTTAGTTGTTTTATCACTTGTTGCTACCACCTATATTGGTATTTGATTCTGTAATAGGCTCTGTAGGTATTTTTACATTAGATGTGCCAATATCACTTAAAGAATTAAAATCTTCAAGATACCACTTACCATCCTCAACTTTTATAAAAATCCAGTGCCCTGTTACAAGCTCTCCTGTTGGAGTAACATGTGGATATATCCATATTCTTTCAACCTGTGGAGGAAGTAAAATTGGTGCGTAAGGTAAATCATTTGTTTTTAAGTCCATTGATTGTGTTATAACTGTAGGCTTATTATTACTCCCATTTATTGCATTGTTCAAAATCTCTTCAGGATTACTTTTTAGTGTTGTAGTTGCACATCCTGCAAGACTAATAATGAACAGTATTAACAGTGTAAGGATATATTTTTTCATTTTGTTTTCTCCCCCCTTTTATTGTTATTCCTTTTGTTATATATACGTAACCTCTTGTTCCTGGTGCTACATCAACACTTGGTATTAATTCTTTCATCTGTGCCTCATAAAATCCTTTGGCAGCATCTGCTAAAGCTGCTAATCCTTTTAAAGCACCATATCTAAATGCACTGCCTATAATATTTACTGTTTTTTCGACTGCTCCTTCTGTTGATGTAGCTGATTCCTGTTCATATGCTCTTGACCATCCACCAGCAAGACCGCTAAAAAAAGCACTTAATCCACTGGTTGCAAAAAAAGTTCCTTCATGTCTGTTAACTTTCCCAGGTAACCCAAATCGCCCATGTTCGTCTGTTACATATCCTGCAACTTCCCCTTCAAATGTAGTGCCATCATTCCATACACAGGCAATATTTATTGGTTTTACATCAGCAATTTTTTCTCCAATAATTCCTCTTGCTTTCCCCACAAAAAAACATCCTTTCAATGGAACCATTGATTTATTAGGCCCAATAAAAAACTTATCAATAACAGCTGAAACAGGCATTTGTTCTCCACCAGAGGGAGCATAAGCTCCTGATGTAAGAGTAAATGATGCAAATGAACCTGCTGGAAGAAAAATATCAGCACTACTACTTTGTTTTGGTTGTATTTGCTGCGCAGGTTGAGATTTTTCTTCTTTGGGAATATCAATTTTTATAATTCTTGGTGGCGGTGGAGGAGCAATAGGTTGTGTTATTATTTTTTGTTCTGTTGGTAAAGGCTCTTCTAATTTTATTTCCTTTTTCTTTTTTGCATTTTCACCGCTACCCTTTAATGTTTTTTCAAGTTCCTTGACTGATTCAAGAGTTTCAGGTTTTTCTTTTTGAGCTTGCCCTTGTTTGGTTAGCTGTTCAATTTGTTTCTTTAATTCTTCATTTTGCTGTTTTAAAGCAGAAATTTCTGCACGGGTTTTTTCTTCCTGTGACAGCTGCCCCATTTCTGGCTTAGCTGTATTTTCTACTTTCCCTGATTGTTTACTCCCACTACCACTAAAAAAAATAAAATAAACTCCCATAATTATAAGTGCTACAATAACTAATGATTTTCTATGTGTATCTAAAAAATTTCTTATTTTATCTACTTTTTCTTTATCAACCGCCATTATCTTGCCCCCGTCTTATAAAAAACAAGATAAAATTTTCCACCTCTTACTGCACCTGCAATTAATCCTTTTGCTGTAATTTGTGAAATATCAAAATTATTATATGGAACCTGTCCTAAATACCCTTGCATATATCCTGCATCATAAACTTGTTCTGCAATAAGATTATCTGTAATCTTAATGCTTTTTTTGCTAACAATTATTCCATCTGGAGGATTTCCTGTAATCATAACTTTAATTAATCCTGCTGGAGTTAACCCTGAAGATTTTATTTTTTCTATCCGATCTGTCTCATTAGAGTCAGCAATTACAATTTCTACTTTTTTATCCATCATTTCCTCAGGAACATTTGCTAATGTAAGCATTACTGAACGCCCTGAATCTAAAACTATAAATAAATGCCCACTTACAGCAGTAAGGGGTTGTAAGTAAATAAGATTTCCTCCGGCATTCTGAATTGATATATCCTCTGCCCTAAAGCCCAAAACAACAGATGCTATCTGTGCCCCTATAAATTTTACTTCTGTTATTTTTTGAGTAGAAACTTTTAATACTACTTCCTGCCCGGTATAATTGATTGTTTTAGCAAGGCTATTACATGGATTACTGAGAACTGCCAGAGACATTACTAGTATTACCAGTAATGTCACGCAAAATTTGGTACTCATAGTTTATTACCTCCATCCCTAATGGATTTTCTTTTGTTGGTGATTTTTGTTTTAAAAATATTATATACTGAACCTCTTTTTCAGAAGTTTTAAATCCCGATACAAAAGAAACTCTATGTGCTTTTACACTTACACGAAATGTGGCACCTTCTTTTTCAACTTTGCTTTCTACTGGTGTTGTCTGAACTACTATGCCACTGCTTTCTATTTCTTGAGCTTCCCTTTTTAAGGTATTAAGATTTTTACTTTGTAAATCTGTGCCTTCTAAAACAAAAGCATTATAAAATTGTTTTTTTACGCTTAATGAAGAAAAATTGCCAAGATAATTAATAAATAATAAAGCTACCTGCTCTGCATATTCATTAGGGATATATCCAACTTGAGTTTTCCCTACAATGTAAGATGGGTTTATATATACAATGTTCCTTTTGGTAAGAGAAAATGCAAAAATTATTATAATGGCAAATTCAATAATTACCATAATAGTTAGCATTTTAATCAAAAATCTTGCTTTTTCCCCATAATCAAGGAATATGTTCATCTGAAAACTCCTTTGTTAACTATTTTTAAGTTTTATATTCTATACTTTGTGTTTTTTAAAAAAAGTCCTGTGGGGATTTTGTTATTCATTAAGTGAATTAAATATCCCCTGGGGTGTTTATCAGTTATTTTTTGCACAATATAACAAACTCCTATCATCAAGCCTATTGAAACAGCTTGATTAAACCCTGCAAAGATTGAAAGCACTAATACTGTTAACCCAACACCCCAGACTTCGGAGTCAAAGAAAAACCTGAATGGTTTATCTATATGTTGAGGTACCCAGGCTATTGTGTGCCTCCACTGCCACCAACACTCTTAAACCAGTTCCACAGGCTGTCTCCAAGCCCTCCAGCATACATGCCAAGAAGTATCCCAAATACTAAAACTATGGCGCCAAATATTCTATGCCTTGTAAAAAGGAGACAAAATATTCCTACAAGTAATGCTCCAAGAAATGCTGCTTTACCAAACCCACCCCCTGCTAAGTCTTTTAATGCTTTCCCTATTGTTTCTCCTTTCTGGTTTACGTCTCCTATGTTGCCACCGCTGGTATCTGCATAAACTGGTAAACATAATGCAAATAAGGAAAGTATAACTGCTGTGACTGCTAAAATTTTAAAATAGGTTTTCATAAGGGTACCCTCCTTTTTAAAGTTTTATTTTTTATATAAATATTAAAATCAAAAATCAAAATGGCTTATTAATAATCATTGACCGTATAAAAAAGCATATACCCGCTGATAAAAATATTGTTATTACAAAAAAAACACTTTCAATACTCATTTTTAAATAATACTCAATTGGTAATGAAAACACAGTAAGTGTAAATACCACAATACCTATAATACCCCTGTTTGCTATATTGTATCCTGTGATATCTGGGAACATTGTCTTGATATTTTTGCTAATAAAATTTTTTCCTTCAACCCATCCTAAAATAATTCCATAGATTATAATTGGCAAAAATTTTAAATATATAAAAGATTTACAGCAAACATATACAAGCCATCCTTTGAGAAAATCAGGATAAGATAAAAGAATTTTCCTTAACATATCTATTAGCATCTGACTCTTAGGAGCAATTGCATAACTATTCTGTATTAATAAATCCTGTTCTTTTACAGGTAAACCACGAAATAAATAAAGAGAAAGAAAAACCATTACAAAAAAAAGAGTTACTGCTATAATTATGTTATTCTTCATAATCTTCTACCTTCCCAAAATATTCAGGCATAGTTTCTTGTAAGTAATTTTCTTTAGGAGTAGGTAAAAGAGGAATTCTTACTTTATAAATTTTACCTGCGTAAGAAAGAAATCCCTGTCCTTTAGGAAGTTTCAGTATCCATGATGGGTCAACAAGATAAGTCTTCTTTTCTGAAATTGATTGTGAATAAGATGATTTAAATACCACATCATCTTTTTCGCTTAAATTTGGAGTAACAGAATATCCCTGACTTTCCTGTTCAATTACTACTGTGCCTGCTGAATCTGAAAAAATCTGGGCAGTTTTCATATCTGCTGTTCTTAACCAAAGTTTTACATTAACATTGTCATATATTTGTTGCCCTTTTGATGCAGCACCAAGCTGAGCTTCTATATCAGCACCTGACTGAGTTGCAAGATACACTCTAACATTAGCACCACCACATTTGTTTATAAAATTGCCAAAACTATCATCTACAACTTCTGAAAATTCGTCAATAAATAAATGAATAGGAGGATGTTCTTCTTTATAACAGTAAGTTGAACCTACAAATGCAGCTAAATCTCTCATGGTAATCTTTATAACAGACCTTGCAGTATCCTGTAAAAGCGTTGAACCAAAACACATATAAATTACTTTTTTGTTTTTTACGGCTATATCCCATGAAACAACTTGCCTGTCAATTGGTGCCATATCATTTAAAATCTCACCAATTTCATCAGTGGTAAATTTACTAAGCGTAGGAGCAAGAGATGCTGACATTTTTTGATAGTGTTCCTTAGGATGCATAGCATTGGTAAGCAGTTTTTCTATTTTGTCATTATGTACTTCTGGAGTTTTTCTATATATTGATATATAAACTTTGGTTAATAACTCATCATATTCCGCAGAATATTTTTTTTGCGTATTAGAATCAAGTGTTGATGATACTGATTCTTCAAGAATATGCCCCATTTGTTTATCTACAAAACATTTTTCAATGCATTTCCTTGCAAGTTCTCCCATTCTGTTAAAAGAATAATCAAGTATCTTTTTCAGTGTCGGGCTTTCACCAAGAAAAAACATTGCATCTATAACAGAACTTACTATAAAGTGGCAGAATTCTTTAAATGTATCAGTAGAACCTTTTGCACTTGGTAAAATCATAGCAATTCTATCAGATATTTCCTGTTGTATCGTAAAATTCTTTAGCGGGTTGTAATATGCTGATATTTTAGGGTAGGGCAAACCAAAAAATATAAAGTCTTTTTCTCTCCCAAAAGTTTTACATGCTTCATAAACTCTGTTAAGTAAACCTGAATCTTTCTTGGGGTCAAAAACTATTACAGTATCTCCTTTTTTTATAGCAGTAGTAATAAAAAGATTGTATGCAGTAGTTTTACCTACACGGGTTGAGCCAACAAGCATGCAATGCCCTACAAGGTCATTAAAATCTACAAAAACATCTTTTTCATCACTCATGCCTACACCATGAATAAAACTTAATCCTCCCTTTGCTGAACCTTTTTCAAGAGACTCTTTATCTTGAATTAATGCTGTTAAAACCCTTGTGTGCTCAGGTGTCCATAAAAAACCTTTGCCAATTAGAAACTTGTCTGTTGGAATTTCTTCATACTTAACAATATATGGAACATCCCCGTAAAGAATTCTAAAAAATTTTTTTTCTGAATCATATTTTTCATAATATTTCCATGTAAATACTAATAATGATATACCTGTTAATATGTTAAATGGTCTTGGTAAAGAATAAAACGAATAAATTGCTACCGCAATGGAAATAAATATTGCAGAAATATATAAACTTGTTTGTGGTTCTAAAAACTTTTGTTTGAGTTCCATTATAAAAATATTAACGATAAAAAATTAATATTGTTTTGAGATGTCTTTAGAAACCAAAAATAATTTTCAAAAATCAGTAGCAATTTCATTAAATTTCAACTTAAAAAAAGGTTTTCTTTTAACTTGCCCATTCAATTTTAGCGAAAATCCTAAAAAGGAAAGATTTTCTTTTTCGAAAGAATCAAAATCATGGCAAACATGGAGTTTTTTTAAAGCCAAAAAATTTATTCAATATGCAAATAAAAAAACAAAAAGGTTTTTAGATTTTTATGGAGATAATCTTTGGGATAAAGAAGAATTAAAAAAAATCAGAAAAGCTATAACTATTTTAAAAGTTAATTGTGATTTTGCCATAGACAAAGACCATCAAGGGTTTAGTCAGTCTGACAGAAGTCTTGGATGGACATTAGCATCAAAAAATAGATGGAATGAGCAAGAATTAACACAAGCTGCATATTTAGCATATATACATAGAAGACAATGGGCTATTTTAAAAAAGAAAAGAAAAAAGAGAAATGTTTCAGCGAGTAATTGTTGATGTAGATAGCATTTTATCTATCTCTTCATCTGGGGTAAAAACATTTATCTTATAACCTGTTAGCATCCCTGCAAGTTTCACATTTACTCCGTTTTTACCTATTACTGCACCTTTTTTGGTTGTTATAATTGTTGCTTGTTTATTAAAAGAGTCAATTTTTATAATCCCATCAAAATTTAAAGCTTTTCTTAAAAACTCTTCAGGGTCTTTGGTATATTCAACAAATTCCACAGCTTCTCCATTAAGCTTCTGTGATATAAGTGCTATCTGCTCTTTATGCTCTCCCCATTTAATTCTCCCACCACTATTTTTGTAAAGAATTTTGCATATTAGACCTGGTTCTCTTGCAACCGAAAGAACTTTCCCTCTTAAAAAAGGGAAATAAATATATATATACTCCAATAAAAAATCGATTTTCTTTCGTGATACATAAAGTTGATATCCCTGCCTTTGAGACATATTCACATCATACAAAAAAACTTCATATTCTTTCCCAATTTCATAATGTTCACCAGGGGCTCTTTCATCTGATGGCATAATTGCATCAATCCCATATATAGAAAAAACTACAGCCTTTCCTCCTCTTTTAACTCGTATTAAATTTTTGTGAGGGTTAATACTTGCTACATAGCCAGTTTGTTCAAAAATCATTTTGGCAATATCCCACATTTTCCAAGTCCCAGTAGGAATTTCAATTAGTTCTTTCCCCCCTTCTACATACATCCCGTATTTCATCCCAAAATCTCTTAAAGTTCCTTTAAATGGCAAAGGGAAAATTTCTACATTTTCCCATACTCTGTCTCCTAAAAAGAATGTTTCACCAATTACCTGAGCAGTGATTATTTTGCTTTTGTAAGGGCGAAACATGTTGAAAATCTTTTCCCGTTCCATTTGTTCCATTCTTGTCTTAATCCTATTTAAAAAATGTCTTGGTTTTATAAAAGCAAAAAAAGATTTAAATTTAAATCGTTTTACATTTTCTGGGTCAGTTAAATCAATAAGTTCTGGGGGATTAACATCCATGTCAACTAAAACTATCTTATCCCGTTCAGCATAAACTTCCTCTATTATGTTTTTTACTCCCTCTATTACCTCTTCTTCTGTCAGATGATATCCACAGGAGTTTATATATACTTTAACAGAATCAACAATTTTTTTGAAATATTCGCTATGCTGTGTCTGTTCCATTAGCAAACCGTCTTTATTTAGTTAGATATTACATTAGCCTCAGCATCAACTACTTTTTTCTCTTTCTTTTTGTTTTCAGTTTCTTTTATAAACTTTTTCATATCATGAACAAGCTCTTTAAACTGTTCTTCCATACTGTTACAACGATTAATAAGTTTGGTAGCAGTAGCTGTATCAAATCCTTCTCTGCCCATTCTGTTACGAATATAAACAATACAACCATCATACTCTTGTAAGAGCCTGATTAAAACTTTAGTTTCAATTGCCCTTCCTGTTACAAACCTCCCTGGCATTTTTGCCTTTTCATTATTGTTTGATGGATTTTGATTTGCCATCTTTGCCTCCTTTTTTTGTTTTTTATTGTTTTAGTAATACACTTTCAATTAAAAGTTTACTTGCAAAATAATGTCCTATTAAAATGGCATCTGCAACATCACTGCTAACAGAATCAATCTCATATAATATTTTACAAATTCTTTTTGAACAGTCTTTTAAATTTTGTCTTTTTTCAAAAATATTAAACCCAAAATTTTTCAATACATTTGACTGCCATGTTTTTGGATGAATACGATGAGTTGTAATTCCAAAAACATAAGCTAAGGCAGTTATGGCTGAAGTTTTTTCAATAATTTTTTTTGCTGAATCAAAATTAACTGATAAATACTGGTCTTCTACTACACAAATAGTTGGCTTGTGTTTTTCAAATAGGTCAATAATTACCCCTACAGTAGAGTTGTCTTTAAATGGGAAACTCCCATAAGCTAAAAGTGTAATATTGCGGTTTATTTCAAAAACCGCATATCCTGTTTGATTCCCTGGGTCAAATGCTATAAGTTTTTCTTCCATTCTGCTCCTTTTGTTTTTTTAATTTGCCTTTAATTACTAATATTAAAAACTAAAGGGAGTTTACATTGATCTGGTTTTGTTATCCCAGCCCATAAGATGTCATTTGCAAATTGTATAACTTTTTGCATAAATGGTTTTGCAGTTGTTTGTATTTCCATTTGCCATACTGCTTTCCAATTTTCAGCTTTAATATATTTTCTTTCTATCCATTCTTTCAGTAAAGAGCTAAATTCCATTGTTTTCCCTACAAATTCTTTTTTTGCTTGAACAGTTCTAATTGCTTCCTGAATTATATGGATAGATACAGCAGTATAAAGTTCTAAAACCCAAACTCCAGGCATTAAAGCATTTACAGGATATTTTGCATCCATAAGTCCTTTCCTAATTTCTTCAATAATATTTCCTGCAAAATCAGCAGTAATTGATTTTTCAACCGATTCTTTTGTGCTTGCCATATCTGATTCAACAGTAACAAATTTGTATTTTGATGATGAATAGGTTGAAAACATTTCAATAATTTCTACAACATTTTCAACCCCAATGTAATTATAATCAGATGGAGAAATTATTTTTGAAACAAATAACGGAGCTATTTTTTTGTGAAGTGCATAACTGACTTCTCTGGGAATAATTTTTCTTTCGGGATATTTTTGTGTAAATTCAAACAAGTCTTCACTAAAAGGATTCCATGTTTTCTCTGAAGACTCCACTTTATATTTAACAACTTTCCCTATATCATGTAGTATCCCACTTAGAAATGCACAATATTGTTCTTTCTTTTGTTCCATTTCTGATAAATACTTTTCCAGCTGAGGTTGTATGTATTGAATAAATTCTTTCAAAACTTCAAACTGTTCTGGGTTTAATTCAGCATTTGTTGAATTTATCTCTTTATTGGTTTGATTAACTGAAGTTACTTTCCATAATAAAACATTTTCAAGATTACTAAGTAATCCAGTTAAAAAAGCTGAATACTGTTCAATAGGGCGAGTTTTTTTAGTTACAAGGCTATCAACTACTCCTGAGTTTTTTGTTTTAATAAAAAGCCTTTCTTCAAAAACTCTTAAATTTTTAACAGCTGTTTCAAGACTATGCAAATACAATCCAAAAGGTTGTGAGTGATGATGCCCACTACTTGCAGGAATATCCCATATAAATGAAAGTAACCTTTTTATTGCTTTTACAGCAAGTTTATCTGCTATAGGGTCAATAAGAATATCCAGTATTATCTGGATAAATTTGTCTGACTCAGCTTTTATTTCTTCGGGTAAATAATCAAAAACAGACTTTTGGCTTGTTTTATCTGTTTTATCTTTTTTGTCTTTTGGTGGTGCTTCTTCTTTTTTGGGTTTCTTAAAAATAGAAATCATGGTTGCTAAATAAATATTAAATCTTAAAACTTTTTTAATAAAAATCTACAAGATAAAAAAATTATGGCAAAATAATAAAGCTAAAATCGTTTTTTTCTTGGATAACAGAATAGCCAGAGATAATTTTTTTATTAATAAGCTGATGTAAAGCTTTTTCTAATTGTCTTATCATAAGGGATTGAGATGTTCTAAATGGCAATTGAAGTCTTTGTTGAATTACGGAGTATTTGATTTTGAAATTTGCTTTTTTAAATCTATTCAGCAAGGGGAATAAAATTCTATATAGCCCTTTTGATATTCCTGTAGGTAAATCAACATATTTTTCGTAATTTAATGGTAATACATATCCACTGTTAATGTTATTAATCATAACTTCACTTAACCACAAATAATTTGTTTTTGCTGTTTGCCCATCAGGGAGCTTTTCACTGATAAAAACCAATCTATCAAAAATTGAAAAATTATCTTCAACATAAATTTTTCGCTGATTATCATAAATAACACCTTTAGTTTCAACGATTATAAACCTAATTCTTTTTAACGATTCTTTTACAAGCCTTCTTATCCCCCCAAATGATTGTGCATTCATTAGTTTGACTATATCGTTTAAAGAAAAAACTACAGGATTTTCTATTGGTTTTTTCTTTTCTGAAAGAAGTTTTAGCAATGCCATATAAACTGTTTCATCAAATGGGCCTGGCAGACCATACTGAATTGAACCATAAACTACGAATTTTTTTTCTTTCTCAATTGTTTCAATTTTACCTGGTTTATGAATTAACTCTTTGTTATAAACAAACAAAGGAAGTTTTAAAAAATTTTTCTCTGCAAAAACCATAGCTGTATTTACACTGTTTTTGTTGTTTTTTAAGTGTCTATTGTATATGCTTTTAATAGTTTTTTCAATTTCTTTATTTTCCAAAGGAGGGTTATTTTTTTGATTCCACAGAAAAGCCATATTAAGGCATTCTTCATAAGATATACCATCTCTAATCCAGCTTCCAGCAAGTTTTGCAAGTGCAATATTTCTTTTTCCCGTCTCTGCTCCATTATAAAATTCTGATAGTTTATTTTTAGCTACGGTAACAGTTGTTTTATTAGATGGCAGAGCTTTTAAAATTATCTCAGGTAATGGTGCAATAGCTATATTCCATGGTTCTTTTCCTCTTTCAAAGCTGTATTTTTCATTAAGAGAATACATTGTTGGAGGAGCTAAAACATAACCACCGTCTGATTTTATATCAAGCTTTATTCCAGAAAAATTTAACACAGTTGGGATTTCAATGTTTTCTGGATATTTAAAATACGCATGAAAACCTCTTTTTGTCCTAACAACAACAGTATCAAAAAGATTATTTTCTATGCCGAATTTGATTGATTCATCGGAATCAAAATCAATCACCACAAGATTTGAAATTTTCCCTGTAATAATTCCAATTCCTGCTTTTTCATATTTGCTCCACCAGTATTTTATTTGTTTTTCGTTAATTCTTTCTTTTTGAAATCTTTTCCATGCAATCATTGGACTTTTAAATTTATGGTCTTTTAAATACTGATAGCCAAAAACAGGTATTACATTAACCCCCAGAGAAAAATAATACAGGGCATGTTGTAATGGAGTCGTAATTAGCATAAAAAATATTACTTTAAAAAATTTTATTGACAGAATAAATTGATCAATTGTTAAACTTTTTAAGCACCCCATAGCCTTCAGGCAGAACGTAAAGGAATTTTGCGCAACTCCTCTCTGAACCCCTGGGGCAATTCAGAGAGGGGTTTTTTATTTTTTAAAAAATTTTCAAAAAAAGTAGGGTTGGCATTCAAAAAATTTTGCCTCTATTTTTTCTCAGAATCGCTCAGAATCACTTTTTTATCGCAAAGATATAAAAAACTACGGGAATAATAGAAAATCGTTTTTAAGGGCATTTTATGCAAAAATAGCGGGTATTGCAAAAATTTTATGATAAAAAAGCAATCATAAACAACATGCTATTTGCAAAAAGTTTTTTTTGAATATAACTCCAAAGGGGGGTCACCTGTGTGCAAAGTTGGGATAAAATTTTTCTTAAAAATCAATAAGTTACAAAACATAGTATGTTAGAGGGGGGTCACCTGTGTGCAAAGTTGGGAACGATTTTTCTTTAAAAATCAATAACTTTCGGCGACGCTGAATAATACCACTTATTTGGATATAACCATATATACTAGATATACGTAGTTAGATCTATGTACGTGGTTTATTATTATATAAGCATATATATAGAAAATAAGCTATATATTTATATAACCCCTATAGGAAATAATAAGGTAGTACATAAAACCACGTATACTTAATAACCACGTGATTGGAAAAAAGAGAAAAAAGTTCAAAAACCTGAGCGTTTGTTTTAATATTTTATGAAGACCCGTTGCTCCTCCTTCTTTCTTACCCCCTTCTGCGATAGTAGAAGGGGGCTCTTATTTTTTTGGTGTGTATGGGGATATCAAAATAAATTTTTGATTTAATATTCTATACAGCAGCAGCCACGCCCTGCATGCTCCTCCTCCTTAAAAGACCCCTTTTCTATGTCACAATAGAAAGGGGGTCTTTATTTTTTAACTGTCAACGGAATCGTAACGGTATAATAGGAAAACATATGAAAGAATAGAGTAAAATAGAACATTTTGACAGAGAGAAATTAATAAATAAATGTTAAAAAATGCTATATTTTTCAAGAAGTTATGCTTTATTGGGAGGGATTAAATATTTAAGCGTCAAGGAAGCGCTCTCCCACTGAGCTACGCGCCTAAAGTTATTGAATTATAAAAGTTTTCAACACCCTCTGTCAACCCCTCTTTGTCAACTGTCAACGGAATCGTAACGGTTGAGGGTTTTTCATCTTTAGAAAAGAGTGTATTTTCAAGATTTGAAATTGCTTTCACCTTATGTTCCGATGACAGATGACTATAACGCATTGTCATCTTAATGTCTTTGTGCCCGAGAAGTTCTTTTACTACTGCAAGCCCTGTATTGTTCATAACCAGATGACTTGCAAAGGTAT